>Ga0169931_10012231_pt1 | contig 11940 bp, 6 predicted proteins | sample Kivu_15m_20L_FD_129675 | JGI IMG/M metagenome (GOLD analysis project Ga0169931, IMG submission 129675) | Freshwater microbial communities from Lake Kivu, Western Province, Rwanda to study Microbial Dark Matter (Phase II) - Kivu_15m_20L... | ecosystem: Environmental > Aquatic > Freshwater > Lake ...
AGACGCTGCCGGTGGAAGAGCGGTTCTTCGCCCACTGGAATACCGATCCGTACCAGCTCGACTACGGGGGAAGCGGCCGCACGCTGGCCAGCGGCACGGTCTTCCTGCTCCCCTACTACCTGGGGCTGCACCACGGGCTGATCGCCGAGGCGCCGTGAGCGGTGCGGATGACGGCCGCCCTGTTGCCGGGCGGCGCGGGGAGGCGGAACTCGCCGCGGCGGCCCAGCCGGCTTGCGCGACGACGACCTGCACCGCGCAGGGCGTCTCCCCCGCGTCGATTCCGCGTCGCCTCAATCGACGCGAAACCGGCGCAGGGCCTGGGGATCGACCTCGATGCCCAACCCCGGCTTGCTTGGCAGCGCGAGCAGGCCATCGACCAGTTGCAGCTCCTCGTGCACCAATTCCTGCCGCAGCGGCGAGTCGCACAGCGGCGGCGGCAGATACTCGATGAACGGACAGTGGGGGGTGACGGCGGCGAGGTGGGCCGACGCGGCGATGCCGATGCCCGTCTTCCAGCAATGGGGCACGATCCGGCGCCCGCGGTCGGCCGCCATGCGGCAGACCCGGAGGGCTTCGGTGAGCCCCCCCACCCGTCCGACGTCCGGCTGGGCGACGTCGACCAGACCGACGTCCATCAGATCCGCGAACTCGAAGCGGGTGTTTTGCCATTCGCCGGCCGCGATCGGCATGGGAGCCTCGCGATGCAGGCGGGCGTAACCCGGCAGGTCGTCGATCTGCAGCGGCGTCTCCACGAAATAAATGTCGAACTCCTTCCAGTCGCGGAGCGTTCGCAAGGCCGTCTCGGGGTCGGACCACGTGTATTGGACGTCGACCATCATGATGAAGTCGGGTCCCACGGCGCGTCGGCAGGCCGCCACGACCTCCGTCATCCGCTCGTCCGGCTCGTTCAGACCGCTGTGGTTGTAAGGACCGCTGAGCGTCACTTCCATCTTGCCGGCGCGGAACCCCATGTCGCGGGCGCGGACGGCCCAGTCGGCCAGCGAATCCCGGTACTCCGCGAAACTCGCGCCGCTCGGCTGCAGGGAGGCGTAGGGGACGATGCGGTCCTTCGCCGCGGGTCCCGCGAGCTGCCAGCAGGGCTTGCCCGCCGCCTTGCCGCGGATGTCCCACAGCGCCATGTCGAGCGCGCCCATGGCGCAGATCACGGCCCCGCGGCGCCCGTTCATCGCGCTGCCCGTGTACAGTTTTTCCCACAGGCGATCGGTCTCCAGCGGATTCTCGCCCAGCAGCATCTCTTTCAGACCCAAGCCCATCGTGTGCGTGCCCGGGGCTTCGATGCAGGCCCGCGCGATCCAGGGGTTGACGTCCGATTCGCCGACGCCCGTCACGCCTTCGTCGGTATGCACAAAGACCACGATGTCGTCCTGCGCCGACGACGTCGCGTCTTTCCGCACGTCGGGGGCCAGGAGGACGTGGCACTCGATGTCCGTAATCCGCATGCGATTGCTCTCCAGGAAGCGTGCCGCTCCGCCCTCGTGCGAGGCGTACGGCGGTGGTCGTTCAAAAGGCGGGGGGCCCGACGGCGAGCGGCCGCGTGCGCTCGGGGTGCGCCGCCCCATGGGCTGGCCGGCTGGTGCGCGGGAGCGCGTATCCGGCGCCGGCCGAGCGTCCAGAATCGCAAAAACAAAGCCGGTCGGATAGCGCGAAAACGGACCCCCTACGGCGACTTTCCCGCCACGGCCCGAGGGCCTCACGGGGGGCGCGCCGCCCGCGCTGCGGCGGCCGCTGGCGACTTGGCCGAGCGGGCGTCGCAGGCCGCCGACGCCCGCGGGGGCGGCGGCTCACGGCGCGCCGGGATACGGCACGGGCGCGACGGTGGCCTTGTCGGTCGGCATCTGCTCCCCGACCACGGCCAGTCGCGCGCCCCAAGCGCGTGCCAGGCGCGTTCGCAGCTCGGGAAGCTCGTCGGCCCGGTTGCGGGTTTCGCCCAGGTCGGCGGCCAGATCGAACAACTCGTAGCGTTGCCCGGCGTGGTCGTCGATCAATTTCCAGTCGCCCAGGCGAAGAGCGCTGGCCGGACCGATGCCCGGCCCGACGGGTCCCCACGCGTGCCGATCGTGCCACGTCAGCGGCCGCTGGTCGCGGCGCGGGTCGGGGAGGCCGTGCAGCAGCGGCACGAAACTGAGTCCGTCGGGGGGCGTCGCGTCGGGCGAAGCGTGCGAGACCCCCGCCAATTCGCGAACCGTGGGGAAAAAGTCCTCGATCATGACGGGCGTCGTGCAGGTCGAAGCGGTCGGCGTTCGTCCCGGCCACACGGCCAGCATCGGCACGCGAATGCCCCCCTCGCGCAACGACCCCTTGCCGCTGGACAGGGGTCGATTGCGGACGTGGGGCGGGCCTCCTCGGCCGTGCGCGCTCAGTCCGCCGTTGTCGGAGACGAACAGGAGGACCGTGCGGTCGCTCACGCCCAGCCGCTCCCGCTGGGCGACCACGTCGCCCAGCGAACGATCGAGGCCCTCCACGAGCGCGGCGTACGTCGCCTCCGCCGGGTCGAGACCGGCCTCGCGATACGCGCGGACGAACCGCCGATCCTCTTCCAACGGAAGGTGCACGGCGTCGTGGGCGAGATGGAGCAGAAACGGCTTGTCGTCGGCGACGGCCCGGTCGACGGCCCGCAAGGCCTCGCGGGTCAGGGCCTCGGTTAGAAAAACGTCCCGACCGTGGTACGCCTCGAGCCCCGGCACGTCCCAATCCGCGTCGGCTCCGCGGGCGGCGCCGCGAAAGGCGTTGCGTCCGAGATAGCTCCCCGGGCTGCCCGCGGCATGTCCGCCGACATGCACGTCGAAACCGAGTCGCAAGGGGTCGCTTCCCGGGGCGCCCTGCGCGCCGAAGCGGGCTTTGCCGACGTGGATCGTGCGGTAGCCGGCGCAACGCAAGAGGGCCGGCAACGGCGTGGCGACTGCCGTGCGTTCGGTTCCCGGTTCAGGGCTGAGGCCGTTGACGTTCCACTCGGGCATGGCGAGCGTCGGGTGCGGACGGTCGTGGCTTGCTCCGCGACGGAACGTCCAGCTGGTGACCCGGTGCCGAGCGGCGTTCCGGCCGGTCATCAGGCTCACGCGGCTGGGCGAGCAGACGCAGCACGCATAGGCCTGGGTGAACTTGACGCCGCGCGCGGCCAGGCGTTCCAGGGCCGGCGTGCGGAAGCGGCGATTGAGTTCGGTCGTCGTCGCGTGGAAGGGAACCGAGGCGTCCTGCCGCCCCAAGTCGTCCGCCAGAAACACGACCGCGTTGGGGGGCCTGCCGGGGGCCTCGTTCGCAGCGGTCCGCCCGGCCGCAGATGCGATCGCGGCCAGGCCGATGGCCAGCCGCGCCGCGCACGAGCCGCCGAGTCGGCGGCGGCGGATCGCTTCCGTGCGGCGCAGGGCGAACCGCCGCGGAGCGGGCGGCGACGTGCGAGAGATCGGTCGCGGCGGACGAGCGGCGCCGCGGCGCAGGGGCCGCTTCAGGATCGGGGGAGTTCGTCGGTGCATCGGGGGACGGAAGCGGGCCCTGGAGGCGCGGAGAAGCCGGAGAGCGTCGAGCTTCGGGGAGCCGCCTGGGCTGCCGACGCGGCGCCCGCGAGCAGACCCGTCGGGAGCTGCGGGCCGGGGTGGAGAAACACGTCGCGGTGGGGGAACGGAATCTCAATTCCCGCGTTGGCGAATTTGCGGTCGATGGCCGTATGCAGCCGATGGACCGTGTCGAGGCGGTTCTCAAGACTGGGGAGAAAGCACCGCAAGGTCAAGTCCAAGGCATTCTCGCCGAATCCTTCGAAGGTCGCCGTGGGCTCGGGATCGGTCATGATCAGCGGCTGTTCGCGAGCGGCTTCCTTGAGCAGTCGGCAGGCCTGTTCCGTATCGGTGCCGAACGCCACGCCGATCTTGATCACGATGCGATTGACGTGGTCGCTCAGCGTCCAGTTGAGCAAGCTACCGGTCACCAGGTCCTTGTTGGGAATCACGTACTCCTTGCGGTCCCAATCGACGAGCGTCGTTGCCCGAATGCGGATGCGGCTCACCGAGCCGGTCTTGTCCCCGATGGTCACGACGTCGCCCACGCGAATCGGCTGCTCGAAGAGCAGAATCACTCCCGAGACGAAATTCGCGAAAATCTCCTGCAGGCCGAATCCCAAACCGACGCCCATGGCGGCGACAAGCCACTGGACCTGGCTCCAGGTGATGCCGATCGAGGTGCAGGCCAGAGACACGCCGGCCGTGACCAGCACGTAGCGGCTGACGCTGTTCAACGCGTATCGGGCCGCCGGATCGAACGGTAGCCGTTTGAGCAGCGTGAGTTCCACCAGCGCCGGCAGGTCGCGGGCCGCCACGAAGGTGAAATAGACCGCCAGCAGGAACAGCAGAATCTGCCCCCAGGTCAGCGACGTCACGGCGGGAAGGATCGGCAGCGAACCGATGAACTGCAGCGCCGGCAGAAGCCGCTGCATGATGACGAACAAACCGGCGACCGACAGCAGGGTGAGGAAGACGCCCACCAGCTTGAGCGTCTGTTCGCCCAGCGCGGCCAGATCGATCGTTTCCTCGGCGATTTCCGGGGTCGTCGCCGACTGCCCCTCCGCCTCCTGGGCCGCCAGCAGCTGCGCCCTCCGTTGCCGGGCCTGTTCCCGCGCGAGACCCCGCTGGTGGACCAGCAGCCAGCGGCGCACGAGATCGCCGAGCACGCCCACGCCGGCCAGCATGCCGATCGCCTGCGAGAATCGCCAGGCGCCTTGGATGGCGGTGTAGTAGTAGCCGGCGACGGCCAGTCCGGCCAGCGCCAACGGCGAACAGGCGAGCATCGGGCGCCAGATCCGCTGCAGCGGCAGGCTGCCGCTGGCCGCGCGGAGGGCCAATTGCTTTCGATAGGGACTGCTGCGCGCCACCAGCAAGCGGTACAGCAGCAGCGTGAGCAGGCCCATCAGGGCGATGAACGCGAAACGACCGAGCGAAGCGCTCCACAGGGCGGCGAAATCCCGCGGGTCCTGTTGGATTTCCATGCCGGCGGCGAGGGCCGCCAACGGAAGGCCGATCGCATTCAGCCACCGCGCAAGACGGCGGATTTGCGCCAGCGCGCCGGCCGACCATTCGAAGTGGGCGTCGGCCAGGCCTCCGATCCGACAGAGCTGACGGACCGATTCGGTGGCCCACAGGCAAACGGCCGCCAGCTTCACGGCGCCCCCCAACGCCCGCACGAACTCCGAGGGCGCTTGGGGGTTGTCGAGGAACCGCCCGAACGCGTACAGCACCCCCGGCCACAGCAGCGTGATGACCAGCGTGTGCCCGACGGCCCGGAGCGTCGGAGCGAACTGGCTGCAGGTCCGCTTGGCGGCCTGTTCCCCGATCAGTCGCAGGCTGCGGCGGGCGCTGCGCTGGACGACCGCCAGACTCGCCAGCCCGATCGCCCATGCCGACGCCTCGACGGGACGCGATCGCACCGCCGCGACCAGGGCCTGGCCGGCTTCGCGCCAATTCACGGGGCTGAACGCCCACCGCGCCGCGTCGATCGCCGCCAACAGGTGCGTCGACTGGGGCGGGTCGCAGCTGCGGATCCAGAGCACGCGCTGTGCGATGAAGTCGGCGTACTGGTCGGTCGTCGCCAGCAACTCGGCCTCGGCCACCCCCAACTCGTGCAGGACGGCCGCGTAGTCGTCATAGTACTTGATCAAGCGGTCGAGCAGCCCGCGGCGGCTCTCCAGAAGCTCGCGCAGCTCCTCGGGGCGGGCGTTCCCCCCGGAGTCGCGGACCCCCTGCTGCACCGCGCGGTCGATATCCGACAATTCCAGCCGCTGGTCGCTGAACTCGAATTGCCGAAAGAGCGTCAAGGACTCGGCCTGCCGGCGATCGGCGCTGCGCCGCTTCAAAGTCCGCACGTCCGGCAGCGCGGCCTGCTTCTCGCGCAACAACGCGCCGCTCTCGGCCGACATGCCGGCGGCTTCCACGCGTTTGCGGATCTCGTCGTACTTTTCGCGAAGTCGAGCGACCTGCGTCTGGATCGCCGAAAGCTCGTCGGCCGCCTGCGTCAGTTCGGCCGCACGAAGGCGGGCTTCGTCGGCCAGTTCGACGTTCCGGGCAGCCAGCTTCCGCAGCCAGGGATTCTGCTGGGCGTCGGCTTGCCGCGCGGCCGCCTCCGCCTGCTCCTTGTGGGCTCCAGCCTCCGACTCCCGACTTCGCTTGAGCGCGTCGCGCCACGCCGCCAGCTGCTCTTCCAATGCCGTCAACTCGCGGCTGCGCAGGTCCAACAGCAGCTGCAAGGCTTCGCCGCCGGCCTTGTAGTACTGCTCTTCCGCGTCGAGCGACGCGGTCAGCGTGGCGAGAAACCGCTGCTGGTGCAGAAGAAACTGCCGCTGGGCCGCCAGTGCGGGCGTGTCCGACTCGGCCAACGGGAGTTCTTCGATCGCCTCGTTCGTCTCCCGCAGCTGCCGCTGTCCCTGCGCCCCCTCTTCGGGGATCTGCGTGAGGCGCAGGCTGCGATCTTTCGGCTCGGCCTTCAACTCCACCTGGGCCTGCTGCTTTTCGGCGAACGATTTCTCCAGGTCCAGCAGACGCGCCTCCAAGTCGGAGGTCGGCGCGTCGTGAGGGGGCGCCTCCCAGGGCGGCAGAGTTTCGCCAAGCAGGACGCGGCGCTCCTGCACCCGGATCGGCACGTTCCCCAGGCGCCGCTGGTTTTGCGCCAGCTTCGCCTGCTGCTCGTCGGTCAAGGCCGCGAACTCCACGGCGCGACGCCACAAGTCGCCGACCTTCTCCTGCTCCGCGGCGTCCAATCCCGCGGCCGCCAGACCGCCGAGACGCTCCTGCATTTCCTCCTTGGTCAGCAGGCCGCCCGGACGCGGCCCCGCGTCCCCCTCGGTCGACTCGGCCGGCTCCTTCCCCACCTCGCCGACGGCGGACGAGGTCCCCGCGTCGTTGCTGGCAGCTACGCCGTTGGCCTCCCCTCCGGCAGCCGGCTCAACTGCCGGCGCGGCGACGACCGCGCTCGGACGGTCGGCCCCGCCGACCCCGTCGGGCGGTTGGGCCGCACCGACGACGCCCTCCGCAGCCAGCACCGCCCAGAAGCCGCACCACGACAGGACCCGCCATGGCAGGACCGGTTGCCGCCGACTCCGCCGCTGCCGGCCCTCGGGCGCCGCGCGCCCTGCCCGATCTCCAGCGCAGCACCCCGGCGGTGCGCCGCGGGCGGCGCGCGCGACCGATCGGTCGCCGCCGGCGCCTCGCCGGCGACCACGGCCCGCGACGCGGGAGAAAAAGAACCGGGTCGAACGATCGACCCTCGCGAGCGAACAATCGGGTCGGGAGGGATCCACACGCGCACTCCCGGTGGGCTGAGGCGGCGGGACGCTGCTCCTGCGCTCCGCACGGCCTGCGGGCAGCCGTTCCCTGGCGGCCTGGTTCCGCTCGCTCCGCTGGCGCCTGTCGGGCGTCGCTGCCCGGCGGCCGTTGACTCTTCAGCAGCCCGCGCGTCCCTCTTCGGCGCTCGAGTCCCCACGGCGCGGGACGGTTTCGAACACGCGGGCCGTTGGGCCAAGGGCCGCGACCGCAGCGGTGGCGGACGGGGCGGCCCCGCCGCTCCGCTGGCGGAGGTCGTCCCTCCGCGGTGCGTTGGTTCCACGACTCACCGGACCCTTGGGCCGGGCTCAGGCCGCGGCGCGCGGCCGGCGGCGAGCAGGTCGCGGGGCGCTCGGCACGGCCGGCCAGGATTGGCCGGCCAGGATCGGCCGGCCCGGATCGGCCGGTCGCATCCGGCAGAGCGCTGGGCGGGGCGGCGACGGCTCAACCGGCGATTTTTTCGATACGGACGCGCGTGTAGATCGAGCGGTGGCCGTTGTGACGACGCGAATTCTTGCGGCGGCGAAATTTCTGCACTGTCAGCTTGGGGCCCTGATCGACCCCCACCACTTCGGCGACCACCGCCGCCCCGCTCACCGTCGGCGTGCCGATCTTCACGTCGCCGTTGCCATCGCTGACCGCCAGCACGCGGTCGAACGTCACCTTTTGACCGGGCGACAGGTCGTCCCGATAGTCGATCGACAGTTCCTGTCCCGGCTCGACTTTGAGCTGCCGTCCGCCGTCCGCGATGATTGCGTACATGACCCGATGACCTTGACTGAAAACCGTTGGGGGGAGGGAAAATCCCCTCCGTCGAGCCCGGCAGTATAGCTGTGCGGGCGTTTCGCGCAAAGGGGGGCCGCCGCCTTCTGCGGGGGGGCGCCGACGCCTCGCCGCCGGCAAGCGCGGCGCCGCCGAGCCCCCCGACCGCGGAGCGGGGAGGAGGGGGCCGGGGGGCGGCGGAGCGAACGGCGGAGGGTGCGACTCAGACGTCCTCGACTTTGACCTCGCGTCCGGCGGAGTCCTCGCATTCGATGCGGAGGAATTCGGGGGTGAGATCTTCGCGGCTGACGACGAGGACCTGCACGTTGTGCTCGTCTTCGAGGCGGGTCAAGTCGCGGCGTTTGCGGTTGTTGATGTAGCTGGCCACTTCCTCCTCGACGGTGACGGCGATGCGGGCCACGCGGTCGTGGTGGGCGCACATGATGAGTTTGCGCATGACCTCGATGGCCATGCTTTCGGCGCTTTTGACGAGTCCGGAGCCGCCGCAGGCGGGGCACTCCTTGTAGACGCTGCGTTTGAGGCTGGGCCGAATCCGCTGCCGGGTCATTTCGATCAGGCCGAAGGGACTGGTGCGAAGGATTTTCGTCCGGGCCCGGTCGCGTTTCACGGCTTCGCGGAGGGTGCGTTCGACGATGCGGCGGTGGCGATCCTTGCGCATGTCGATGAAATCGTTGACCACGACGCCGCCGAGGTCGCGGAGCCGCAGCTGCCGGGCGATCTCCTTGGCGGCGATCTGGTTGAGGGCGAACGCGGAATCCTCCGCGGAGCCGTCGGTGCGGAAGCTTCCGCTGTTGACGTCGATGGCGACCAGCGCTTCGGTCTGGTCGATGACGAGGGAGCCGCCGCCCCGCAGGGGCACTTTGCGCTGGTTGATGCGGGCGATTTCCTCGTCGAGCTTGTACTTGTGGAACAGCGGCTCCTTGCCCTCGTAGAGTTGCAGCCGGTTGGCGTAGCGGGGCATGACGATTTGGAGGAACTCTTTCGCGCGTTCGTAGGCTTCGGGCTGGTCGATGTAGATCGAGTCGACGTCGCCGGTGAAGATGTCGCGAATGGTGCGAATGATCATGTCGCTTTCTTCGTAGACATCGGCGGGCGCCGGGGCCTTGCGGACGCGGCGCACGATCACCTTCCACAGCCGGAGCAGGTAGGCGAGGTCGCGCGACAATTCCTTCTTGGTGCGATCGGTCCCGGCGGTGCGGACGATGAAGCCGAGGCCCTTGGGGGGGTTGAGTTCGCGGAGGATGTCGCGGAGCCGGCGGCGGGCCTCGTCGTCCTCGATTTTGCGGGAGACGCCGATGCGGCCGAGGGCGGGCATCAGCACCAGGTAGCGTCCGGGGATGCTGATGTAGGTGGAAAGGGTGGGGCCTTTGGTGCCGATGCCTTCCTTGATGACCTGCACCAGCACCTCGTCGCCGCGGCGGAAGATCTCCTGGATGGGAGGTTTGATGCGCGGCCTGGCGCCGGGACGTTGGCGGCGTTGGGCCGTGCGGGCGGCGGTCCGCTGGCGGGGGCCCTCCTCGTCGCCGTCGTCGTCGTCCTCGTCCTCGTCGTCGTCTTCCTGGCCGCCGTGGGGAAGGATGGCTTTGCGGGGGTCGTAGCCTCCCTGTCGGAAGTACTGCGGTTCGACGTCGCTGATGTGGAGAAAGCCGTTGCGGCCGACGCCGAAGTCGACGAACGCCGCCTGGATGCTCGGCTCCAGATTGACGATTTTTCCCTTGTAGATGTTGCCGACGTAGTTGTCCTGACTGCTTCGCTCGACGTAGAGCTGTTCCAGCAATCCCTCTTCGACGATCGCGATCCGGCATTCTTCCGGCTGTGCGACGTTGATCAGCATCTCCTGCTTCATGAGTATGGCATGCCCTTCATTGCGACTGGATGCCGGAACGCCCCGCACGGGCGCTCGACGGCGTTATACGGAAAATTCGGGAAACGCTTTCGAGAGTTCTTCTTTCAGGTAGATTCGGACGTCGCGGGCGTTGTCGAGCGTGCGGACCTGAGCGGCCACCCGCGCGCACTGGTCGATCGTCAAGCCGCGACAGACGCGTTTGATTTCCGGAACCGCCGACGGCGTCACGCTCAAGCTGCGCAGGCCCATGCCCAGCAGGAGCATCGTGTACAGCGGATTGCCGCACATTTGCCCGCACATGCTGATGGGCCGGTCGTGGGCGACCGCGGTGGCGACCGCCATGTCAATCAGGCGGATCACCGCCGGATCCGCCGCCGTGTAGAGACTGGCTACTTCCTTGTTGCTGCGATCGACGGCCAGGCAGTACTGGATCAAGTCGTTGGTGCCGATGCTGAAGAAGTCGACTTCTTCCACGAAGCGGTCCATCATGACGACGGCCGACGGCACTTCGACCATCATGCCGACCTTCATGTCGCGGTCGAACGAAACGCCGGCCTCTTCCAGATCCTCCATGGCGTCGGCGAGCACCGTTTTCGCCTGCCGCAATTCGAGCATGTTGCTGATCAGGGGAAACATCAGGCGAATGTTCCCGTGCACGCTCGCGCGGAGAATCGCCCGCAACTGGGTGCGGAACAGATCCCGGTTGCGGAGCGCGAGGCGGATGCTGCGGAGGCCGAGAAACGGATTCCGCTCGTCCTCCGGATTGGGGACGGTCCGCATCTTGTCGGCCCCGAGGTCCAGGGTCCGCATGACCACGGGCTTGTCGCGCATCGCTTCGGCGACTTCGCGATAGGCCTGGTAATGCATCTCCTCGGTCGGGTCGTCGTCGCGGCCGAGATACAGAAACTCCGTGCGGTACAGGCCGATCCCGTCGGCGCCGCGCTCCTGGCACTGCTGCACTTCGGAGGGAAACTCGATGTTGCCCAGCAACTGGATCCGCTGGCCGTCGAGGGTTTCCGCGGGAAGATCGCGGATGGATTCGAGCTTCACCGCGGCCGACCGCTGCTGGTCGACTTCGTGCCGGTACCGGGCGACCGTCTCCTCGTCGGGACGGAGAATGATCTGCCCCTGGTCGCCGTCGACGATGACGATGTCGCCCCCCGACACGTCGGTCAAGAAGTTGCCGACGCCGACGACGGCCGGAATCCCCAGTCCCTCGGCGACGATCGCCGTGTGGCTTCCCGGTCCGCCGACTTCCGTGACCAGGCCCAGCACGAACTGGGGATTGAGATTAGCGGTTTCGCTGGGGGTGAGATTGTGGGCCAGGACGAGCACCGGCGACAGCACGTGCGCGAGTTCCTCCCGGCGACGGCCGAGCAGATTGCGGAGGATGCGCTTCTCGATGTCGAAGATGTCGTTGGCTCGCTCGGCCATGTACTCGCCGTCGAGCGATTGGAACACCTTGGCGTACCGCCGCAGGGCGCGGCTGACGGCGTATTCCGGCGAGTAGTGCCGCGCGCGGATCATCTCCTCGACTTCCTGGCGGAGTCGGCGGTCGCGGAGCATCTGGAGGTGGGCCGAGAAGATGGCGGCGTACTCGTTGCCGAGTTGGGCCGCCACGCGGTCGCGATTGCGTTCCACCTCGGCGGCCGAGGCCGCCATGGCGCGTTCGAGCCGCTCCAATTCGTCCTCGACGGCGTCGCGCGGCAGGAACCGGCGAGGAATGCGAAATCCCTCGTTGTCCAGCACCAGCGCTTCGCCGATCGCCACTCCCGGCGAGACGGCAATCCCTTGCAGCCGCTCCATAGCGCCCTCGTGACGAGCGCGCAAGGCAGGATGCTCGAGTCGGCCGGCGGCAGTCGCACCGCCGCGACCGAACGGGCCGCAGGAGCGGCAGCAGCAAGGCCTCAGCGCCCGAGCGGAATCGCTCGCTTGGCGAGGCCGGCTGCTTCGCTCGGAGGGCGCCGATCAGCGCCCCACCGCACGCCCGCA
>Ga0169931_10012233_pt1 | contig 11936 bp, 7 predicted proteins | sample Kivu_15m_20L_FD_129675 | JGI IMG/M metagenome (GOLD analysis project Ga0169931, IMG submission 129675) | Freshwater microbial communities from Lake Kivu, Western Province, Rwanda to study Microbial Dark Matter (Phase II) - Kivu_15m_20L... | ecosystem: Environmental > Aquatic > Freshwater > Lake ...
AGTAAAATGTTTCTTATTTCAGAAGGTTGATAAAGACGAGACGTGATGAGATTCTCTTCACTGTCAACTTTTAAATGAAATATATAATTATATAATACGTTATATCATCTCATGTATTATCCTTTTACAGATGGATATATATGATTGATATTAAAGTTTTATAAAAAATAAAATTTTCTTTTAATAAGATTAGTTATCTTAATTTGAATAAATATCTAATTATTGAAATAAATAAAACTAAATCAACAACTGGAATAAGTTGGAATGGAGATAATTTAACTTTCCTTTTAGGATCTAATTTCGGCAAACCGTACATTTCATATATCCCTTTAAGTACATGTCTTTCAATAGGAGGAAGAAATTCTTTGGTGTATTTTTTATTCCAAAATTTTCCTTTATCAAGCTCCTCAGATTTAGTGGTAAAGGTATAATTATAAGATTCAATCTTTATTTTAGAAGGGATATAATCGAGAACCATTTTGTCTTTTCTGTGTATAAAAAGAAAAGTTAATTTATCAACCAGCGAATCTAAAATAGTTTAAAATAAGTTAATAATTAAATACACTTATGGTAAAATTCTGCTTGCTCAACATAATATCCCAGCATGTTTAAAGTAACAGGATTCCTCTCTAATATTTTTCCTAACATAATAACTAGCCAAGGTTCAGAATTTATATTATTAGCCAACGCAGAAAACCACATTTGCCAGTCAACTCTAGGCTGATGTGGAATATTCCATTTCAAACGGAAATTTTCTTGATCGCTCATTTTGTATAAAAAGTTAAAATTTTCCCAATCGCCAATTTTCTCATTATAAATTTTAATCTCTAATTCGGGTCTCCCGTTTATTCCTGTAATCTTTCTAAATAGGCCATATCCGTGATTAATTCTAAACCTTGAAAAATAATTTTCTGTGTATTCTAATCCATCAGCCAAAACTTTCTCAACTGGATTATAGGAATTCTTGTCTGCTAATTGCAAGTCGATGCTGTTGTAGAAGACATTCGTTGCGTTTAAGAAGTAAATTATGAAGAATAAGAAGATAAATAGATGACTAAAGAAGGAAAAGACTGAGAAAAAGACTTGAGATATTCTTGAGAAGATACTTGAATTTCTTGAGTAGGTTTTAGCATATGTCGAATATGTCGAATATTTCGAACAATTTTCAAATAGCCAAAAGAAAAATTTATTTGCCATATGATATGCATATTTAGAAAAAATGTAAAGAAATACAAATAAAACATAATAACTTATAAATTTTTTATTGTAAACGTTCTCAATCTCTTTAGTTGTAATTTTCAAATTACCAAGAAGCAAATCTTTAAGTGGATAAATAAAATAGAAAGTAATCAAAATACAAACAGCCAATAAATTCACGAATAAACCAATTTCGAAGAAAATTGATTCTGTTTTAAAAAAATGTTTTGCAATATCAGTAATAGTCAAGTGATCGAAATTGTGAATCTTGCGTAGTTTTTTATCTTTTAAAATATTTTGAATGTTCTGATTATCATCCATGATTTCTTCTTTATGAGAAGATTTATTTCCTTCGACTTCTTCTTTAGGGGGGGCATTTTTTTCATGTTGATCATATTCAGATTTATCTTTTTTCTCCTCGACTAAATTGTCATTCTGGTATTCATAAATTTCTTGGAGTGGATCCAAATCTAAAAATTTTAGAAATTTCTGTGGAATAAAAGTTCTTAAAAAGGGATCATCAAAATTTGACAAATTCAACACAATTGTCAATAAATTAAAGAAGTTGTAATTTCCTGTAAAAATTATACCAATCTGTAAAAGATTTTGGAGAATCCCTCCAAAAATTTTAATCCTTCTGGAAAACATGAAAAAAAAGAAAGGCGCATAAATTTCTAAAAAGAAAGTAAAAGCAGTCAAAATCTTTTTAACACCATCAGCAAGATAAACATGGGCATAGTAGCTTATTAAATTAGGCAAGGGCTGTGATTGGAAATGGTAATTTAAAGTGGTAAAAGAAAGCCAAGTAGGGCAGTAAGCTGTGATTTTGACGATCCCATTAGAATAGATAAATCTAAACATAAGGAATCTTAAAAGGTGAAATACAAGTTCATCCAAGGGAGAGATAATCTCTAATTTCTTCCTCCCCCAAGGACATAAGAAACATGTTAAGAATCCTATTTCAAGAAGAAAAATATCCCATTGAAAACTCATAAAAACTTGACCAATTATAAAAAAATTGAGATAAATAATCCACATTATGAAAAATCCAAATGGGTTTAAAGCAAAAGAAAAATTTAAAACAATCCCAGTTGAAATAAGAATGCCTACAATGCATAAAAGAAACATGGTGTTGTCAACTGAAGGTTGTGAATAAAGGAGAGTTTCTATTTTTCCAAAACTAATTATTCTAAGTAGTGCGATAATTTGTAGGAAATTGGTGTTGATTTTTTCATGAAACCAAATTAATGCAGGGAAATTCGAAAATGTCGCATTTTCTTTATAGCTATCTTTAATTCTTTCTAGAAGAATCTTGGCTGGCAATAATCCTTCCTCCCCCCATAACCCTTGTATTTGAAAGTATAAACTTAAAAATGCAAATAAATAAATCAAGGCAAGGGACCTTAAAAAGATACTACGCGTAAGGATAATATTTGGATTGATACATTTTTTATTAATTTTTTCTATTTTTCTTTCTATCTCTTCCATTTCTTGGTAAATTAAATTTATAATATTAACAATATTATTCATCAATCATATTTTTAACTAATTTAATTGAATATAAAGTTTAAAATATTACAATCAACTATAAAATTTTTTGAAGGTATTTAAATAAAATTAATTTTATTAAATACGTCAAGATTACAAATGTCAATACGGATTAATTTTCAAAATAATTTTAATAAAACTTATAAAAGGGAAGTAAATACAAGCTTAGTCGATGAAGATTGTACAGATTGCTTAGACAAAGATGACGAGAGGATCAATACAAATACACCGCGACTATCAGAAACAAAGACAAATGATCTTTCAAAGAAAAAGATTTTAAATACTTCTGCTAGTCAAGGAAAAAGTAGGAACCATCCCTCAACAACTGACAAGCTTTCAAACTGTACCGCAGATTCAAATTTTGTGATTGATCAGAAATTTTCATCTAATGAGGGTGAAAGGGAGTATGTAATAGAAGAATGTTCTGAATATATGATAAGAACACCAGAAAAAAAAGACTCGGGTATGTTAAACCATGATATTTGTACAACAGTAAGAATAGTGAATAATATCTCTCAGAGTCATGACCAACAAATTTATTCAAATTCCTTAAAATTCTTAGAAACTAAGACAAATACAGGCATTGATAATCTTAAAAGTGTTGTAAAGAATTTAAACGACGACTTTAAGAAAATTGAAATCGAATTCAACTGCACTAAAGATAGTAAACAGTATGTAGAATTTTATTTATAATTAAGCAACTTATCTAATTTGTCAAATATAATTGCTGAGAAGAAAAATACAAATCAGTTCTATGAGTTTAAAAGTGAAATTTAATTTAACCTTAATAGAAAGAGAGTCAATTAATATCAATAAGAGCAATAACTTTTTATTTCAGATGATAAAAATGAATTCTAAAGATAAAGAGAGAGACGAAATTAACCGTTCGAATTATAAACTAGATAGGGGGTTTGTATATGATAAGGTTTTAGAGGATCAGCGAATAAGTGAGATAAACGAAAAGGTCAAATCGATGATAAAAGATCAGGACACCCAGATGAACACGTAAAAGAAATTTTTTAATGAATGTTTAGAAAACAAAGTGTGTCTTGTTATTCCCTGAATTCCGCATGTACAGTCGTTACTTGCTTTCAAAAATTCTGTAAATCAAAGTAAATCCTCTTTAAAGAGCTTTTACTTTACAAATATTATACACCCTTTACAAATTTGTAAATAATTTTAGATTTTCGCAGATCAAAATCTTCTCATTGTGTGATTAAAATAAAAACCGACGATTATTTTTATATAATTTTTTAATTTTTTTTCATAATTAGATTTTGAAAGACATTTTAATATAAAGCAAGATTTATTTAAAATAATTTAAATTAGAGAGAAATTAGTTGATTAATACTATGTTTATTTTAATTACAAAAATTTGCTCTTTCAAAATTTGAATAAGAAGGAGTCATTAAAATCAATTTCGCTAATTTATTGAAACTTCTTAAGGAAATTAAAAATAGATATTCTTGTTTAAAATTTTCTCTAAGTCCAATATAGAAATATCTCTTTTTATTCTTTTCATCATAGTAGGATACTAATTCAAATGAAACAGCGTAACCGTAGCCGACATAAGGAAAGTAAGCGAATTCATTTTGAATTTCTTCAATATTTTCCCAAGTACTTTTTATTGATAAAATTCCGTTTTTTATTATCTTGTAGTCATAATTTAAAATTTTAAAAAGCGCTGTAATAGAATTTTCATGTCCGGTAAACCAAACAATTTTTCTTGGATTTCCCGGATTAATAACGGGGTCTAAAATGCTTTTAATCTTGATATTAAATTCACTCATAACAAATTCTATAAAAGGGTAGATGATCATATATGAATGCAGATCAGAGAACAGGAAGTATTCATATTTGAGGTAATTATGCATTCTGAGGAAATTTTCTAAAATTTTTGGGGTTAAAAATTTATCTAAATTAGGAATTCCAAACAAAACTGCATCAGCATAAAGAGTTTTAGATAAAATGTACCCTAAGGTCAAATTATATCTGATATTGTCTTCCGAAAGGTCGAGATATAAATCTCCATTTTCTCTATAAAATTTCGTATTGTTCTTGAAGGCCTCTATAAAAAAATTGTGCACATCTTCAAATAGAGTTGCATAATTTTCAATTAAATAGCTTTCTTTATTTGCATAGGTAAGCCAATTGCTAAACTTCTTGCACTTATAGGCTGTTCCAAATCCAAAATATTCAGTAGACATTTCTGTATCTAGATATGATGCCATTGGTAGATAACCATCTTTGTTCCATCTTGAATTATTGAATTCTTTTAGATTAAATATCTTATCCTTTAATAAAAGAATTTTATTCTGGAATTCATTATAAAGTGTTCCGATTAGTACATCAGTATACTGCCTTAAATCATCCGGAGTATCTGAGATAAATACCATTTCTGTTGTGTTTTTTCCTGTTATCAAGGCATATTTGTCTATGTATAAAGATTTTATTTTATCACAAATATTTTTTATAGTTTTAAGCTCCTTCTCTCTTATTACATTCTTTTCAACTATCCAATTCTGATTGAAATAGTCGACTAAATCATTTTTGGTTTTATCAAATTTTCCGAGAACTAAGTCAGATGGAAGTTTTATGGACGGATTACCAAGAATTACGGCCATGTGTACATCAAATTTTGGTAGAGTTTTGTTAAAGCTAAGTGTGTTTGATAAAAAGGAGCCTCTTTTTGGAAATTCGTGGTCTTTTATTTTTCTATCGTCGATCTTATCTACTTTATCGCTTGGACCATTTTCAGGTTTGTTATATTTCAAATAAAAATCATAGGTTGTGTTTATTTCATCCTTTGTATAAAAAAGTTTTTCATAAGCAAAAGAAGCATTAAATATTATTAAGAAAATGAATAAAAAGAAACTCAGGACAATCTGGTTCATTGAATATGTTTATTATTTTCATAACATTTAAAATTAATAAAATTCGTTTTTTATATAATTATTCATTAATAAAGCATAGGTTTATTTATTATTTTAGAAATATTAATGTATATTAAATATATATATTGCTGATTTTTCATAATAAAATTTGTAATAGATATAATTGCCATTGAGTGCTATATAGTTATATGAAATATTTTTCAAGAATTCAACATTTTTAAATATTATTATTTTATTGATTTTTAGTTTATTATTTACAAATGGTTGATATAATAAAAGAAGAAAATTCAAATGGGCTTAGACTTACATGGAATGTTCTTCCTTCAAATAAGACAGATATGCACAGATTTGTTGTCCCTGTTGGATTCCATTACACCCCCCTGAAGAAGGTTGAAAATTTACAATTATTAGAATACGATCCAATTACTTGTAAAACATGCAAATCAGTTTTAAATCCTTACAACCACATAGATTTTCGTTCGAAATCTTGGGAATGCCCTTTTTGTAATGAGAAACATCTCTTCCCAAGTACTTATGCAAATTTCATGACAGAGACAAATCTACCAGCAGAATTGATTAACGAATATTCTACAATAGAATACAAATTAAACAAGAAAGAATCACATTGGCCTGTGTTTCTATTCTTGATCGATTTATCAGTAGAACAAGAGGAGCTACAAGAACTAAAAGAATCAATTCAGAATTCGCTCGCTCAAATACCTCCAGAATGTGGTATTGGTGTAATCACTTTTGGAACTATGTGTAATGTTCTTGACTTAGGTTTCACAGAATTTCCGAAAATGCATGTGTTTAGAGGAGATAAAGAGTATAAACCAATTGAAATACAAGAATACTTGGGATTTGTCAGTAAGAATGACCCAAGAGGTACAATCCACTCTAGTCAAAACAAATATATTTTACCCCTTAAAGATTGTGAGTATGCATTAAATTGTTTTCTTGATGAACTTTGCTCTGATTTATTTCCTAAAAGCGCAGGTGAAAGAAAATCCAACTGTGCTGGATTAGCAATCAATGTTGCGATTTCTCTTTTAGAATCTTGTGCGAATGGAGAGCCAAGTAGAATATTCGCTTTTTTAGGGAATGCAACTAGTATTGGTCCTGGTAAAATTGTTGGAATGAAATTGACAGAAACAATAAGAAATTATATTGACTTCGAAAAAGGGAATTCAAATACTAATTATTTCAAACCGGCAGTTAGTTTTTATGAAACACTCGCTACAAGAGCTTATAAAGCAGGGCAAATTATAGATGTTTTTTCATGCAGTTTAAATCAAGTCGGCTTATTAGAGATGAAATGTCTTGTTGAAAGAACAGGAGGTTTGATGATTCTGACAGATTCTTTTTCTACCATTTTATTCCGTGAGACTTTCAAAAAGATTTTTGAACTAGATGAAGATAATAATTTAAAAATGGCTTTTAAAGCCAAAATGGATTTGTATGTCACCAACCCAGTAAAAATAGCAGGTGGTTTGGGTCATTTAGTAAGTCTTAATCAAAAAGGAGGGAATATGGTATCAGATTCTACTATAGGTCAATGTGGTACACGCTCATGGAATTTAGGAGGAATGGACCAGAATTCAACATATAGTATTATATTTGACGTAGACGGAAATCCCTCTAACCCAAATAATGCAAGGAGGGCAATTATACAAATTTTAACAACATATATAGCTGGAGACAGATCGACTAGATTAAGGGTGACAACTTTTCTTAGAAAAATTTCTAGTGATTTTAACTCTAATAAATATGAAGTATCTCAATCATTTGATCAAGACGCGGCAATCGTAATGATAGCTAGATTATGCGTAGAAAGAGGATATAAAGAAGACAGTATTGAAGTTCTAAGATGGCTTGATAAAAGTTTAATTAGACTTATGAATAAATTTGCAGATTATAAGGTGGATGATCCGTCTTCTTTCAAACTGTCTAAAGAATTCGGATACTTTCCCCAGTTTGTGTACTATCTACGACGTAGTCACTTTTTGAATAATTTTAACGCAAGTCCTGATGAAGTTACATTTTACAAAACATCTCTGATGCATGAGAGCATATTAAATTCAACTATAATGATACAACCAATGTTATTGGCGTATACACCCGATGCACCTGAAGCCACTTCTATTCTATTGGACATAGAAAATATGAAAAATGATTATGTCCTGTTACTTGATGCATTCTTCTTTATTTGTATTTGGCATGGTGAAAGTGTATGTAATTGGAGAGACCAACAGTATCATTTAGACCCAGATTATGAAAATATTAAAATGATGTTGGAAAATCCTCAAGAATATGCGCAATCTTTAATATTAGAAAGATTACCAGTCCCTAGATTTGTATCTTGTGATTACGGAAGTGGACAAGAAAGGTTAATAAAATGTGTAGTCAGTCCCATTGAAAAATCAAACAAAAAGTCTGTCAACCCAGGTGAGTTGAATTCAAAGATAATAGAGGATGGTTCATATGTTAGTGATGATGTAAGTTGGAATATATTCTTTGAACACTTGAAGAAAAAATCAGTCCAAAGTTAATTAAATTTATAAAATAAAAGCCAATAAATTTTATTTAAAAAATAATCAAATAAATATAGTATATAATATAAAAATAAGATGGACAAATTCGGTCATTTCATAGGAGAAGGTTATAGAGACGTTGCGAAAAAATTTATGTCAGTGTTAAAGGAAAGTAAATTTTACGAAGAAGGTGTCCTTACACCAGAAGAATTCATAAAAGCTGGGAACTTCTTGACTGAAAAGTGCCCCACATGGAAATGGTGTTCTGCTAAAACCAAAGTAGATTATTTACCTGACGATAAACAATTCCTTCAAACAACTGTTCCCTGCCCTATGAGAGTTTCAGAATATGAAAAAATTAATAAGACCTCAGAGAAATTAGTAGATGACGACTGGGTAGAAGCAAACGTAAATTTTTACAATAGGAAAAAAGATGACGAAATAAAAGACATCGACATTGAAAATAGCAAACAAATAGTAGTAAACAATTTTGAAATATTAGAAAATTATGCAGACATAGACATAGTAAGGGAGGAAAATAAAATAATTGAAGGAGAAGTTAATGAAGATTTTATCGTAGTTGAAACAAACGATGACGAGAATGTTATTAAAACAAGGACTTATGATGTTAGTGTGACATATGATTTCTTTTATAGAGTGCCCAGGATGTGGCTTACCGGTTATAATGAGAATGGGATTCCTCTTGAGGATAAAGAAATCAACGAAGACATAATGATGGAATATATTGATAGAACTGTAACAATAGAAAAGCATCCTCATACTGGAGTCAAATCTGTATCTATTCATCCCTGTAAGCATTCACTTCTGTTGCTTAAAATGATTGAAAACTTTGAAAGGGCATGTAAAAAATTAGAGGTTCACATGAGTATTCTCCTATTCCTGAAATTCTTACACTCTGTCGTACCAACTATTCAGTATGACTTCACTATGGATATAAATTTTTAATTAATAATAAAACATCCCACAACCTTTATAAAAGAAAATTTAATAATTATATAAAGAGGTAATATTTTTTAGCAACAGATTAATAAAAAAATTAGGTTATTTGAGAATTTGTAAACTAATTAATTTAAATAGTAAATGATTAGATAATTTATTAATTTATATAAAATAAAATTTTAATGATTTATCGAGATAGCAGACGCATATGAACAAACAAAATTTATTTTAAGAAAACATTAATAATAAAATAATTAAAAATAAATAATTCTTAAAATATATAAAAAAGACATATTCAGGTAAAAGAGTTATAGATAATAAAAAGTTAAGGTTATTAAACTTAATTTATAATATTAATTTTTATATAATATGTTGAAAGCAAACAAATTTTTGGTTATTTCAATTTGCTTTTTAATTTTTAATCAAGTTTATTCAAATGTAACAGAACCGTGTCCAGACGGGTATTATTCAAGCATAAGTGGGTGCCTGCAATGCAATTCTACATCATGCAAGAAATGCGACAATTCTACTATTTGTAAGGAATGCTTTGGAGGATACTATCTGTTTAATGGTTCGTGTGTAGATCCATGTCCAACTGGGTGGTTTTTCAATAGCATAAACAGATGTCAGAAATGCAATGATAAATGCAAAATTTGTAAATTCGATAATATATGTACAGAATGCGAAGTAAATTATAAAACAGGTGCAGACGGAATATGTTATTTAGATTGTCCTAATGGTCAATATGAAAAATCTTCTCAAATCTGTGCTAGTTGCAGTTCAAATTGTGCGAAGTGTGAGAACGAGAATACTTGCAATTTATGTAGTGAAGGATACTATTTAAAAGATAAAAGTTGTACTGCTTCATGTCCTAAAAATTATTTTCCAAACGCATCTACCAAAAATTGTGGAAACTGTCCTGCTGAATGTGATGAGTGCACAAGTTTGAACACATGCACTAAATGCAAGACTAATTACTTCCTATATGGCGGGAAATGTGTTACTAGCAATAATTGTCCAGTTGGTTATTTTGCCAATATCATTAATAATATTTGCTCTAAATGCAATGATAATTGCGATGAATGCGTAAGCCAAGATAAATGTACTAAATGTTCAGATTATTTTTATTTGCATGGGGATATTTGTGTTCAAAATTGCCCCCAAGAATATTTCGGAGGGATTGTCAATTCAATTTATAAATGTAATAAATGTATGGATAACTGTCTAGATTGCGATGATATAACTACTTGTTATACTTGCAAGAGTAATTATGTAAAACACAAAGGTACATGTTTGAGTTCATGTCCAGAAGAATATTATTTACTAAATTCAGGCTGCTATAAATGCAATACAAATTGCATAATCTGCCCAAGTGGTGTTTGTACAAAATGCAAAGAGTCTACTTATTTATTCAAAAATCAATGTTTAGAAAATTGTTCTTTAGGATATTTCAAGGATAACTCTGATTTAGTTTGTAAAAAGTGCATAGATCATTGTGACACATGTACAAATGCTTTCAACTGTTCTCAATGCAATATAAAATCTTACAAGAAAAATGACACATGTGTCTTAGATTGTGGTAACGGATATTACTTAGATAAACCTAATCAAACATGTGTACAATGCAAATCGGAATGCTCAAAATGCCCAAGCAAAGATACTTGCACACAATGTAATGCTAACTACTATCTTTATGAAGAAGAATGTGTAGACACATGCCCTGAGAGCTACTTTAAAGGTATTAAAGAATTGAATGGAGTAAATAGTAATTACTGCCTTAAATGCAGTTCAAATTGTAAGAGATGTACTGATGCAAATACTTGCACAGAATGCTACGATAACTCCTTTTTAGTTAACAGCAAATGTTACGATCCATGCCCTAATAATTTTTTTTTGAATTCGAATTATTTTTGTGAGTTGAATGTAATTTCAGATTGTCTTAAGGCTAATTTTAATAATAAATGCGTCCAATGTGATAATGGCTTATATCTAGAAAATGGGAATTGCAAAAGTACTTGCCTAGATGGATATTTTGAAAATTCAAATACAAACGAATGTACTAAATGCCACAGATATTGTTCCTTATGCGAAAGTTTGGAAAATTGCACTCAATGTAAAAATGGCTATTATCTATTAAACGGGATTTGCATAGAAATTTGTCCTACCAGCTATTTCGAAGATTCCGGAGCTAAGCAATGCAAAAATTGCATTGAAGGTTGCAAATTGTGTACAAATGCCGATTCTTGCTCTGCTTGCCTTGACGGGTATATTCTTTTCACAGGAAAATGTGTGGATCCATGTCCTCTTGGATATTTACTTAATGCAAATTTGATGTGTGTAACATGTATAAATAACTGCAAAAATTGCGATTTCTACAATATCTGTCTGGAGTGCAACGATAATTATTATCTGCTATCCAACCCTACTATAACCTGTGAAACAAAATGTCCCGATGGATTTTATGCAGATCAATCTAGAAAATGCCAAAGATGCAAAGAAGTTTGTACAAAATGTGATAGTTTAGAGAAATGTACTGAGTGCAGTACTTCAACATTTTTACACCAAAATGACTGCATTTCAAAATGTCCCGATGGTTTTTTTAATAATAGCAGTAGGGAATGTAAATCTTGTACGGCTGGTTGCAAAATTTGTGATAATCCCAATACATGTGAGGAATGCAATGATCCTCTTTACTTAAATTCTAATGATGTATGCATTCCAACATGTCCTGATGGTTATTATGCAAATATAATCGATGGAGTATGTGTTCCATGTAGTCAAAATTGCAAAATTTGCCAGGATTCAA
>Ga0169931_10012234_pt1 | contig 11935 bp, 9 predicted proteins | sample Kivu_15m_20L_FD_129675 | JGI IMG/M metagenome (GOLD analysis project Ga0169931, IMG submission 129675) | Freshwater microbial communities from Lake Kivu, Western Province, Rwanda to study Microbial Dark Matter (Phase II) - Kivu_15m_20L... | ecosystem: Environmental > Aquatic > Freshwater > Lake ...
CCAATTGCTCCACCCTGACGGGTTCCTGCGGCTGCTTTGGCAGGCCCGGGTCCCCCTTGCTGGTGGAGAGAGGCTGCGTGCGCTTGCAACCATCGCGGTAGATCGCGACGGCCTTGAGGCCCATCTTCCACGACTCCATGTAGGCTTCTTCCACGTCTTCAACGGTGGCGTCTGAGGGCAGATTGACCGTCTTCGAGATGGCGCCCGAGATGAACGGCTGAGCAGCCGCCATCATGCGAACGTGACCCATGTAGTGGATGGAGCGCGTGCCGTTGCTGGCGCGGAAGGCACAGTCGAACACCGGCAAGTGCTCGGGCAAGAGGCCCGGCGCGCCCTCGATCGTCTCTTCGCGATCGATGTAGTCGATGATGGCCTTGCGCTGATCGTCGTCGTAGCCGAGGGAGATGAGGGCTTCCTCGGTCGTGTTGTTGACGATCTTGATCATGCCGCCGCCAACGAGGCGCTTGTACTTGATGAGCGCGATGTCGGGCTCGATGCCCGTCGTGTCGCAATCCATCATGAAGCCGATGGTGCCGGTCGGGGCAAGCACGGTGGCCTGTCCGTTGCGGAAACCATGGTCAGAGCCGATGGCGATGGTCTGATCCCACGAGTCGCGCGCGGCTGCGAGCAGATCTTCGGGAACGTACTTGGCCTCGATGCGCTCCACCTGTGCGCGGTGCTTCTTCATGACACCGAGGAAGGGCTGCTCGTTCTCGGGATAACCCTCGAACGGACCCGTGATGTCACGCGAGATGACGGCGCTTGTGCGGTAGGCCCAGCCGGTCAAGACCGAGGTGAGGGCACCACACCAGGCGCGTGCCTCGGCCGAGTCGTAGGGCAGGCCGAGCGTCATGATGAGCGAGCCGAGGTTGGCGTAACCAAGGCCGAGCGGACGGAAGCGGTGCGAGTTCTGCTCGATGAGCTTGGTCGGGTACTTCGCGTTGTCGACGATGATCTCCTGCGCGAGGATCGTGAGCTCGATGGCCTTCTTGTAGGCCTCGACATCGAAGCCGCTCTCGTCGGCGAACTTGCGAAGGTTCAGCGAGGCGAGGTTGCAGGCCGAGTTGTCGAGGTACATGTACTCGGAGCAAGGATTCGAGGCGTTGATTCGATCCGTGTTGCTCGAGGTGTGCCAGCTGTTGATCGTCGTGTCGTACTGCAGACCCGGATCGCCGCACTCCCAGGTTGCCTGGGCGATGGCGCGCCAGAGGTCGCGGGCCTTGTAGGTGTCAACCGGCTCGCCAGTCTTGACCGAGCGGGTCTGGAAATCGCGATCCTTCTGGACGGCTTCCATGAACTCATCCGTGACACGGACCGAGTTGTTGGAGTTCTGGAAGAAGACGGACTTGTAAGCCTCGCCGTCAAACGAACCGTCGTAGCCAGCGTCGATGAGCGACCAGGCCTTCTTCTCTTCCTTGGCCTTGCACCAGATGAACTCCTCGACGTCTGGGTGTTCGATGTTGAGGATGACCATCTTGGCCGCGCGGCGGGTCTTGCCACCGGACTTGATGACACCGGCAAAGGCGTCGAAACCCTTCATGAAGCTGACAGGGCCCGAGGCCGTGCCGCCACCGTTCAGGAACTCACGCGACGAGCGGATGGGCGAGAGGTTCGTGCCCGTGCCCGAGCCGTACTTGAAGAGCATGCCCTCGGTCTTGGCGAGACCCAGGATCGACTCCATCGTGTCGTCGACGGCATTGATGAAGCAGGCGGAGCACTGTGGCTCGGCCTCGACGCCCACGTTGAACCAGACCGGAGAGTTGAAGGCCATGCGCTGGCTGACGACCAGGTGACGCAGCTCGGCCCGGTAGATCTCGGCCGACTCCTGATCGACGAAGAAGCCATCCTTGATGCCCCAGTTCGTGATGGTGTCGCAGACGCGGTTGATGAGCTGACGCACGGACTTTTCGCGCTGCGGCGTTCCCGGCTGGCCGCGGAAGTACTTCTGGGCCACGACGTTGGTCGCGGTCTGGGTCCAGAACTTGGGAACTTCGATGTCCTTTTGCTCGAAGATGGACTTGCCGCTCTCGCCGTTGATGGCGGCGGTGCGGTACTCCCACTGGATGCCGCCGTAGCCGTCATCGCCATCGCGGGTAAAGAAACGTTTGATCGACACACCCTGTCTCACTGAAGCTCCTGTCTGAGCAGATTCCCCTGAAGCCTTGCCTCGGCGGCGATTGGTCACTTCGTGTTTCTCGAGCATGCGCTTTCCTCCCCCAGATTTGTGCGTCGTTTACGTTTTGCGTCAGAGCGGTCCGCAAGGCATTGCAGTGGCACTGGAATCCCGAGTACTGCCGGAATCATCCATGAATCCAACCCCCTCGACCTTTGCCACCACGCGATAACTTGCGTGCGCACTATTTCGACGACCCGGAGCACTTTGTCAAATTAAAACACAACCTGTAGTGTTATCCCACACTGTGGGACACAACAGGTTGTGTTTTTTGGAAACCGGGGGAAAACCTGTGGATGAACCCGAAAATGCCCTTGGGTTTCCACGGGATAAGCACTTGTCCACAGCGTGGATAGTTTCAGGTGACGATACATTGCACTGCACTTTCGCTCTGAAAAGAGACCCAAGACGCGATGCGTCCTAAATCGGGGTCCCGGAGCCCTGATCTCAGGCGAAAGACCATTCTGCCGATGAAGTCCCGACCATGTCTGCGCGCCGACGGTCGAGAAATATCGAGAAATTGGGAGGACCGGCGGGTGAGCTCTAATACTGATGAGGTGCTGCGTCTTGAAGAAGTGACCTGCGTCCGTCGGGACAAGGTGGTGCTCGACCGCGTGAGCCTGTCCGTGCGCGCCGGCGACTGGGTGGTGATTGAAGGCGCCCGGGGCAGTGGCAAGAGCCTGCTGCTCTCGGTGGCCGCGGCCGCGATCGCGCCTCGGCGCGGGGCGGTCTTGATAGGCGGCCGCAACTGGATGGATCTGCAGGCCTCCTCGGTGCCCTTTGTCAGGCGCAACATCGGCTACCTCCCTGCAGAGCCTGTCTTGATAGAGCACGAGACAGCGCTTGAGAATGTCGTTCTGCCGCTCGCGGTGCGCGGGGTGCCTGTTGCGGCTGCGCTGGCGCGCGCCGAGATCGAGCTGCAGCGGATGGGCTTGCAAGAGCTTGCGCATGAGCCCGTTTCGGCGCTGTCTCCGAGCGAGCGACGCCTCGTCGCGATCGCGCGGGCCTTGATTGGCGCGCCGGTGGTGATCGTGCTCGACGAGCCAGCAGGTGGTCTCGATGGTGACGATCGGCAGCTCATCGTCGAGGCCATCGGCGTTGCGCGCGCGGCCGGTGCGGCGGTTTTGTGTGGCTCGGCGGATGCGGCATTCGTATCACTTTTGCAGTCGCAGGGGGCCGAGCGCTTGACGCTGGCCGGCGGACGATTGAATGGAGGCGCGCCACGCATGGTGGTGGTCGAGGGTGAGCGGGATGACAGCGTGCCGTCGCCGATTCTGAAAGAGGTGTCCGAGGAGCTCCTCGACGACGCCGACATCGAGGCGGTGATCCCATGAACCTTGCCTGGACTTTGCGCAGAGGCCGTCGGGGTCTCAAACGCAGGACAGCCCGTACGCTCGGCTGGGTGGGGGCGTTCGCCCTGCTTGGCTTCTTGCTCGGTGGCGCACGCCTGTGTGCCGAGCGGGCGCGCACGGTGTCGGCGCATGTTGGGGGAGCGGTTCATGTCATCGCCTACCTGCGCGAGGATATGGACGGCGCTCGCGCCGCTGCGTTGCAACAGCTGGTGATGCGCGTCCCCGGGGTCGAGAAGACCGAGTTCGTCGACTCCGCCGAGGCCCTGCGCAGGCTGCGCGCCGCGACGAAGGAGCTCGCCACGGCGGCGGGCTTGCTCGAGAGCATCGAGGCCGGCTTTCTGCCGCGCTCGATCGAGATCACGCTCTCACCGGACGCCAGCTTCAACGACGATGGCCGCAGGCTCGCCGATCGCATCGCGGCGATTCCGGGGGTGTCGGAGGTGGACTCCATGGCGGCGGGTGTGATGCGCTTGCGCGCGCTCGCGGGTCTGTTGCGTTCCCTTGGATGGGCGCTCCTCGGACTTGCCCTCATCACGGGCGGGGTCGTCCTGGGCATCGCGCTTGGCCGCGACCGACGCGAGCGAGTGCAACGGGACGCGGTGCTCGAGTTGCTCGGCGAAACGCGTGTTGCGATTGTCTGGCCGCGCATGCTGGCCACGGGCGCGGTGGCGGTCGTGGGTGCGCTGGTGGCGACGGGCCTTCTTTATCTGGGCTTCGGCTGGGTCGATGCGAGCCTGCAGTCTCTGACGAACGCCGCGCTGGCGTCGCAGGCGCATGCGGGCGCAGGCTTCCTGTCGCCGCTCGACTTCGCCATCGGGACGCTCTTCCTGGTGGTGCTTGGCCTTGGGCTTGGCCTTCTGTTTTCACCCCGCGAACAGCTTCGCCATGCGTAGAGTCATCGGCATCGCCATCGGTCTGGGGCTCCTGTCGTCGGCGCCGGTGTGGGCAGACGATGAAGGCCGGACGCTCATCGAAGAGCATCTGGATGCCCGCAGCGCCGCGCTGTTGCGCCAGCGGGAGGCGGCCGAGTCGTTGCTGCGACGTCAGGCGACGCTCGCGTATCGTACGACACGCAAACGGGACCTCGGATTTTTGACCGACCCGGACACCCGCGCGGAACAGGCCCGATCGGCAGGCGCCACCCTGGCCTTGCTCGAGCGGGGACTCGATGAGGCTGCCAAGATCGAGAACGAGCTGGCACTGGTCGAGAAGGAACGGCAAGAACTGCGCGACCGCTCGATGGCCGCCGCGATTCCGTCCGAGCCCATCGGGCAGCAGGGGTCCGGGGCGCTCGCCTTTCAATGGCCGGTACGCGGCCCCGTCGTTTCAGGCCCGGGCATTCGCAAGGACGCGATGACCGGGACCGAGCTGCGGCAGCTTGGTGTTCAGCTGCTCGGACGAACCGACGGCCCGGCGCTCGCGCCTGCCACGGGCAAGGTGGTGCGCATCGAGCGCCTGCCCGAGGGCGGCTATGCGCTGATGATCGAGCACGAGCAGAATCTGACCAGCATCGTTTCGGGGTTGCGCCGGGTGGTCGTGCAGGAGGGCAGCATGCTGTCCGGAGGTGACGAGATCGGCCGGGTCGGTCGGACGCTTGATGGCGCACCTGTGGTACGGTTCGCGGTGTTCTCCGGGCTGCAGGCGGTCGATCCGCGAAAGCTCGTCCGGCGACGCTAAGGTGCGCTGTGTCATTGTGATCTGAGCACGCCCACTGGGAATGCCGGGCGTACGGGTTACACTTTGCGACAGATGCGAAGACGACACGTTGCCTGGTTGCGATTCGGTGGCATTGCGATGGCCACCCTGATTGGATTTACCGTGGGGATGGCGTGGCATCAGCCATTGCAGGCCGGGCGCTTCGATCCGTACCGGAAGCTGGGTGTGTTCACGAAGGTGCTCTCGTATATCGAGACAACCTACGTCGAGAACATCTCGGAGTCGGACTTGATCTACGGCGCCGCCCGGGGCCTGACCGATGTGCTCGATCCGCACACGCGCTTCATGGATCCCGAGGAGTATGCGCGCCTGCGCGACGAGACCGAGGGCAACACCGAGATCGAGGGGATCGGCATCGATCTCGAAAAGCGCAAGGCAGGCTTTGTGGTGGTCTCGCCGATTGAAGGCTCACCGGCTTTTCGCGCCGGCATCGCGCCGGGTGACATCATCACCAAGATCGATGGCACGCCCACGGCGGACCTCGACTGGGCCACGGCCATCGGTCGCATTCAGGGTGCGCCCGGCTCGCTTGTGGTCTTGACGGTTGATCGCGGCGGCAAGGAAAAGGTCTTCGAGATCCGTCGTGAAAAATTCGAGGTCAAGACGGTTGAAGGCCGAGTCATCGCGCCCGGCTACGGCTACGTGCGCATTCGAATATTTTCCTCCAACACCGACGAGAAGCTGGTCGAGTCGATGGAGAAGATTCAGGCCGAGGTGCAACGCGCTGCCAAGTCAAAGACGGTCGGTTCTTTGAAGGGTCTCGTGCTCGACATGCGCCGCAATCCCGGTGGCCTGCTTGATCAGGGGGTCAAGGTCGCCGATCGATTCCTGTCCGATGGTTTGATCGTGCGAACCGTGGGCAAGGGCGGTCGCGAGATGGATCGTCAGATCGCCCACAGCCGTGGTACGTATTCGGGTTTTCCGATCGTGGTTCTCGTGGATGGTGCGACCGCCTCGGCGGCCGAAATCGTCGCGGGCGCGTTGCAGGATCACAAGCGGGCGGTCGTGATGGGCCAGCAGACCTTTGGCAAGGGCTCGGTGCAGACGGTGTTTTCACTCGACGGCTGCGGACCGAAACCCTGTGGCCTCAAGATCACGGTGTCCCGCTACTACACGCCAAGTGGCCGCTCGATTCAGAACCATGGGATCACGCCCAACATCCACGTGGCGGCCGTGCCGCCGCCGCGCAATGAGGACGAGGGCCCGCGCGAACGCGACTACGAGCGGCATCTGGAGAACGACGACACGCCGGCGCAGGCCGAGGTCCAGCTCGCAGACTACCAGCTGCAGGTTGCGCTCGATTATTTGCGCAGCTTCGAGATTCTGGCCGGTCAGAAGTTGTGATAAAACGTTGACCTTTCGGCCCCGCCAACAATTTCGGAGGACACGCGGATGAGCAAGTGCGCGAACTGTGGTTACGACAACCTGCTGGGGGGACCCACATGTGCCCAGTGTGGCGCGAGCTTGGACGGCAGTGGTGGTGGCGGCGGTGGTTATGGTTTGTCGGGTCCGGATGCCGAGTACCAAAAACTGATGCGCGATCGGGCCGCGGCAAAGTCGCGCAACCAGAAGATCACAATGGCGGTGCTGGTGGTGGTGGCCGTCGGTGGCGGCTACGTGGTCATGCAAGATCGCAAGCACAAGGCCGAGATTCAAAAGACACTCGACTTCGTGGATGCGTGGGTTGAGCTCGACAAGCGCGAGACCGGCAGCTTCTGGAACTGCATCACGGCGTCTCAGACGCCCGTCGATCAGCTGTCGAACTCACAGCAGATCACCGGCAAGCTTGAGGTGGCGTTCGCGACGCAGCCCAAGACCTACGCCGAGACCGTGCGCGGCGAATGTATGACCAAGCTCGACAACGCCAAGTCCGCCTTCAAGGACATGATGGATGTGCCTGAGGCCTTTCGGGCTGCGCTCGATCGCTATGTCGATTCCTTGCCGAAGCTGGGCACGGGGATTGAGTCGTACGTTGGCAAGCTGGCCGGACGGCAGGAGCGCAAGGATCTCGATACGCTGATTCAGGATGCGGGCGGTGCCTGGCACGCAAGCACCTCACCCACGCCCGAGAGCATCGCCTTCGACAAGTTCCTCGCCTGTGCGGTGCCGGGTCTCGACAAGCTCAAGGACGCGCAGGCGCTGCTCGAGTTTCTGGCCGAGGAGTGCTTCAAGCGCGATGCGGGCGCCTTCATGGGCAAGGCGCAGGAGGCCTGTGGCGATGGCCTCGCCAACGTGGACAAGGCCGCCAAGCCGGCCGGCGACTACAAGGTCCACATGAAGAAGTTCTACGAGGAAGAGCAGCGCATGATGACCGCCTGGTCCGACTGCGCCCGCAAGGCGCGCAAGGGTCAGAAGTCGACCGATCTCGATGAGTTCCTGGTGGCTGCCAAGGAGCACATGGAGGCGCGTGGCGGCATCGGCAAGATCGGCCGCGAGATCATGAAGTCGCAGTAGCCTGTGGCTACAACTTGCGGATGTCGACGCCGATCATGCCGGCGCGACGCGCGGCCTCGAGTCCGAGATCGGTATCCTCGTAGACGGTGCAGATCTCGGGCGGAACCTTCAGGCGGCGAGCGGCCTCAAGAAAGACGTCGGGCTCTGGCTTGTGACGGGCGGTGTCTTCCGCGGCGACGATGGTCTCGAACCAGTCGAGCACGCCGATGATGTCGAGGGTCTGTCGTACAATCGGGCCCTGGCTTCCGGAGGCCACTGCCATCGGGAGCGTTCCGCGATGCGCGCGGGCAATCTCGACCACCTTGTGCACGGGTTGCACGCTGTGCATGACCTCGAGGAAGCCCTGTTCCTTGGCGTGAACGAGCGCGTCCGCATCCACGTCCTTGAGGCCAGCCTCGGTGAGCAAGATGACGGCAATCTTGGAGGTCGGGACGCCGCCGAGGGCATAGAAGCGCTCCTCTGGAAACGGGATGTTGAGCGGCCGTAGTACGTTTTGCCAGGCCCGGAAGTGTGCCGGCATGGTGTCGGCCAGGGTTCCGTCGCAGTCAAAGATGAGCGCACGCGCAGGGGAGGACATCGCGGCAACCTAGCCGACGCCCGGTTGACTTGGCAAGGCGCAGGGCGCGCGAGCTCACTTCGCCTTGTTGCGTGCCTGCTGCTGCTTCTTGCGCAAGATTTCCTTGCGCGCCCGGGCCCGAAGTTGCTCAAGCGTGAGTCTCTGAGGCTTTTTTCGGGTCGGTCGGATCTTCACCTCGATGCCGGAATCCACTGGCGCCGGATTGGCCTCGGCGGTTTGCGGCTGGGTCTCAGGTACGGTGCTTGCGATGATGACCGGCGCGGGTGGTGCGGGCGCAGCGCCCTTTTGCTCAGGCGCCTTCTCCTGCGGCGCGGGTGCATCCCCGCTTGCACCGGGTGCCGGCGAAGGTGGTGCGGGCGTTCGCAGGCCAAGTCCGATGGCAATTCCGACGGCGGCTGTGAGGCCCGCGACGACATACTTCATCGCTCGCCTTCGGGGTGGTGCAGCGGCAACAGGCCGCGCGATGGCAACCGTTCGGCGCTCGTGATCGTTGAGTTCGGGGTTTACGTAATACGGTTCGACGGTGGTCGGTGCGCCCGGGTCTTCCTGGATGTCGAGCACGGCGTCGTCTTCGACTGGCATTGACACGACCGTGGGGAGCTCTCGATTGGTGCGATCGGCAAAGCCGAACCCCTCGAAGGCCATCGACTGTATCTCGTCCCAGCGATTGCGCTTGCGTGGGAACAGCGAGGTCACGAGCTGCGCGATCTTGTGCGGACCGGCATCTTCACCCGAGATGGCCTGCAAGAGCGCATCGCCGAACTCCGCGCCCGATTGATAGCGGTCGTTCGGATCTTTTTCCAGCGCCCGCCGCAGGACTTCATTGAGGGCCAGCGAGATGTTGGGGATGGGGGGCACCATGTCGTTGACGACCGCGTCGAGGGTCTCCATCGGACCCTGGCGTTCAAACGGGCGCTGCCCTGCGAGGCATTCGTAGAGCACGATGCCAAGCGAGAACAGATCCGAGCGTCGATCCAGCTTCTGCGTCTGGGCTTGCTCGGGTGAAACGTACTGCACCTTTCCGCGGACGGCACCCTGGGTCGTCAACCTCGCGTGGGTCTCGCACATCGCGATACCGAAGTCGATGACCTTCGCCGAGCCATCAAAGCCGATCATGATGTTCTCGGGACTGAGGTCGCGATGAACGATGTTGAGCGGACGCCCGCGTGCATCCTTCAGGCCGTGGGCATAGTCGAGTGCATGCGCGGCCTCGGCACAGATGAAGGTGGCCAGCGCCGGCTCCCAGCGCAATCCGCGCTCGTCGAGCGCTGCGGTGACCCGCGCGAGGTTTTCACCTTGCACGAGCTCCATCGACAAAAACCACTGGTTGTCGACACAGCCAACCTCGAAGACCCGGGCGATCGAGCGGTGCGAAAGCCGCAGCGCGATGGAGGCCTCGCGCTGAAACATCTGCACAAAGGTCTGATCGGCCGCGTGCACCGGCAAAATTCGTTTCACGGCGATGAGCGCCTGCATCCCGAGAAGCTCCCCGCAACGCGCGACGAAGACCTCGGCCATGCCGCCGACCGCGATTCGGCCAAGCAGCGTGTAGCGACCGAAGTTCTCCGGCAGGCGCTTGGTGATGGTTTCGGGGTTGAAGCTGGCCATGACGGCTGAACTGGATCGCGGGGATGTCTGGCATCCTTACAGAGGGACGCCATGAGCGTAATCGACGGAATGCGGCGGAGTCTAAATACCTACACCAACAGACGTTGTGCGCGAGGGGCTGAGAGGCACCGGGAGGGGAAGAGGGGCAGGATGCGCCCGAGGGCGCGCGCGCGTACTGTATGGGCGAACGCAATTTGCCGCCCTTTGGTGTTCACGGCGCGTCCTTCGGTGGTCGTGCACGCACCGGCGGAGAGAGCGCGCTCGCTTTCGTCGTGGCGGGTCCCGCTGGAGATTCCGCTGAGAACCGTTCAGTCGGCGCTGGCCGAGATGGTCTCCGAAGGTGTGCTGCGCAGTGAAGGAAAGGGCCGCAGCGTGCGTTATATCGTCGAGGACACTGTCTTCAACGAGCCCACGCGCAGCTAGCGGCCCCTCGGGTTATTTCCTCTTGGCGGGCTTTTTCGCAGCCTTTTTCGCGGCCTTTTTGGCGGGCGTCTTCTTCTTGCTGGCCTTGGGCTTCTCGGCCTTCGCAGCCACTGCTTCCGCTGCCTTTGCGGCAGGGCCGGGCTCCCAGATCCCGAGGCTCGCGCCCATCGGATCGACGATGATGGCGATCGCGCCCATGTTGCCAATGGGGGTGTAGCCCATCGCGACGGTGCCGCCGGCCTTCTTGGCCATGGCAAGCGTCTGCTTTACGCGGTCCACCTGCACATAGGCCAACCAGGATGAAGGCGCACCTGGATTCGGATTGGTTTGCATCCCGCCGCCAGCGTTGGGGGCGGTCTCGATCATCGTGTAGTTCATCCCGGGGATGTCGTTCAGCTTCCAGCAGAAGATCGAGGTGTAAAACTTCTTGGCCTTCTTCAGATCGGAAGTGCTGAGCTCAACGTGTGCGAAAATATTCATGGGGATCTCCTGCGCGGCAGTATAGACGCAGACGATCCCCGCCGTGGTGGCAACGGGCGAAGACCGTGACCGAATCCACGTGCGCCTTTTTAAGCGCTGCCGGCCATGGCGCCAAGGGAGAAGATCTCGCGTCGATTCGTTCGAAGGTGGTTTCGCATCCAGCCTGAATCTAAGCGCAGACGCGAAATCTGGTTATACAAAGCAGGCGCGCAGAGTTTAGCGGAGCCCGATGGACAGATCGTCGAACCAGATGCGCATCGCCGGTGCGCGCGCCCGGGCGTCCTCCTGGAACTGCAGCGTGATTTCCAGGGACTCCGACGCCTCGAGGACCTCAAAGTTGAGCTCGACGGGTTGAGGGGTATTCAGGCTGGAAACCTCCAACGTTTGCCCGACGCCCGAGGGCCTCAGCACCAGCCGAATCGTTCCGCTGGCTGGTGACGGCGGCTGCCCCTTTGGGACTCCCGCGAGCGTGCCGCGCAGGCGGTACCGGCCAGGCTGCAGCGTCAGCTGTGCGCGCGCGCCCGGCATGATGCCCCGATCCGCATCAACACCCACGCCGTTCAGGCTGCCGTGTACGGGCGATGTTCCGGACGGCGCGTCTGCGTCGATGCGTTGCCATTTGCAAAAGGCCGGCTTGCCCTCCAGCTCGCAGGCCGACACCGCCCATCGATGGGTCGCGATGAGCTCCGGCGCAAAGGAGGTGCAAAGAACGAAGCCGGCAATCGCAACCGCCGGCAACGCCGCAGCGAACGCCATTGTCGATGCGCGAAGTTCGGGGTTGTTGCGGCGCAGCTCACCAGGCGCGCCGCCCGCCGACGGAAAGAGCAACATCGCGAGTCCCAGGTGATAGCGGGATTCTGCAAAATAGAGCACGTAGACCGCGCACAGGGCGAGCACGGTTGGCCAGAGACAAAGCGCCCCTCTGCGATGGCGCAGTGCCAGTCCGGCTCCCGCGAGGGCCAGGACCCACAGGCCCCACCAGAACCCATCGACCACCGCCTCGATCTCGGTTCGCCAGCCATCAAAGAACACCTGCGGGCCGTTTCGCAACACACCCTGGCGATAGAGAGGCCAGTACAGCAGGCTGCGCTCATCGCCGAGCAGCTTCCACGCCCGGTGCAGGCGCAGGCCCAGGGTGAAGCGTGGCGACAC
>Ga0169931_10012235_pt1 | contig 11933 bp, 13 predicted proteins | sample Kivu_15m_20L_FD_129675 | JGI IMG/M metagenome (GOLD analysis project Ga0169931, IMG submission 129675) | Freshwater microbial communities from Lake Kivu, Western Province, Rwanda to study Microbial Dark Matter (Phase II) - Kivu_15m_20L... | ecosystem: Environmental > Aquatic > Freshwater > Lake...
AAGACTTGCTCCTAAAATTTAAATCTTTAGAAGATTTAGATAATAACTCTGAAATAAAAAATTTTTTTAATAAAGCTAAAAAGTTTTGGAGCGGCGGTTAATGAAAAAAATTAATATCACTATTACAGGCGCTCTTGGCCGTATGGGTCAGATATTAATTAACCGAATGTCAAAAAATAAAAATTTAAGACTTTTTAGCTTAACTGATCTTAAAGTTGGAAAAAAAATCAAAGGAATCAAAATAGAAAATAATAGCCTGAAAGCTTTTAAAAAAACCGATGTTATCATCGACTTTTCAAGACCAAAATCTTCAATTGAGATTTTAAATTTTGCAAAAAAATTAAAGAAAAAAATTGTAATTGGCACAACAGGTTTTTCAAAAAAAGAAGAAAATATAATAAAAAATTATTCAAAAAAAATTGCTATATTTAAATCAGGCAATATGAGTTTGGGAATAAATTTACTTGAATATATTACAAAAGTTTTAACAAAAAAAATCCCAAATAACTATCAAATCGGAATTTCAGATAATCACCATGCAGCAAAAGCAGACTACCCCTCTGGCACTGCTCTTATGCTAGCAAATGCAATTGCAAAAGGTAAAGATAAAAATTTAGATAAATTAAAAGGAAAATTATATTTAAATAAAAAAGGAAATCTTCAAAATAACAAAGTTAATTTCTTTATTACGCGTAAAGGCAAAACTATTGGTAAACACTCTGTAATTTATAATAACAAAATTGAAAATATTGAATTAAAGCATACTGCTTTTTCAAGAGAGTTATTTGCCGATGGAGCATTAAATGCTGCAATATGGATAAGTAAAAAAAATAAAGGCTTATTTAATATGCAGGACATGTTTAAACTTAAATAATTAATTTTCTTAAAATGTTTAATGCCCTTAAATAAATTACAGGCCTTAAAACTTATTCAATTATTAAATAAATCAATTAAAAATCCAGAAACTTCACTTAAATATAGAAACCAATTTACACTCTTAACTTCGGTTGTTCTTTCTGCTCAATGTACAGATATAAATGTTAACAATGTTACCCAAAGTATTTATAAAAAATATTATACTCCTAAACACTTTGTTGATCTTGGGGTTATAAAAATTAAAAGAATGATTAAAAGTATTGGGCTTTTTAATATAAAAGCCAAAAACCTATATAATCTTTCAAAGATTTTAATTGAAAAATATAAAAGTAAAGTTCCAAATACTTTTGAAGATCTAATTAATCTTCCTGGCGTTGGTAGAAAAACTGCAAATGTTGTTTTAAATGCTGCTTTTAACAAACCAACCATTGCGGTAGACACGCACGTATTTAGAGTAAGTAATAGAACAGGTTTAACAAAAGGAAATAATCCAAATCAAGTTGAGGAACAACTTTTAAAAATTATACCTAATCAATACTTAAAAAAAGCACATCATCTAATTCTTTTGCATGGTAGATATACCTGTAAATCTAGAAATCCACTTTGTACAAAATGTATAATTGAGAAAATTTGTTTATATAAAGATAAAAATGTCTAAAAAAATACTTGGTATTGGTAACGCTATTGTTGATGTATTTGTAAAAGTTGATGATAAATTTTTATTAAAAAATAACCTTACTAAAGGTTCAATGAAACTTATTGAAAAAAGTGAATTTGAAAAATTAAAAAACTCGATTAAAATTGAAAAAATTGAAGCCGGTGGATCTGTTGCAAATACAATGGCAGGTATTGCTTATCTTAGGGGAAACTCATCATTCATTGGAAAAGTTAATTCTGATGAGTTTGGAAAAATTTACAAAAAAAGTCTTGAGAAGATTAATGTTGATTTTCTATATATCGATAAAAATGAAAATTTAGCAACGGGAGCATCAATTATTTTTATAACACCAGATTCTGAAAGAACTATGTGCACTTATCTTGGTATTTCGTCTAAGCTTTCTAAAACTGATATAGATGAAAATCATATTAAAGATTATGACATTATTTTCTTAGAAGGTTACCTTTGGGATAAGGGAATAAGTGAAGAAATGTTTAAACATGTAATCAATATAGCAAAAAAAAATAGCATTAAAGTTGCAATGAGTCTGTCAGATATTTTTTGTGTCTCAAGACACAGGGAAGATTTTTTTAAACTACTATTAAATGACTTAAATTTATTAATTGGGAATGAAAAAGAAATAAATGAGCTGATGTCTAGAAAAAATTTATTAGATAGTATTAAGGAAATTAGCAAATTAAATAAGCTTGTAATAATAACAAAAAGTGAAAATGGAAGCTTAGCTGTTCTAGGAAATAAAATTATAAATTGTGAAAGTGTTAAAGTTGAAAAAATTTTAGATTTAACTGGTGCCGGTGATTTATTTGCATCAGGTTTTCTTAAAGAATATCTGAATCAATCGGATATTAAAGAATGTCTTCAAGCAGGTTCAAAACTTGCAGCAAAAATTATTCAAAAAGTTGGTGCAAGACTTAATTAGTTAACTAAAAAATATAAAGAGTTTTTTTCAATAATAAAATTTCCATCTTTAAAATACTTGCTAATTTTTTTTCTTAAACGATGAAGATGAGTTTCAAAAACATGCGTATCTAAATCATGACTATGCTTCCAAATATTTTTGAGTAAAAAAGATTTATCTAATCCATTCTTATTATGAAGAGCTAATATTAAATCCAATTCTTTTTCTGTAAGCTTAACTTTTATTTTATTTTTAGTAATAGACCTTTCATTAGAATTAACTTCATAATCTTTAATAATAATTTTAGATTTTTTAAAAAAATTGTACTTAATAATTAAAATACTCAATATCTCCTTAAATGATATAATTTCAATTGGTAATTCCAAAACGACATGAAAATTAAGCAAATTTAGTTTATTTCTTTTTATAAAGTCTTTGTGTTTTACAAACAAAATAATTGGCTCGTCACTTAATAAATAACTTTTAAGCTCTTTTATTTTTAAATTTTCTGCAAATAAAATTGTGACTGATATTTTTGAGTTATTATAACTTGAATTATCACTAGCATTTAAAATGTTATTAAATTCAAGCTCGTTTAATATATTGGAAAATGGTACTGACCCCAAAATGGTTAGCTGAACATTATTCATAAATGCATATATATTATACAAAACATGATTATTATAAATAAATCTGGACACCTAAAATATAAGGATCTTAAATTTAAATGCGCCCTAGGAAAAGCAGGAGTTGGTGAAAAGAGAGTTGAGGGGGATAATATTACCCCAAAAGGGACTTATAAAATAATTCAAATTTATTACAGAAAAGATCGAATAAAAAAAATATCTTCAAAATTTAAACTCATAAAAATTAATAAAAATATGGGTTGGTGCAATGATCCAAGAAGTAAAAAATATAATCAATTAATTAAGCTACCATCTAAATATACATATGAAAGATTATTTAGAAAAGACAATCTCTACGATTTAATTCTAGTTCTCAACTACAACATAAACCCCATAATTAAAAAAAAAGGAAGCGCTATATTTATACATATCGCAAAAAATAAATATAAAAAAACCGCAGGATGTATTGCTTTAAAAAAGTCTGATTTACTAAAATTAATTAAGATAATTAAGAAAAAAACGAAAGTTATTATTAATTAAACACTATTAAAAATTTTACTTCCAACTCTAATAAAAGTTGCACCATTATTAATTGCACATTCATAATCATTGCTCATGCCCATACTAAGTTCAGTTAAACTATTTGCTTTTGCAGAATCAGCCAAGTTTTTAAAATATTGACTAGGATCTCCCTCAGCTGGAGGAATACACATTAGACCAATGATATTTAATTTTAAATCAAAAATGCAATATTTAATAAATTGATTAACTTTATCTAAAGCAATACCACTTTTTTGTGATTCATTGCCCACGTTAACTTGAATAAAGTATTTAATTTTCTTTAACGAATTACTTTCAAGTTTAGAAAAAATTTGTGCTAACTTTTCATTATCAAGCGTATGAATATATTGAAAAATTTCAAAAGCATCTTTAGCTTTATTAGACTGAAGCTTTCCTATTAAATGAAGATTTAGTTTAGGATTACTTAATATTAAGTTTTTCCATTTTAACATAGCTTCTTGAACTCTATTTTCACCAAAATGGAAATGATTTACTTGAATAAAGGAATTTATCTTATCTATAGTTTGGTTTTTGCTTACAACGATTAACGTTATTTTTTTAGAATGAGATTGTACTAAATTATTAATAGAATTATAATTTTTTAAAAAATGCATTAAATTTTATATAATGAATAGAATTTTTTATAAACATTATATTTTTTTAGAGTTCCTTAATGACTTAATTGAAGAGAATTTAACTCAATTAAAAAATATTAATATTATTATCAATATTCATAAAAATGATAAAAAAAGTTTAGAAAATGAACTTTCTATAATACAATTTGCTAGAAAATATAAGATACCATTCTTTTTTAAAAATGATTATCAAAAATGTATTAAATATAATTCTAATGGAATTTTTATCGACTCTGCTAATAAAAAAATTATAAGACCAATTTTTTTAAAAAAGAAATTTGGGGTTATTGGTTTAGTACATAATCAATTAGAATATAAGCAAAAATTAAAGCAAAAATGTACCCTATTGATGCTATCACCATTATTTTATAATGAAAAATACTCAGAAAATAAAATATTAAATATACTTAAATTTAATAATAAAAAACTAAATTGGAAAGTAGATATCTGCGCTTTAGGCGGGGTTAATCTTAGAACTATAAAAAAAATAAAACTTCTAAATATAATGTCAATCGGGTCTAGAAAATTTATATTAAACCCTAAAATAAAAAAACCCGCTTACAATTTAATGTAAGCGGGTTTTAAATTTCAACTAAGAATTAATAATTAAAACCTTGTTGATAATCTAGCGTAAAATACATTGTAGTCTTCATCCACAGCTACACCTTTAGGATTCTCAAACGAACCATATTGAGCCTCAGCAACAACAGGACCAAGATTGTATCCTATAGCAACTCCCATGTACTTATCATCTGCTACAGCAGTTGTAACGTTAGAAGTTTTAGCTTTAGCATAAGATGCTCCTAAAGTCAGAGTAGGTGTAACAGCATAAGCTAAACCAACAGCCGTTTGAGTGATTACAGCATCTCTTTCAGCTATATTAGTAGCAGTATTTGATCCATATCGACCTTCAGATTTTTTTCTATCCGCTCCTAATGTAAGTTGACCAAAATTGTAACTTACACCAAAATTTTGACCTTTAAGATCTTTATTTTGGTTGAAGGCTCCTGGACTAGCTTTTTCTTTATTCTCGAAAGCATGAACATTTAATCCTTTTACACCTAGATCACCAGCAAAACCAATCTCATACGCAGAAGATCTATCTTTATTTTCTGCTGTATTTGATTGCGCATTCTGATTAAAACCTGCGTCAAGATCATCATCGCCACCAGTGTGAGAATTATTTGGAACATATAAAGCAGAAAGAGTACCAAATGTTGTTTTTTGCATTATACCTGCTCCAAAAGATTCTTTTGGATTAGCACCTGTTGAGCTTAAGAAGAAAGAAGCACCAGCATTATCCATATCCTCTACGTTCATTCCTACAAAGTTTGCAGTTGTACGATCAGAGTTTTGAATGTGATCAACACCAATAGTGAAAGTTGTATTTCCTGCTATAATATCAACATAAGTGTTTTCATTTGATATACTTGAGGGATTACCACTTGCACCAGCTGTTGCTTGTGACGTCTCACCATCAAACTCAAGAGCAAATCCAGCAGCGTATTTTAATCCGCCAACATTTAGATTTCCAGCATTTGAAATGTTTAACTGAGCTTCTCTACCAAAGCCCATTTTGTCATTTATTTTCTTTGATGCTGCGTCGTGATATACTTGTTTGTAACCAAGCGTTAATGATCCATCAATCTTAGTTTGCGCAATTGCATTGCTACCAAGAAACATTAATGAACTAGCTAACGCTGAAGTTACTAGTATTTTTTTGTTCATTGTTTTTCCTTATTATTAATTGTTATTTTGTTATTGAGTTTTCAATAACAGTCACTTTATTAAACTTTTCGCCTTAAATTATAAAGTTTTAAGCTAGTTTTTATTGAAAATATAATAAAGTGTTGTATTAATGTAACAGTATTTTATCCTCAAATTCTATAATTTCTTATATAAATCCTCAGTTTATTATATAAATAAGGAATATTTTAGGAAATAGTTCATTTGATGATTAAAAAATACAATATTTATAGTATTTTTCTAATATTAATACTTTTTCTTAACCAATCTTGTTCCAAAACAGACCCCACGACAGGAGAAAAAATTTTAATTGAACCAAATCCAGGAAAAAGAGCTGATGCTGCAAGGGATGCTTCTGGGGGAATATTTGGTAATATTGGTAAATCTGACAATAGCCAAACTACCATAAATTTTGCAAGAACAAATGTGCTCTGGAAAGCTACTCTTAAAACTTTAGATTTTATACCATTGCAAAGCGTAGATTATGTCGGGGGAGTTGTAATTACAGATTGGTACTCGGATGAAAAGAATAGTGGCGATTTTATTAAAATTACAATCAAATTTTTAGATAATGAGGTTAAAAGCAATTCAATAAACGTAACCTCTCATAAAAAGACGTGCTCTAAAGGAAATGATAATTGTCCTGTTATAAAACTGAGTGAAAATTTTAATAATGAAATAAAAGATACAATTATCCAAACTGCTAGATTAATAAAAATCGAAGAAGAAAAGAAACGAAAGAAGTAATTTTTTATTCATGTCATTAATATGACAAATTATAATTTTAATGTCGTAGAGTCTAAATGGCAAAAATTTTTTAAAGAAAGTAATATCTTTAAAACCTTAGAAAATCGGAAAAAAAAGTTTTATTGCCTAGAGATGTTTCCTTACCCTTCAGGAAATATTCACATGGGGCATGTTAGAAATTATACCCTAGGCGATGTTATCGCTAATTATAAAAGGCTTAATGATTATAATGTTCTTCATCCTATGGGATGGGATGCTTTTGGGCTGCCTGCTGAAAATGCAGCTATTCAAAATAAACTTCCTCCTGAAGTCTGGACTAAAAAAAATATCTCTTTGATGAAAAGCCAATTAGAACGCCTTGGCCTTTCCATTGACTGGGATAAAGAAATTTCAACGTGTGATGAAAATTATTACAAACAGCAACAAGTTTTATTTTCTTTTTTTTTTAAAAAGGGTTTAGTTTATAAAAAAGAAAGCTATGTTAATTGGGATCCGATCGATCAAACAGTACTTGCAAATGAGCAAGTAATTGATGGTAAGGGATGGAGATCGGGTGCAGTAGTTGAAAAAAAGAAATTAAGTCAGTGGTTTTTGAGTATTACAAAATACTCAGATCAACTTTTAGAATCCCTTGAAAACTTAAAAGGCTGGCCCGAGAAGGTTAAATTAATGCAAAAAAACTGGATCGGAAAATCTATAGGATGTGAGATTGATTTTTTTACAAGTAATAATGAAAAGATAAAAATTTTTACAACTAGACCTGATACAATTTTTGGAGCATCCTTCATTGCAATTGCCCCCGATCACCCTTTTACTAAATTTTTTGAAAGTGATGAAAATTTTTTAAAATTTAAAAGTGAAGCTCTTAAAAATATTGCAATAGAATCCTCTTTATCAAAAAATGAAAAATTAGGTTTTAAAACTCCGTATTTTGTCATTCACCCATTCATCAAAGATAAAAAGCTGCCGATTTATGTTAGTAATTTTATACTTATGGATTACGGAACAGGCGCAATTTATGGCTGTCCGGCCCATGATCAGCGCGATTTAGAGTTCGCCTTAAAATATAAATTAGAGGTATTACCAGTAGTATCCCCTAATAAATCTCAAAATATCATTATTAAAAATGAAGCTTACGTTGATGATGGTTTTATAATTAACTCAGATTTTTTAAATAATCATAGTGTAAAAGATGCGCAGAAAAAAATAATTAAGATTATTGAAGACAAAAAAATTGGAAATTCTAAAATAATCTACAGATTAAAGGACTGGGGGATATCAAGACAAAGATATTGGGGCTGTCCTATTCCAATTATTTACAGAGAAGATGGCAAAATTATTCCTATACCTGAAAAATATTTACCAATCACTTTGCCAAAAGATATTGATTTTAGCAAACCTGGAAATCCTCTAGAAAATCATCCAACCTGGAAGTATACCAAATGTCCTGAAACTGGAATGAAGGCTATTCGTGAAACAGACACCCTTGATACCTTCGTAGATTCATCTTGGTATTTTTTAAGGTTTTGTTCACCGCTTGAACAAAATCGTCCTTTTAACGAAGAAGATGTAAATTATTGGATGCCAGTCGACCAATATATTGGTGGGGTTGAGCATGCAATCTTGCATTTATTATATTCAAGATTTTTTACCTTGGCATTAAAAGATGAATTTAAGTTTAAATTTTCTGATCCTTTCCAGAATCTTTTTACGCAAGGTATGGTTTGTCATCCAACTTTTAAAACTGAAAAAGGCGATTGGGTTTTTCCAAAAGATGTAAAATTTGAAAATGGCAAATATTTTTTAGATAATAATTTAAAAGTTTTTAAAGGGGATAGCCAAGCTATGTCAAAATCAAAAAAAAATATTATAGACCCTGATGATATTATAAAAATTTACGGTTCGGATGCTGTAAGGTGGTTCATATTATCTGATAGCCCTCCAGATCGTGACATTCAATGGAGTGATAGTGGTATTCAAGGTGCTTTTAAATATATTCAAAAAATTTGGCGTACTTGTGAAAAAGTTTTAGAATATAAAAAAATAAATGAAAATTTAGATAAAGATTTTTTAATTAAGGTAGATATTTTAATAAAAGAAATTTCCGAGTACGTTGAAAAATTTCAAATGAATGTAGCGGTTGCAAAATTATATACCTTCTTAAATCTGATAAACGATGAATCTGATAAGTCGCAAATTGATAAAAATATTTTAATTGAAGTTTTTAAAAAATACCTAATCATTATGTCAACCTTTACACCCTATATTGCAAATGAGTGCTGGGAAAGAATTACAAAAAAAACTGATATTGCAATTCAAGAATGGCCTAAATTTAATATTGAATCCCTAAAAAAAGATCAATTTAACGTAGTAATTCAAATTAATGGGAAAAAAAGAGCAATTATCAATGCTGCTAATAATGAAACAGAGGATGAGATTTTTAGCAAATCCTTAGCAATTAAAAATATAAAAGTTATATTAGATAAAAGCACAATAATGAAGAAAATTTTTGTTAAAAATAAACTGCTAAACATAGTTACTAATGAAAAATAAAATATTTTTAATTTTCTTTTTACTAATAGTTCTTTCAAGTTGCGGGTTCTCCCCAGTTTATATTAATAGTAATAAACAAGTTGTTATCTCAAAATCAGAGATCATTGGCGACAAGGACCTTGCTTTTAATCTTGAAAAAAAATTAAATTTAAAAAAAGATGATAAAGATATAAATGCATATATATTTAAAGCTCAAATTTATGACATCACTGAAACCTCCCTAGTTGATAGTAGAGGGATAGCCACAGAAGAAATTATAAAACTCACTGTAAGTTACCAGTTTCAAGATAAAGATGGAGTAGTGATCTACCAAGATGCCGTTTCAAAAGATAAACGAGTTGCAACGACCGACAATTTATCAAATAATTCTATCATCAAGAACAACGAAAAAAGAATACTATTAGACTCCATAATTCAAAATATATTATTTAAATCTAGAGTCTCGTTAAGATAGTTTTAATGATAGTAAAATCACAAGAAATGTCTTTAAAAAAAAAAGATTTCTTACTTAATAAAGTCATTGTTCTTTACGGAGAAAATCAAGATTTAATAAACGATCTAAATGATCAAATTCTATCTTTGTGTAAAGTTAAAGATCAAAATTCAAAAATTATTTTTGAAGATGATATTTTGAAAAAACCAGATGATATTATTAATTACTATTTAAATGGATCATTGTTTGAAGAAAAAAAAAATATAACCATTATAAAAAATTGCTCTGATAAAATTTTAGAAATTATAAATTCTATTAAAAATAATATTCAAGATACTTTAATAATTATAAATTCTGAAATTTTGCAAAAAAGTTCTAAATTAAGGCAGTTCGGAGAATATGATAAAGCCTCTATTTGCATACCTTGTTATCAGGAGACAAAATTTGATATCAAGAAATTTTTAACACAACAAGTTCAAATCTATAAATTAGAACTTACTGAAAATCAAATTGAGAATATTTTAAATTTTTCATCCCTTAAAAGATCTAAGATCAAAGAAGCGGTTGAGAAAATAAATATTTATAAAAATACAAAAAAAATTACTGATAAAATTATTGAGGAAATTTGCACTGAAAATGATCTTAAAAAAAATGACGAAATTATTGATATTTTATTATCTAAAAATGAGAAAAATATAAATGATTTTATAGCCAACATGTCTAATTATGAAAAAAATTTCATAGAAATTATAATTATCTTAAGATCTTTTATTATGAAAATTTTAGATATTCAAAAAATGGATAAAAAACTTTCAACGGATGAAAAACTTGAAAAATATAAGCCAACAATCTTTTGGAAAGATAAAGATAGGATTAAGAATATCTTAAAGATTTGGAGTTCTAAAAATCTTGAAAAATTACTAATTAACTTAAATATTATCGAGACAAATTTTAAAAGAAATGAATTAGCCCAAGATACTCAATTTTTTTATTTTTTAACTCAAAATTTATCTAAAGTATCCTTTAAGAACGCTAATAATTTTATTTAATTGTTCAAGATTTTTATATGAAAATTTAATTTCACCTGAATTGTTTTTTTTATTTTTAATATCAACTTTTATTCCCATACTAAGCTCAAGTTCATTTTCTAAAGATTTAATATTGGCATCTTTATTAAAGGATTTAATTTTTTTTAGAGTTCCAAAAACTTGTTCTTTTTTAACTAAGAACTCGGCCTGTCGAACAGAGAGATTTTTATTAACGATTATTTTTGCAAGTTTAATATTATCTGGAACATTCACCAAACATCTTGCATGTCCAGATGTTAGCAATCCATCTGCAATCATTTTTTGTATCTCCTCAGGAAGTCCAGTAAGCCTTAAGGTATTTGCAATATGACTTCTGCTTTTTCCTAAAATTTTAGATAGAGTTTCTTGTGAATAGCCAAATTTTTTAACCAAATTATCATAACCTAAAGCTTCCTCAATTCCGTTTAAATCAGATCTTTGAATGTTTTCTAAAATTGCAAACTCTAATGATTTTTTATCATCAATATTTAAAATGATTACAGGTACTTCATGAATTTTTGCAAGTTGTGCCGCTCGCCATCTTCTCTCGCCTGCTACAATTTCAAAATTATCGTCTGATTTTTTTCTAACTAATATAGGCTGTATTATACCTTGCTCTTTAATTGACTCTGATAGTTCATTTAATAAATTTTGATCAAAGTTTTTTCTTGGTTGAGATGGATTTGGAGATATAAAATGAATAGGAATTTTTTCTGCTAGATTTTTTGTTTCAATATTTTCAGGTCCAACATCCCCCATCAATGCTGACAAACCTTTTCCTAGACCTTTAAATTTATTTCCGATCATTTATGCTACTTTTTTTTCCTGTAAATTTTCTCTAACCAAGAACTCATCAATAAACTGATTATATGCAAGGGATCCTGCACAATATTTATCATATAAGATCACTGGCATTCCAAAGGAGGGAGCCTCAGAAATCCTTACATTTCGCGGTATATTTACGCTATAAACCTTATCTCCAAAAAAACTACGTCCTTCTTTTTCAACATCTGCACACAATTTATTACGCTTGTCATACATAGTTAAAACTATCCCTTGTATTTCTAAATTAGGATTTAAATTAATTTTTATACGATCGATGGTTTTTACTA
>Ga0169931_10012237_pt1 | contig 11932 bp, 7 predicted proteins | sample Kivu_15m_20L_FD_129675 | JGI IMG/M metagenome (GOLD analysis project Ga0169931, IMG submission 129675) | Freshwater microbial communities from Lake Kivu, Western Province, Rwanda to study Microbial Dark Matter (Phase II) - Kivu_15m_20L... | ecosystem: Environmental > Aquatic > Freshwater > Lake ...
CCAGTCTAAGAGACATTTGCACGCGATCTACAAAGATCAGGTCAATCAATGTCAATGACCTTCAAATTTTCTCTCATTCATGACAAACGATAAGTTAAGTAATCGCATTAAAATTGATAAGTTTTACCTCTGAGGACTGAATTCACCTGGTTGTAATATTTCAGTTTCTCTATGGATATACAGTGACAAACAACCTGCTGCATACAGAAGCTCTTCGTGTGAACTGTACAGCAATCATTATTTAATTGAAATAAATAGTTCTCATATGAAAATTGGCTTAAGCAGGGATTATTTGTAAGTAGTAGTAAATAAGGCTGCAGCTGTCCATCTTTGAGTTTCAAGTATACTCAGTGTCTTGTTGGATCCACTTGTTCTAAAATTTCATCTTCATCTACCGTATAAGCTAGCTTAGGAGGAGGAGCTCTTCCATGTGGGGAACATGTTACCCAATTATCCATCGGAGGCATTTCATATTCTTCACCTTTTGCATGGGCATAGTAAAAATCAATATCCTTGGAAGTACCCGGTGACATGTTATCGGGGACAATCGAAATATACCAACGCCTGTATCCATCATTTAATTTACAACGATATAGTACAAATGTTTGCTCTTTTTCTTGATGACGGCTAATCTTTTTGTATTTTTTGACATGGTCATGTTCCCCTTGCAAATTGTAAGCTCCATTGATAAAATCCTGACCCGCTCCAGACACCGTAACAACCTCAAAGGTTAGAGGAGAACTTTCAGCAGCGTCGTATCGCGAGTCGTCATCTTCCTCCGAATAATGCAGTACATTCTCAGAGTCAGCTGAGTCTGAGTTAGCTGCGCTGTTACCATCGTAATGTCTGGAAGTAGCTTCGATATAAGCGGGCTGAGCTATAACGGCTCGTTCGTCCCTTCTTCTAGTGCCTTCAACTGAGGAAATTTGGCGATTGGGGTTGGAAGATAGTAGTTGATCGACCCAGTTCGATTTTCCTCTTATCTCATCAAGCGTATTGCTGACCTCTCTCTGTTTTTGCAAGTCCCGCACTACTTCCATGTACCTCTCAAGAATCATGTTATAGTTTCTGAAGTCTGTTGCGTAATGATTTGGATTTTGACGTATGGAATAAAGAGTCTTGACCATAGGAAGAATACCGCAGGCGATATCAGTACCTAGGTCTATCTTTTCTTGACATGTCAAAATAGCCGTAATACGTTCCCTTTGGTATTTGTCTGGAATCGCTGCTATCACACCGAGTATCTATGTGGAAAAAAGTGTAGCGTAATTTAGGTTGGGTGTTAAAAAATAGAACAATATGATACCCAATCCATAAAAGGTTTACCTTAGCGCAGCTATTTGCATACTCTGCATTATTATTCCAAGACGTAATTGTTTTGTAAAAAACGCGTAGTGTTTCCGTAATAAGATTCATCGTATCTTTCTCATAGCCATAGCAACATCGCGCGACTAAATGAATTGCCAAGTGAGTATTAAAATAATGTGCTGATGTAAACAACTGTAAGTTTATAAAAACACCGGGGATGAGATCGTCAATCCTTGGAGCTGAACCTTGTGCTAAGTTCATCGCGATATCGAGAGCTACACTCTCAGCATAGTCAAAGTAACATTTATTACCCTGAAAAGAGTAAACTAGTACGGATTCCGGTCTCCGCGTCATATTTGGTCGATATCCACACATCGAGAGATCGTGTAATAACTATGAAGCGATAGTAGGGATGAATATCAAAAAATCAGATAATGTCGAGTACTGTAATTTTGGAAGACAAGATATAGCAACTTACACGATCGGGATCATTCTGCGCAATGTCACGGTAGTATGCAGTGAAACTATCTACTGTCATGCAATGTGTGGTTCCGCAAGGGGATCCGTATTTGTGAAGAATATTGAGGGCATGGTGTGTTTGAGTTTGGAAATCAAAACCACAGTGATGCATGAATTCAACTAATTCTCTAGCGCCCATCAAGCCTTCATCAGTTGACCACTCACGGTGTACAGTAGCCAACGCAACCATGCAGGCGTGTGTGAGATTTAAAACCCGTTTGCCCTTGTAGACTCCACATTCATATACCAGTGGGACAGCTCGCACCGCTTTTAAATTTAAAACAGCCGCAATCGCTTCAATGAGAGTACTTAATTCCATGGAGCTGTTGATATCAATTGGATTTACTAATTCACCGGCAGTTGGTTGAATGGAACTTCCTTGAGCTTTTGCCTCTGATTTTACGAGGTTCCGAACCATATCGTGAGACATGGATGCGTACGGAAATATAACCTTCAAATATTGTGGTGTGTGATCTTTGAGGGCAAGGCACAACAGACGAGTAGGAATAAGCGACTCAACTACAGCCGAAAGTGTATGATATTCTTGATCGTCTTGATCTAGACTCGCTATATCTTTGATAAAGTCGAAGAGATCCAGAGAGTTCCTCCATATTTGCGGTGCAATATCGAGTAAATGCGCAGCGTACAAGATTATGATCCCGATAGGAGACTGATATTTGATACGGGATAATAACTCGTTGAATGATGGAGGAGGTTTTGAAGATGATTTTCTTTCGAAGGTTTCTGTTTTCCATGGTTTTAGCGAATCGCGAAGACAGTCGTTCCATAGCTGTAGTAAAGTGATTTCAGTTGATACGGATAAGCAGCTTTGTAAAGCAGTTATGAAGATTTTTACTGCCGACGATCGAGAATTATCGTCTGGGCTATCGGTAAGGAAGGTTCGGAGCCAGTTCCTCCTGACAAGAATAGTTCTTGTAGCTAAATCAGAAATGAATGTCCTTGATCCTGATTTGTACAATCTTAAAACCGTTTCGAGCTTATTAGTCCAGTCATCAAGAGGCGAGCTTTCTTTGGAATGCAGTAATACATCAAAATAATATGTGATGCATGTGTTGAGTACGTGTATTTGCCAATCGCTCGAATCAACATTTTTTTCTGTATTTCGAACATCATTTTTCAACGATTCATCAAGGGAACGAGACAGTACATCCAGACATCTTTTGAAAAAACTCTGAAATTCTAGGTCAAACATAAAGGAATGTTGGCTGTAGGTGGCGTTTGACCTGCGGACATCACGCAAATAAGCATCATAGCCACTGACGAGGTCCTTGTTTTCGTTTCCACTATCATCGCCTTCCATTTCACAGTCGATGTTCTCAGGGGTATCTACGCGAGTAGGCTTTACCTTTTCATAAAAAAGCATAAGAGCATTAGCGAACTGCTCGCTCTCTACAACTTGAACCGTGCCGTTTGGCCATTTGGTCTCTTTCTTAACTTTACCCCCGAAACATTCTGTTTCAATAGCAGATTGGTCGAACGCTGTGACATCTTCATCATCGAACTTATACCATCGTACAGACTCATCGTTCGAGTTCGTTGAGCGATCTTTTATTAGGCTGTAATAATGACCTCCTTGGGCTACTCCTGCATGAACTAGAACACCGACGAGATTATAGTCGTAATAAACATCAGATAATCCAGCTGATGATGATTCTCCAGTGTCCATAATTGAATCTGATTGTTTAGCAATAGTCGTACCCTCTTCTACTCCGTCCAATGTATATTTTTTAACATTAAGTGTATGTCCGAAGGCGCAACGACTATTGAGCTTCACAGTTTCAAAAGTGTTATAATCAAGATCGAATCGTTTTAATGATAAAATGAGAACATCTGGTAACACAGATATTGCTGTACGAAGAATTGTATCGCACTTTTTCTTGCACTGATCGCAGTAAACTTTGTTATCACCCTCCATATATTCAACATCGCACATCGAGGCTAGCGCCTCGTGAATATCGGACTTGCCTCTTATTTGACAATCAATGCTCATGAAGCTTTCTTCCCTATTTGTCTTTCAAATGTTGGATATAGATGATATAGATTAGTTGAAGATAGATACATGAAAAGATATGACGTCGATTTCACTTACTTTCAAACCACATTCTTTACAAATTTTTTGCTTTGTTTGCTTAAGACGAAATGTGTTTTCAACATACTTGAAAACGTCAGGCGACCATCGTTTCAAGGCTGGTTCTAATCTATCAAGTAATTTCATTGCGAATTCAGAGGCGTCGTTTTGCTGCCAAACGTCAAATTCTAACTTCAAACATGTACATGATTCTACAAAAGCCCGAGGATCAAAACATCGACCGCGCGAGCCAGCTTCGAGATGTACAAATGTTCGCTGAACCTCTTCTAATAGACGACGCGATGCGATTTCGTCTGAGGTTTCTTCGAAGCGATTCATGCTGACACCCCGGTCGAAATGGACCAAACTCCCATGATTCTCTAGGACATCATTTTGCGAAAGAAAGTATTTCCCAACTTCCTTACCAGGGCGGCCTTCTAATAAATTGAACTCCTCAGGTAAGGCCTCGGGAACAGGAAATCGCGACTCTGGACTTGAATTAGTTAGGAAATACCGGATTTTATGACAGCCAGATTTTTCGTCAAATGCTTCCACGATCGCTTCGTACGAACGTCCGTTTTCCCAGGGTAAAACAATCTTTTTACCAATAATATCATGCCCATGAGAGTTAATTTGAACGTTCGACGAACGCAACGATAAAGGTAATGCTGCACTGCATATTTTTCTCTGAAGATGTGGCATCATAAACAACTGCTGTAATACAGAATTCATATAGCAAGTGCAACCTTGATTTCGTAATCCTGAGTACTTGGACCGTATCGAGATCGACGTCTGAGAATGCAAAGAACCGGCAGGAACTAAGGAGAACCCCCAACGATGAAACAAGGAGGGCGAAGCGGCGTCGACTAATTGATTTACTCTCTGCGACAGATAAATGAAACCATCTCCATTTGAACAAGCATCTGCAGCCGCAAGGATTATAGAGAAGGCTAAGTGGCGAGACGCGCTATCACTGCATAGAGCTGCCAGACCTTTGGATTCCTCGCCTTCAAAAAATCGCTCGAAGATCACATGAATTAGGTTTATCAAAGGCTTGGCGCCGACTTTAATCCCGTTACCATTTTCTTTGCATTTCGGTACTCTCATAACATCCAAAAGATAAGTGACACCTTTCTCAAGTGCATCCTCGGTCGCGTACATGACAATCGCTTGCAGAAGTCGTAGGCATCCACAAAGTACTTCGGTTGAATATTCAAGACTAAAATCATCCACCGATCTTCTGGGATACAATGCCAGCTTTGCACAAACTACAAAACATAGTCTCTCAACAATACCGCTTCTTGGCATAATCTCATTTCTTGTTTCGACTACTTGGATAAGGACGGAAAAGAGCTCAGAACACGACTCTGATGACATATCAAGGATTTCAAGAGCTTGTATCATCCAAGTGAGGACATGCGGTAACAACGAAGGAGTCTCGAGAATGAAACCAGCCGCATTCTTTCTGATTCTTAATTCGGAGCTTAGAGATGATATAGTTGATCCGTTCGATTTCCATAAGAGAGACAAAATAGTGAATTTTTCCGCAAGCCCATTGCCGAGCTGAGAAAATTTAACAACAGCCTCATTATTTTCCATCAGAATAATACGTGTTAGGAGTAATGCGTCCGCCATGGCGGATTCGGATACTGACGAATCGTGTATGGTAGATGAAACAATATTTTCCAACAGAAATACAGGATCAGATAATGATTTCATAAGGTCATGTCCAATATGATCAGGTTTCGGAAATATGCTAGGTTTATCTTTCTCAAATATATCGGCAACGACGGTACCCGTGAAGCATGATTTCAGTATACGTAAAATGAAAGAATGGCCAACTCGAAGGCAATATAACACCCCAGTATTCTCAGTACAAACATGGGCAAAAAACTTAAGCAAAGCGTCGAAGCCACCGGTTTCAATGAAACCCTTTCTAAATAATGAGCACTCATTTAGCGAGTTACTCAGTAACGTATCTCTTTGACTTATAGGTGCATTTTCGATAATTTCGGTCGCCGGGTTAAGGAATGAGTCAATTATCTGTAGTACGTAAAATGATTTTTGTATGTTGCATTCATCAAGGAGAGAATTCCACTCATAATCTTTCCTTATCGTATCCAGCATCATCGACCCGGTACTATTATCGGGGGTGGATATATAAGAAGCTTTTCTCACTCGTTCGATTATATGTGCATTCGTTGGTATAGACGATAATAAGTCCCAAAATAGCTGAGATACAGAGATATTTCTCTTGGATGGCTGACCCTGCATTTTCAGGACAGCGTCAGCTGTCTTCAGAAGCAGATCATAAAATCTGTCAGGATCTGTGGAGCGCTCACCGAAAATAAACTGCGGCACACCAATTCTATCTTTTCGACCATATCGATTATGTTCACCTAAGATATTGCTGTCTGAAACGGGCGGATGAGCCAATAATACAACGATTTCACTACCGTTGAGGATACCCATAGATGAGACTGTGGAATCATCTGATTCAACATTCAAGTTGATCTGTGATTGATCGGATGCTGACGCTCGCCGACCATTGTGCGATAAAGGCCGAACAAGAAAGATATCATGTTCACAGTGTTGGGCTATCTTTTTTTTCATAGATCCAAGAGGCTCTAACGGATGAACTTGCATAAAGAATCGTTGTGAAGGTGGAAGGGTAACGCTTGGAATGCCAGTTGATTCTGGATGAGTTGAGACTTGATTCTGCGTTCGCCTAGCATGAACAGATATCGTTCGATAGCATGATTGCCCTCTGAGACCGTGAGGTAGACATTTCAAGTAATCATCAGTTCTGGAAGCCGAGATCAATGATGAGAAATCGGGAGCGATAGTCGCGCCTCTCTCGTCCTTTGTATCATGGGCGACCGCAGTCAATAGGATCCTGCAACAGCGCTCCGCAGACCGTAACGCATTATGACTGTCCGTCGAAATATGATGGTAAACTACTTTCAGAGCCTCATAGATTCTATCTGAAAAACTGTATAGACGCTCATCTATGTGCTTTTTAGTATTCAATTCGGACTGAATATTGGAATTGGAGCTCATGTACAAGTGCAGCAAGTCGTTCATGGCCTGTGATGCTACTGCGTCACTAGCGGACTCTAAACAAATCCTCCAAAGGGCATCGATGGCAGGTCCAACCAATGAAGGTATATGAGTTTGATTTACAGCAATTAGACTGCGTGCATGCAAGAAGGAAAAGCTTTGATAGGCCTTCAATCCGAGACATCCCCAATCAACTCTAGCTGAACAAAAAAACTGTTGGAATACATAATCTTTCACTTTCTTCGAAAATGCTGCCGTAAGTTGGACCCTTGACGTAGTGGAGTTAGTGCCACTCCAATGTGGTAAACGAGAAAGCAATTCATCCGGATTTTCCCCCATCATATCTATCGGACTGGTGAAATCGACTGATGAATATGCAAGAAATACTAGGAAGGATTCAATATTAGATGTTTTGAAACAAAAATCCCATAGTGTATCAAGCTGCATTGTAGTAAGGTTGAGGCTTTCTGAAACGCCATAAACATAACGTAGAATATATAAACGATCAGGTAGAATTACATCCGGAGCACTTTCAGGAAGCGTCGCCTATAAGTCAAACGTTATTTGATTAAGATTGTTTGCCGTCAAGAAAACGATAGCAAAAAATAATAGAGGTGATTTCCTTACATGGGATTGCAATTTCGTTAGGCGCTGTAAATAAGCTACAAGCTCATCAAAAATAATAGCAGGGAGTGCTCCACCGTCCGCTGATAAAATATCCATCGATTGCTCCAGCGGGCAAGCTTCCAGTACAAATAAAGTAAGGTTCGCACTCCTAATAGCACTCAATTCATCTATATTAATTAGATGACCCTCGCAAAATTTCAAAAGCGAGTCTTTGCATTGCCTGAGAAGACTGGATCTTTCGATAGTGCCTAAAGGTTCGATACGAAGTTCAGTTGATACAAAGTCTTTAATGACATCATAGCATTTTAGCGATGTTGCATCTGGATGATTCAGGATATTCCACATTAATTTCAATACCTCTAATCTAACGTTATCCGAAAAATTTAGCGGGGTAGCACCATTCTGAGTGTTGGACCTTTCATGATCTGAATTACACAAAGATGCAAGGCTGGAGCAAAATTCAGCGACAATGATTATATTTTCATTTTTCACCGAGTAAGAGTTTAAACTTTGTTGGGCGTCATTGAGGAGCAAAAGGGCAAGATCTTCCGGTAATGAAGGAAGAATACAAACTAACATTTGCAGAACTTCTGTAGAGACGGCGGCGTCGAGTTTATTGGTAACAATTCTCCAGGCAAGTTTCAAATGCGATGCTCGTAAACAGTAGGCGTTACGGCGAGGATCGATGGCAAAAGCTTCACCCAGAGTGTTATCCCTTGAGCACATGTAAACTAGGAACCGTATGAATGGAACTGATCTCGCAACAATTTCTCTATGGATAGAGTCACCAAGCATGATTTCTACAACATTATTTTCTATTGCCCATCGCGCTAGTTGATGATCTAATGTGTTGAATTCCTCACCTGAGGAAGTCACTAAGCCTACAGGTTCAAGAGTAGGAGGAGGATCGATTCCTTGATTCGCAGCGTTTTTACAAGCGGTCCAGCCACTTAAAGGAGGCATTGATTCTTCGTGTTTTTTAGATTTGTGCTGGTAATAGTCTACATCCTTGTCTGTACCGGGTTGCGTTTCATCGGCTTCTGAAAGAAACCACCGTTTTTGGGAGGAACGCATTGTACAACGAAACAGTGTCAGCGTTTTCTGCTTAACAGTACCATCCACACGGTTAGCCATATCCGGAAACCGCAATTCATATTTCAGTTCAGAACCCGGTTTTGCATAGCCGTTTTCTGTCGTTGCTCCGACATAGACGTACATTCCATTGACAATATCATTTCCAGCACCTGATACACAGAAAGCTCTCGGTGGAGGTCGGTACTCTGCCCCAATATCAACAAGGTCTTTCACCGTCTCCCATCCGTAAAGTCTTAGAGGAAGTGACTGGGAAGTGATTAACTTAAGTGCAAGTTTCCGAGTGTACTCAAAGAAAGAATGAAACTCATCCATTCTGGAATTCGTGAAGCGTTCGTAAAGCCGCTGGATTTCCTCAAGAATCAGAGAAAGATTATCAAGAGATTGCTTTTTTAAACTTTCTTCACTGCAATCATAAATAAAGTTCATGATTGAACACCCAAATGAAATCAGACCATCATCCAAGGAGCGTTGTGTTCCAGCATCGATACCGTTTGTTTGCAGATTCATTGATTCAGCGGCGGCGTTTAGAAGAGTATGAATAATATCGAACGATGGATATTCAGAGGATCCCAATCTAGCCGAGAAGTAGTCACCAAGCACTTTAAATCCTTGTATAGATTTGAATTTAGCTATCAAATGATTCCGAACTTCAGGTAATCCTAAATAATCCACTGCCCAGTTCGGTTTTGTCGTTTTGTAGTAGTTTCTTTTACGATTGAACATGGATGAAAGGACATCCAATATCACACATTCACCTGTCTTTGGATCTCGCTTACTCTTTAAATCTTCAAACACGATCAACTGAGCCGTCTTCAAACTCCCCTCTACACAATTTCGCTCCATTTGTCCAAGTTTTGAAGGGACTTGATCCAAAAGGATCCCTATAATATGTCTCATATAGTTCTCGATAAAATGCCTCGCAGCCTCAGAGCTTATAAAACGATGAGCCTCGTTGAGAGAGTCTACAGCAGATTTCCAGATTACTACATAAATTTAAACGAATAGAGAACGTGTATAAGTAACTTCATTTTGAAAACGAGAAAGGTTTCGCCATTTGTCATATCTATTCCACAGGGAAGCCAATATTCAAAAGCTGAGATGTTATTTCTACATACCTTGCTTCTGTGTTTCATACACATTCGCTACATCTTTCCATAATTGAATAACCTGGATTGGAGGTACCAACGCACTCGAGACAGGTGCGACTCGTTCCGTCCCATTTACAGCAGAACTATCCTCTTGAACATGTCGAGATCCAATTGGAGAAAAAGGAGGTTGACGTCCTCCATCTTCAGATCCCATGTTTGGATAAAGAAATTGGTAATAAATATAAGTTGTGAAGGTCCTTTTCTTTCTTTATCGAGATATGAAGGCAAAGGCAATTGTTATTCAGAGAGAAGTATCATGTTCATAAGCTCGTACCGTACAAATCATCTGCTACATAGAGGATAGATACGTAGAGAAGAAGCAAAGCCGCCGCAAGAAGGACCTCATTTTTTGCAAAGTGTTCTCACGCGCATGGAGGCGGATGAGTGTGCGAACGCGCGAAGCTGCGCACGTTTGTTGTCACAGTCAAAAATTCTTCTACATACAGGATACTTGTACGTGCTGCGCGCCTCTTTGTACTCTCCCTACAAAAAATAGAGCGCAAATAATCCTGTACTGTAAGTCTCACTAACTGTATTTTGAACTGATGAAAGGACTTTTGGACTTGTTAAATACCAAATCATCGACAACACCTGTCGAACCGCGTATATCATGCAATTGTTTAACAACAAAAAGAAATCCAAGGAGGAGAACTCAACTGTGGTAAAGGGTCCGGAGGGACGTCCTAGAATCCGAAACAATGATAACGCCAAGGTAAAGAAAAAAGTCACCAACACCTCCACATCCCAGGATGCAGAAAATGACGTGGAAGAGGATCCCAAAAACATTTCAGATCACATATTTTCAGATGAAAATCTTATGACATGTATAGATAGCCTGTCTACTTGCAAGGAAACCTTTCTATCGAAACCAACAAATGCATTGAGAAAACTATTCGCAATGTCCGAGAACACATCGTCACAGCCCGAGTATCGTACACAAATGGTCAGCTCATGTTCTGGAAGACTTGTCCCAGTGCTTATTGAATACCTTCGACGTTGTAAGAAAGGCTCCAGTGAACAGTATCTATCCCTCTTAGTTCTCAACAACCTGAGTATACCGGTAGAAAATAAAAAGTTTATCGCCCTTGAATGCAATGGTATTAAAATACTATCCAAGCTCATATGTGAAGATCCATCCAGCCACCTTATATGTATTATCCTGGTTAATCTTTCATTTGCTGACTCAGATTTGCGTCGAGATATTACGGATCATAAGCTACAACTTGTGTCTGCTCTTGCTTATACACTAAAGGTAAGATAGATACTTTAGACGAGAGAAAGTACTGAATTATGAATTACTATCAACTGTGAACAATTTCTTCATCATTATACTACAGATAACAACGCTAAGTTCGAGGGACTTTCAAGAATTTTTAGACAAAATTAATTCAAGATTCGGTGAAGGCAATGGAAACTCTTCTCCATCTACATTCCTGTCTTACTTCCTCACCGAGGAAAGGCAACGAAAATCGCAACCTGAGTTGGGCACTACATTCGATGAGAATTTATTTTTTGAGTCTGATGCACTTGCTTATCCTGAGACTGCTAGGTAAGTGATTCTCTTTGTATGAACGAATACAACTTGAAAATACCTAGCTCTCATGTTATGTGCACACTTGTTACGTGCAAATAGATGGTGTCTCTGTGCACTGAAAAATTTAACGTATCCATTGAAGCATCCTTCATCTGTAGCTGAAGAAGTCTTAAAGTGTGAAATCCTTCCTATACTTATTAAATTCGTTACAGTTTCAGGCAGGGAAATCCCAGCAACAAAGGATTCGTCTCAAACAGTCGAAGTTTCTTACAATTCGTAAGTTTCCACAACTGCTATCCATAGTTCACATCTCCTACATAGTGATTTTCTTTAATCTTTTTTTTTAAATCTTATTCAAGAGGAAACCATCCGTATCACTGGGATCCAAACTCGTCATCAGATACTGCTCTTTCTATTTTACTGAATCTTTGGATATTCCACATTAATTTCAATACCTCTAATCTAACGTTATCCGAAAAATTTAGCGGGGTAGCACCATTCTGAGTGTTGGACCTTTCATGATCTGAATTACACAAAGATGCAAGGCTGGAG
>Ga0169931_10012238_pt1 | contig 11932 bp, 18 predicted proteins | sample Kivu_15m_20L_FD_129675 | JGI IMG/M metagenome (GOLD analysis project Ga0169931, IMG submission 129675) | Freshwater microbial communities from Lake Kivu, Western Province, Rwanda to study Microbial Dark Matter (Phase II) - Kivu_15m_20L... | ecosystem: Environmental > Aquatic > Freshwater > Lake...
CTTTCCGAGACGCCTTTCCCGCGCTCGTCCTCGCAGCGCATTCCCATCACGGACTCCATTCACTGGGAGTTTGATGGGATGCGTGGCGGTTTCCCTGAGTGCTTGCACCCTGGAGTGACCATCCCAAACGACTCGACCACCGGCGCGGTGGTGCCTGGTTTTGGCACGCCGTCGAAAGGCATCGGCGGCGACATCGTGCAGCAGAACTACCCTCCTACGCTGCCCCAGGACTGGGACCGCTACACGCTGGAGGACACGCGGCGGCCGGTGATGGGCTTCCTGATGCAGCACCGCATCAAGGTCGAGGTTTTCCCGCCCTTTGATCCTCGTCCGCCATCGCTTGCCACGGCATGACTCCGCCCCCGCCAACGAATTTTGCCGCGCTGGGCGGTGCCACGGCTCCCCAATTAGCGGGCACCGGCGATGTGTTTTTCTCGCGTGGGATCTCGCAGGACAGTCTGACGCTGCATCAGCCGAAGCGTCCGTATTTTGAGAGCACGCAAAAACCCGGCATGCGTAACCCGGTGATGCTGCCTCCGCCTCAAACCGGGAACCTGGGGACGCTGTGGACAGGCTGGTTAGTGAGTGTGGGGGCGCTTCCTGAGCCTTCTCCAAGTCCAAGTCCAAGTCCAAGTCCACCGCCATCGCCGAGTCCTTCTCCATCACCCTCACCCTCGCCATCGCCGAGTCCTTCTCCATCACCCTCACCCTCGCCATCGCCGAGTCCTTCTCCATCACCCTCACCCTCGCCAAGCCCGAGTCCTTCACCTTCGCCAAGCCCGAGCCCAAGCCCCTCGCCGTCTCCATGACCGAACTCGAAAAGTATCAAGGCATTTACGGCAGCCCGAAGTTCGACCGCTATGGTCGCTCCAATCATGGCAGCAAGGCCATGTCCTTCTTGCTCGAGGATGGGTGGCAGAATCTCCTCGACGTCGGATGCGGTCACAACGATTTCGTGTTGGTTTGGCGTGAGGCGGGACGTGTAGGCGTCGGAGTGGATTTTGCTTGTCCATCTGCAGATCATGTCTGTGACGCGAAAACGCTGCCTTTTGACGACAAAGCCTTCGATGTGGTGACCGCGTTTGATATGCTTGAGCACCTGTTGGAGGAAGAGGTGGACGCCGTCCTGGCTGAGTTTGCCCGTGTAGCAGAGCGGTTTTGCTTTTCAATTTCTCACCGCCCTTCACACATCAAATGGCAAGGGGAGAATTTGCATCCGACAGTGCGACCTCCTGAATGGTGGGTGCAGCGTATGCTACGGGCTGGCGCTCACCGCTTGGTGCTTCGTGATGGTTACTGGTATGGTTGCTGGGGGAATCCAGTCTGGAGGCCTGCTGCATCCACTCGTGTTGTGCTGGTTGGCAATGGTCCCGGATTGATCGGGCGAAACTTGGGGCGCGTGATTGATTCTTTTGATTTAGTGATGCGCTTTAATGCGTTCCACATCTGTGGGTATGAGCAGCATGTCGGGACGCGCACCGATGTGTGGAGCACTTTTGGCAAGGGGCTTTTTCCTGCTGACGGCGATCAACGTCCCAAAGTCATGTCCTACATGCACGGCGAGATCGGCGAGCCGTCTTATGCCCCTGAACAGATTTGGAGGCTGCCGATGGCGTGGTTTCACCAAGTCAATGCACGATCACAGGCATTTTCCTCTTGGGGGGGTGAGAAAAAAATCAAGATGATGGGATCGAGTGGGCTCAATCAATGCCTATGGCTTCTCGATGTGGCCGGGGTCGAGCAGGTGGTGTTGGCCGGTTTCGACCATTTTTTGATCGGCAAGAATGCACCCCACCACTACTGGCAGCAAAAATCAGTGAAAAAACCCAATCAGCACGACGGCGACGCTGAAAAAGCGGTGTTGGCGGCGTATGTAGCCGAAGGACGGGTGGTTTACCTTTGAGTCGTCGGGGAGAGTTTGAGGTAACGGAGGCCGATGTCTGGGCGCTCGATGAAGCCTGCGTTGCCGTCGAGTTTGACCTTCCAGATTGCTTTGTCTGGCAAGGTGATGGTGATCTGGTCGCCATTGGAGTTTGCCTTCCATTTACCGGGCTGTTGATTCGACATCTCGAATGTTCCATCTGGGAGAAATTTCACCGATGCCATGACCGTCGCGCTGGAGGCTGTGCTGTGGTAGGTCCATTCTACAGGCACTTTCGGGACCACGGGAGGCTGTTTCCCGGCCTCGACTTCGGTCTTGAGTTTTGCCAGCGCGGCGACAACCTCCGTTTTACGCCCATCGCTGGTCGCGAGGACGGCCTCGATGCGGCGGAGCGTGCTTTGTTGCACGGGAGCGAGCGCGGCGATCCTGGCGCGGTCGTAGGCGGCAAACAGGGCCGCAGCCTGCGGCACGGGCTGGGCGACGGGTTCGCCGGCGCGTTTGGCCTGCACCTGCTCGGCGAGGGTGGCGACGGCAGCGGCGTCATTCAGCGCGAGAAGTGTCTGGCTGATCTTCGCAGCCTCGGTGTCGAGCGTGGCGTTGACCTTGGAGAGGGCGGTTTCCGCTTTGGCGCGGTAGTCGGCGGCGATGGCGGCCGGTGTCTCGGCCGCCGTGGGAGTGATGAAAGCCGCGAGAGCGGCGAGGATGAGGGCGATGTGTGTTTTCATGGGGTGACGGGATTGACCGGAGGAACCGTGTTGACGGTGAGTTTGTGCGTGGTGAGGAGGGAGGCGTTGACGACGTTTTGGACGGTCTGGAGGGTGGAGTCGAGGAGGCGGGCGGTGTGCTCGAGGTGGCGTTCGGTGGCGGCGAGCTGGCCGGTGGAGCCGTGGCCTTCGGTGGGGCGGATGCCGAGGTGCCAGAGTTCGTCGATGAGGATCTGGAGGGATTCTTTGGGGACGACGAGAATGGGCTCGCACCGCACGTTGCGGGCCTCTTCCGGGCTCATTTTGCGGAGGATGACGCTTTGTTCTGGCAGGGCGACACGGCCGTCCGGGAGGCGGGCGTAGAGGTGGATGAGGTAGGAATCGGGGCCGAAGCCAAGATCGCGTTCGACGTGGAATTGGAGGGGGAGGGTGCTCATGGGGTGACGTTATTGACGGGATTGACTCAGAGGAGGCGATTTTTGAGGCGGGGGTGGGTGCTGGGGTCGGGTGTGGGTTTGGGGCGGGAGTCGCGGAACTGACGCCAGAGGGCGATGTGCTCGAGCATCTTTTGGCGGGGGATCTCGACGGCTCCGAGGCTGATGGCCTGCTGGTGCTTGGCGATGGTGAGGTCGAAGTGGGGTGTTTCTTTGTTCTGGAACCAGTCGGGGCGGAGGCGGAGGGCTCCGAGGGCGAATGTCTGGAGATAGTCGAGGTAGCCGGGGAGGGTGTGGAGGTGGCTGGTGCCGTTTTTGAAGCAGGCGATCTGCGTGGGCCAGACCTGGACGGGGTCCACGAAAATCAGCGGGCCGGTGGGGACGTGGATGGATTCGGAGGTGTCGGGATCGCAGGTGATGTAGTTTTCGATGAAATGGGCGACGGGCTGCCAGTGGTGCCAGTCACGGCTCCAGGGCTGCTGGTTCACCCAGAGGAGGTAGTCAGGCGGGACGGCGCGGAGGTGTTTGCCGGCGTGGGGGCCGATGGGCATGAAGTCGTCTGGCATCAGGACGCGGGTGCCGTCGCGGGTGATGCTGCGGCGGGCATGGTAGGGCACGCCGGCTTGGGCAGGGCGGCGCGTGGGATCTGGCACGGGCGTGCGCCAGAATTTTTCTTTGCGACGCTGCTCGGGAGAGAGGGACCATGAACTCATGCGTCTGTGGCGGGGGTTACAGGTTGAGGAGATGGTGGGCTTTTGACGTTGCGCGAACGCGGAGGCGTTTGCGGCCGTTGGCGGCGTTGTCGCCGATGTGGTGCCAGAGGATGACGAGGCCGGCTTTCTCCCAGCGATCAAGGCGGCGACGAATGACACCGCTGTTGCGGTGTTTGCGGAATTGCTGGAGGGGGAGTCCTTGCGGGCCGGCGGCGATGAGGGTGACGAGGTCAATCCAGGAGGCGATGCCGAGGCTGTTGTGGCCGGCACTGAACACTTTGCGGGTGCGCCGCCAGCTTGCCACAATGCGGTTGGCGAGGAAGTGGGCATTCATGACGCAGACGCGAAGGGGATGAGGCTGTGGGTGGAGAAGCCGGCGGCGCAGGGGTGGCCGCCTCCGCCTGGGGTGCAGGCGGCGGCGATGGTGGAGACGTTGACGTGGCCGTCTGGGTGGCCTTCTTTCCGGCTGCGGAGGGAATAGACGGCGTGGCCGGTGGTGGGATGGATGAACCACGAGGCGGCGAACGGGGCGGCGGGGTAGGCTTTGAGCAGGGCGGTGCAGGCATCGGAGATGAGGCCGGCGGAGAGGCCGTTGACGGCGGGAATGCGGGAGAGAGCAGAGGGCGGAGGGCAGAGGGCGGAGAGGTCCAAACTGGAGAAGTCGAGCCAGTGGCAGGCGTTGACGGCGCTGGCGATGATGCAGGTGTCGGCGGTGCGGAGGCGAGCACCGGCATTCAAGACGGGGAGAAGAGGAGACTCGGAGAAGAGGAGAGTTGTCCAAGCCTCGAAGCTGCGGGGGATGCAGCGGAAGAGGTAGGCGTTGAGATTGAGGGCGTCTGCGCTGACGGGGTTGTCTGGCTGCTGGAAGGCGTGGCCGAGGTCGCGGTGCTCGATGAGAATGAGGGCGAGCGGGGGTGGTGTGTCGGGGAAGAAGTGGCTCCAGGTGAGGCCTGCGCCGGACTGGGTGAAGCGGAAGACGGACTCGAAGAATGGAGTGGCGATGTGTTCCCAGATGTTGTGCTCGGCGTGCTTGGCGTAGCCGTGGAGCGGGGCGGCTTTCTCGTGGTGGTCAATGATGGTGAGTTTGACGGTGCCGTTCCAGCCGGCGAGGTGGGCGACGAGGTGGTCGAGCTGGTCTTGGGGCGGGGTGAAGTCGAGGTAGATGATGTGGTCGTCGGTGAAGCAGGTGAAGTCGTCGGGGATGACGCTAGCGTCGGTGTAATTGACGGGGGTGCAGGTGATCTGGGCGTCCGGAATGCCGCGGGCGAGCAGGGCGTGACGGGCGATGCAGGCGGCGGCGAAGCCGTCGGCGCAGTTGGCGTGGTAGAAGAGGTGGTGCATGGGATTGGAAATGACGAATTTAGAATGAGGAATGACGAATGATGGGAATCAGGCGGGAAGGGCGGCGGTTCCGAGGGGGATGGCTCCGTCGGCGCGGTGGTCGTGCCACCATTGGGCGGTGGCGGGGGTGACATATTGAAGGAAGCGGAGACGTGATTTCCCAACACCGTGGGCGTCGCGGTAGTTGGGCGCGTGGGCGAGGAAGGTTTCGCGGGCGTAGTTTTCCCACGCGGTTTTGTCGGTGGAGACGTGCTGGAGTTCGGCGGCACGCCATTCGTAGCCGGCGTCGTGGAGGGCTTTGCAGGTGCGGTGCATCGATTCACCGCGGACGTTGAGCACCTCGGCCCAGACGTGCTCGCAGCGGTCGGAGCGGATGGCGGCCATCATGGCGTCGCTCCAATCCTGGTAGGAGTCGCGCACGGGGAGGCTGGGGCAGATCATGCCGAAGGTGCGGAAACCTTCGTCCTGGAGCCAGTGGAGGCTTTCGAGGCGTTTGGAGACTTTGGGGCAGCCCTGTTCGAAGGCGGCGGCAAGGTTGTCGTCGAGGGTGCCGGTGGAGACGCCAAAGATGAGGCGGTCGAGTTGTTGGATGGAGAGTTTGATGAGGGAACGTTTGACGAGGGCTTGGGCGACTTTGGGTAGCAGGTTGGACTTGGACAGCATGCGGATGTCCCAGCGAGTAAGTTCGAGGATGACTGTGCAGGCCTCGACGGTTTCGCGCACAAGGTCCATGTTGGCGGCGACATCGACGCTGTGGCTCATGTAGAGGGTGAGCTTTTGCGCTCGGACGGCCTCGGGCAGTTTGAGGAGCTGGGCGCGGAGGATATCCACGGCGTTTTCGCGGCGCACGACGATGGCGGTGTGGTCGAGGTCTTTGAGGGGGCTGTTGGGGTGGCGGAGGAGTTTGTCCGTCATGCTCTCGACGTAGCAGAAGCTGCACGAGTAGGCGCAGGCATCGCCCGCGGAGAAGGTGGGGCCGTCGCAAAGGAGTTTGTGACGGAAGCCGGAGTCCATGTTGAGGACGGTTTTGGCGGGGCGAAAGTGAACGGGCTTGCCGTTCATGGTGGTGCGTTCGGGGGCGTTCATGGTGTGTGTGGATACGGGGCAGGAATGCCCCGGTTACTTGCCGCTGTCCACGTTGGTGAGGAGTTGGATCGTTTTCGCATTGAGGAAGAGTCCGCCGTCGAGGGCGGTGCGCAGCTCGGCGGTGACGAGGACGTGGGAGCCGGTTTCGAGACGCAGGGCGCGGGACGCGGCCGGGCCGTGGGCACGGACGGGGATTTCGTCGAATCGGTCGTCGAATTCACCGCTGGTATTTTTCCATTCGGCGTAGGAAACCAGGCTGAAAAAACAGCTTTTGACGGTGGTGGCGTGGAAGGGCTTGGGCGCGGCGGGAAGGATGCCGGAGAGGGTGACGGAGTTGTGGTCGCGCATGGGATTGGGTTTTGGGAGTTCGCGGTTCTCAGTTCACGGTTGGGAGAGGCGCCAGGGGAGGGATGGAGCAACCAGGGATGGCTGTATCGTTGTGCAGCGCAATGAGCGTGTGGAGCCGCGAATGAAGCTCAGCGATGGCGGCTGTCATTCCCTGCCCCGCGACGCGGAGGTCGTCGAGGCGTTCTTCGTGGGCTTGGAGGCGGGCTTGGAGATCGGCGAGGGTGAGGCCGTCGGGGAGTTGGAGGGGGGCGGGTTTTTCGGGCTTGACCTTCTCGATGCGGAGGATCTTCCGCATGCTGGCGATGTTGGCAGGGGTGATGGTGAGGTCGGGGAAAAGGAGTCGGTGATCCTTCGTGGCTTGGCGGGCGGCGTCGGTGTCGGATTCGTGGGCGACGAACTCGGTGGTGGCGGGCTGGGACATCCAGGTTTGGAGGGCCTGACGTTCGAGGAAGGTTAAAGTGTTGGCGGTGCGCTTTTGTTTGGTGCTCGGTTCGCTGTTCTCGGTTGCCGGTTGGGCGTCGGGGGCGAGCTGCCGCATGGCGCGGATGGGTAGAGAGAAGGCCTCTCGCAGGTAGGCGGCCTGGCTGGGGGTGGTGAGGAGCTGGTAGGTGGCGTCGTCGTCGCAGTGGAGTATGATCTCTTTGTCGGACCATTCGCAGGTGGTGTGCTCGGCGATGGGGCGGGCGAGGAGAACGCGCTCGGCGTCGATCTTGGCGGCGATGTGAGGGAAGGCTTGGGCGAGGGTGTGCATGGGGTGTGGGTGGAGGGTGACGTTATTGACTGGACTGACTGGATTGACGGGCGGGGAGGGAGTAGGTGTTGTCGTCTGGGTTTTCGGGATCGTTGGGGGTGGCGACAAGGATTCCGCAATGAACCATGGCGATCAGCAATTCGAGGTGGGGGCTATCGCTGCCCAAAAACAAGGCGTCGCCGGAAAGTCCCGGTCCGAAGAAACGAGGGATTTTGACGCCTAAAATGCGCTCCAGCGGTTGTTCTGGCAGGAGCAGTGCCGAGGGGAATTGGGAGTCAAATTGGGCGCTGGTGAACGCTCCGCCGTTTTCAACGGCAAGCGCCAAAATTTGAAGGACTTTTTCATGGTGAGCGAGAGTGCTTTTGAGAAGGTTCATGGTGTCGGGGATTGACGGGCGGGGAGGTGGCGTTGGAGGCGGACGATCTGGCGGATGAGTTCCTGGTGTTCATCGGTGCCGGGAGGGATGGTGGCGCTGAGGTGCTGGATGGCGGGGGTGAGCCATGCCAGGGCTTCTTCGTTGGTGGCGGGGCGTGCCATCTGGGCGAGGTCGTGGAAGGTGAGGTGGCGGAAGTGGATGTCCTTCGGGGTGTAGAGGTGGATGCGCCAGGTGGTGGGGTCTTTCTCGTGGAGTTTGACCATGCGGCCGCTGGGCATGCCGATGGAGGAGACTTTGACCACGATGACGACGGCAAGGTGCGGTCGTCCGTCCTCGGGCGCGGGCAGGGCCTCGGCGATCTCGGTGGCGCAGGTGAGGCAGCGCGGCGGGTGATCGGTGAGGTTGGTGAGGAGCGTCTCGGGATCGGTCACGGGGTAGGCGTGGTGGACGCCGAGGGGGCGTTCACAGCCGGGGCAGATGTCGGAGACGATTTGGAGGAGGGTTTCGCGGGTGAGCATGGGAGGGAAGAAATGACGAATGAGGAATGGCGAATGACGAAGGTTAGAGGGTCAGGGGTTTGTTGCGACGTTGGGGGTGCGTTTGACGCCGTTGGCGGCGAGGAGGCCGGCAAAGGCGGCGGCGTTGGCGGAGGGGGGAAGGAGAGGCTCGGAAACTGGGGGTGGGAGAGACTTGGAGACGGAGGCGGTGGTGGCTTTGGTGCCGTCGGGATTCAGGCGGGGGGAACCGGACTGTTTCCAGTGCGTGACGGCGCGGTCGAGGTTGGCGGCGAGATCCGTGACAAAGGCGTGACGGCGTGACGTGACGCGAACGGGGTCGCGTGACTCGGTGTTGGCCTTGCTGTGCGCCCAGCGGAGCCAGCAGGCAAGGATGCACCAATCCTGGTCCTCCATGGCGCGGAGATTGCGCAGGGCATCGAAGAGCGCGGATTCCTCCTCGGCAGACCAGTGGGGGAGCTTCGCCCAAGAGCCGCGCAGGCGGTTCAGGCGGGTTTTGGCATATTCGAGGATGACAAAGGGCTCGGCATCGGGCGCGGGTGGTGGCGGGAGAGGCGGGAGAGGCGGGCAAAGTGACGTCTTCGGTTTCGGGTTTTCTCCTCGGGACTCCTCTGTCCCAGATTCCAGACTCTCAGATTCAGAGATAGATATAGAGGAAGAGATAGAGTAAGAGGGCGTCACGTCTCTCGTCACGGGTGGCGTCACGCTTTCAGGCGTGACGGTGGGCGTTACGGCGTCACGCCCAAGCGTGACGTGATTGACCGGAGGGACCTCGTTGACGGCATCCGTGATGGGGGGATCGGGGAGCTGGGAACGTTGTTTGTCCCGGTAGCGCTGGGCGCGGCGGGCGGCGGCGGTTTGTGAGCGCTGGCCGTTCTTATCAGGGGCGTTGTGCTCGGTGAAATTGGGGAGGGTGAGGGTGCTGGTGGATTCGTCGTAAGCAGCCCAGCCTACGATCTGCATGGCCTGGCCGAAACCGGGGATGCGGGAGAGGTCGTCGAGGTAGGCGAGATCGACGCCGCGGAAGATGCCATCGGTGGTGTGACGGCAGGCGTGACTCCAGACGCGTGTCAGCCCGGCGAGCGTCACGTCACGGAGGGCGTGACGCGTCACGGTCTTCGTCACGCTTCCGAACAGGTCCTTGGCCTCGGCGGCGAGGACGTAGCCGGAGGCCGTGTTGGCGAGCAGCGCGGCCATGCGGGAGACGCGGGGGTCGGTGTCGAGGTCGTCGCGGAATTTGATCCAGGTGTCGGGCATGGGAAGTGTTGTTTGCGGTTCTCGGTTCTCGGTTCTCAGTTGACGAGGCGGGGCGTGGGCATGAGGCGGAGGAGGAGAGCAGAGAGTCAGCGGAAGGCTTTGCGGTCGCTGGCGGCCCAGCGGGCGCGGCGGGCCTTGCGGGCTTTACGCTGGTTGTAGCTGGGGGACTGGGAGAGGGTGGGATGGCGGAGGAGGGTGCGAGGACGAGTTTGAGTAGGAGGACGAGGACGATTTACGGGGCACCGAAGTCCCAAGGGAGTTTATGGTGGCGGAAGGTGGGGCGGCGGGTGCTGAGGTAGGCGGAGTATAGGTAGCACTCGCCAGCGAGTGAGATGCGGTGGAGGCCTTTGCCGTAGGAGGCGTCGTCACCGAAGGTCATCTCACTGGCGTGGGTGGGTGCGTCGATGTCCAAGCCATCAAGGGGTCCTCCGACGAGGTGGATGACGTGGCTGTCAGTGTTTGGAATTGGCATGAGTTCCAAGTTCGAGGTTTTAGGTTTCACTCGGCGGCCGTGGTGAGGTAGTAGGCGATGAGGGAGGCGGCGAAGAGCACGAAGGCGATGCCAAAAATGAGGCAACCGCGTTGAAACTCCTTGGCGTCCTGGCGTGCGTCGATGCGCCAGCGGGGCTCTGGCTCGGTGTGCGGGCTGAGGCTGCCATGGGGCAGCTTGAGGCTGCGGGTGAGGTCAATCATGCGGTTGTCGGCCGGCGGGAGGATGGCGATGGGTTTCATGGGCGGGGTTCATGGGGTCAGCAGGTGATGCCGAAGTGTTTGCGTGTGATGTAGAGGTGGTCGCCGAGGGTGACGTCGGTGGCGTCGGGGCTGGAGGTCCAGAGTTCGGACTCGGGGGCGCGGGATTCGATGATGTGGATGATTTCTAGGGCCATCAGACTCCGAGAGTTTTTGGCTACCGGGTTGGTGTCCAGGTCGATGTGGACGCTGCCGAGTTGCGGGCATTGAGCGGCGGCAACGTCACCAATCGTCGTGTGGTGATCTCGCAGGGTGCGCAGCAGATCCTTCGCGAAGGTGATTTGGGAGGCGTCGAGGGGCATGGGGGCGGGTGTGTGGTGGAGGGTAGGGGCAGAGAGCGTAGGGCAGAGGGCAAAGAGCCGGAGCCAGCCATCAGGCGGCGGCGACGTGGGTGGAGAAGCGGGGGGGGAGGGTGCGCTTGACGAGTTCCGCGATGACGGCGGTGCGGGTGGTGCGCTGGAGGTGGGCGACGGCGTCGAGGTCCTTGAGAAGGGTGAGGTCGTCCTCGGTGATGTCTTTGGTGCGGAGGATGACTTCGCGTTTGGGAGTGGCGGTGGCGGGCATGGCGCGGTGGATTGGGGGTTGACGGCGCTGCGGGGCGCGTAGGGTGCGGGATGAAGCGTTTTTGGGACTTCCTGTGCGGGCTGGGCAGCGTGCTGCTGCTGGGCGGGTTTTTGTGGCTGGGCGTACCACGGTGCTCAGAGGTAAATTCACTGAACGAGCTGGAGCGGCAGCAGGTGGCGGTGTTGTGCCGGACGGTGCTGCTGGAGCATTTCCTGGACGCGAAGCCGGAGTCTTTGACGGTGCGGGACTGGCAGGCGGTGCTGGCGGAGTATCGCAGCGCGGCGGCGCTGGATGCCCGCGATCTGGAGAGCCTGAATCCCGCGTTCCCCGATCATGCGGGGCAGGTGATTGACCGGCTGGCGGCTCGGTTGCGGGGGCGGTAGTGTGCATAGCGTGCGGCATTGTGATATTTGCACAATCCGCGAGTGGCAGCAAGTTTAATTTGCATTTTATGCGGAAATGTTTATTTTGCACATCATGCCCGCTGAAACGCCCCCCATCAGCGCTGTTGAACTCAAGCAATGGCGTGTCCAGCAACTGTTTTCCCAAGAGCAAGTGGGGGATCGCCTCGGCGTGTCTCACAGCGCGGTGAACCGCTGGGAGAAAGGGGACACGATCCCTGGGCCAGCGGACAAGCTGCTGCGCATGCTCGTCCGCGGCGAGATGCCGCTGGATCTGCCGACGGCGGAGTTGGGATCGCAGGTGCGCGAGGACATCGGGGCCGTGGAGATGACGGTGGAGGCGTTTGAGGAGTGCCTGCGGCGGGCGCGTGAAGCGGGCTTTGGCTCGGTCACGGAGTGGATCGCGGACCTGGTGCGGGCGGAGGGCGAAGAGCCTCAGACGCTGGTGCGGCGCGAGGTGCGGTATGGGAAAGGGAAAGGGAAGATGAAGGAGGACGCAACGGCCCCGAATGGAGGTTGGCCGAACGTCCCCGATGAGACACGGCGGGAATGAGACTTTGAAAACACTGGGGACGATCTACCGCCGTTGTCTCCAGTGGCTTTGTTCGGCGGGTTTGGAGATAAGACTATGCCAGAATCCACATACAACGGCGACTCAATAATCTGCCCCTACTGCGGACATCCTCACCATCAGGAGGCGGAAGACTTCAACGACCGCGAGCACGAAGAAACATGCGAAGGGTGCGGCGAAATCTTCTTAGCCTACGATGAGGCGACCGTGACGCACTACGCACGGAAGAAGCCGAACAA
>Ga0169931_10012239_pt1 | contig 11931 bp, 13 predicted proteins | sample Kivu_15m_20L_FD_129675 | JGI IMG/M metagenome (GOLD analysis project Ga0169931, IMG submission 129675) | Freshwater microbial communities from Lake Kivu, Western Province, Rwanda to study Microbial Dark Matter (Phase II) - Kivu_15m_20L... | ecosystem: Environmental > Aquatic > Freshwater > Lake...
ACCCCTACCCCAACCCCAACCCCAACCCCAACCCCAACCCCAACCCCAACCCCAGTAAATAAAAAAATATATTTCCATTATTAACACTCTTACGATTAATAGAGATTCTATTATTTTTTAATTCTTCATGAAAATAAAGATACCTTATATTTATCTAGCGTTTAAGATTCGATTAGAGATTTTTACTTAATAATTTTTTGAAGAATAGCAATAATTTTATTATGCTTTCCTAAGCGGGCCGCCAGTACGAAAGAAGCAAAACAATCACACCTCTCTAGAGAAGTCAGCGAGAAAAAGTTTATAAAGCCATGTCGGTAAAGGTTGATCGTCCTTCTCGGAATAGTAAATTTTCACCATTTAATACCATCTCAAGATAGTCAAGAGATTCTTATCTGCTACGTGTAACCAATTAGCCTAACACAAAAACTAACTACATGACAAAAAAAGATGTAGTACTGCCTCTAGATCGAAGATCAACTATCGATCGGGCAAAATTTGAGCGGATGATTGGTGACGTGAAACCATAAGAATAAACTATTGACATCGCTACAATAGACAGTAGATGGGCTAAATCAATATCTCTAGGCTAGCATATTCCTCTTACCGTCAGATAAACTCATAACTGGAGAAAAAATCACTAGCATTTTGATTTTTCAAAACAAAGAGACCCTTAAAGAATGAGTTTCCCTAAAAAACTATCAATAGAAGAGTCGACTAACGATGGTTTTATGAGCAAAATTCAAAACATTACCGAATCTAATTTCAACAACTATAAGAGATTTTCATTTAAACCCAGAATGTGGAAAGCACATGCCTTCGATTCTGATTCAAATCATCAATATTTAAAAGAAGTTTAAATTCGAGACAGATCTCCAGAGTACTACATACTCGATTCCGACGAGTCATATGTTCATAAATCGATGCCCAAAACAAAGGGGGAGAAAAGATTTTATTTATACAAAAATAAGATAGCCACAAGAGTCGACAGGGCAGATAAAAACTGGCATACTTTCCTTAATTACAACGATTAAAAGCCTTCCCTGCATATTCCTGTGATTGATTTCGATAAGACAACTGACCGAAGAGCAAACGATATTCATAGCACCTACCCAATCAGAGGCAGTTTAGAGCATATCACAAAATTAAAATAAAACGAGTGATTAGATTTGATAATAATATCACTAATTGAATTATGAGGGTTAATCTTGATACAAATATTAAATTTATTTATATGGCATCACCTACAAATGTATTCATGTTCCTATCTAGAGTTCCAGAATGAGAAGGTTCTCGCACACAACATAGCTTCGTAAGCACAATTCTAGCATTTTTGAAGGAGATACTTCAGAAATGGTGAAGTTACCGGCACTGAGGGCCATAAATAAAAGCATCAAGTACATGATTAATCATATAGATATAACGATCTGTCCTTTGCTACTAATCGCGATCTGAGCAAACTTAGAAAATAACCAGAATAGATCGAGAATATTGAGTAAGTAGCTGCCCATCATTCCTTCGTTACTCTCCGCAAAAAGTATGATTCAACCAACAGGGAACGTTAGGAAACCCAGAAAAGAGTGGCAGATCTCTAAGCTAAGAGAGACAAGTATTTGGGTGATAAAAATCGAATGACTCGAGAAAAAGTAGATGGTGGCGGTTAGGTCTCAAAGCTCTAGGCTGAGCTGAGTCAAATCAAAGGAAAATTAGAAAATGGCTAAACATAATAAAAAGTAATGTTAAGCATGATAGAAAGACTCAAAAAAGACAAAGTGGTATACGATTTAAGGAAATTTAACTATTAAAAAGATCTCAAAAAGATCCAGAAATACATGAAAAATGTACAAAAATAAAGCGCAAATATGATGGAAGAAGAAGATAAGACTTTGAAATTTTATGCCAAATACACTGATCACATCGAAGCATAAAAAAAATAAAGAGATGAACATGTGGAAAACGTCTCTAGAATGCTTATGGATAAATAAGATTTACTCTAAAACTCATAAATAAGAAGGTAAGAAATGAAAATGATTTCTGTTGCTACTCAACAAGACAAAGATACCAAATAAAAAAATTGGTATCATGTGCACTTATGCCATCGTTTTGTCTAAAAAATGCTCAGAGATAAAATGACTAGAGAAATGATGAAGTTCAACACAGTAGAGATGTCTTTTAAACAAATAAAAACAGCGACTGGAGTGAGCACCGGAGATGACCTTGTCAAAAAATATTTAAATAAGGAAAATACTTATGGTGAATTGTTGGGTAAGATCTCAGATGATTAAAGGGAAATAGCTGTAGTGAAGGTATAACATGATTAGTTGATAAAGTAGCACAGTAAATTAAAGAGATAAAGATAGGTTCTGACTGCCAATAAGACTTAAACTAAAGATTTGAGCAAGGAAGAGAAATAGCTTTAGTATTATAGTTAAAAGGCAGTGCATTGCTAAAAACATCATTAAAATCTTATTGCTTGGGTAGACAAAGGACTTAAAAAGTTTGCCAAAATCGAAGGAAATCAGAAAAAAAATCAACAATCGTAGCTGAATCTGATTTAAAAATTAAAACTATATCTTCAAAGACTTTAAGCTAGCTCTTAACTTCAGTAGCTATAAGATAAATCTTTTGATGTCAACGGAACAAAAGCCTCTTAAAATATTCGCATTAATCTGGGCTAGAATGCAGAGCACAATGATAAAACTATCTAAAACAACAGTAAATTTAAAATTATATAGATGAATAAGGCTAGTTTTTAGACGGAGAAAGATACCATGTGCTTCGCAACAACGAAAAATTTATGAGATAGCTCAGAATAAAGATTGCTTAACAAAAGAAAGCAGAAATCGAAGCCATGCCTAAGAAAAAACCAGTAGTTGAGGAAAAACCAAAGCCTCCCGTGGAGATGCCAGCTTGATTGTACTTTAGATTAGCCAACTGCTATTACTACCTGTTTAGCCTCTACTTTATTGCTATTTTGTATCTTTAAATAATCATTAATAAAGAGATTTTAAGGCTAAGCATTAATTACAGTGATTAGGGCTAAATGCCTGATTGGCGTATAACTTGATAATTGTAACTGCAGATGGAAGGTGGAGGAATCCCTACTATAATCCCCCAGCAGATCCTGCAACTCAAGCACATATTCGGAGTCAACACTCACATACCTAGATCCATTTCCCTTCTCTCCTCTGATCGTATTTTCTATCTGGCTGGCTACCAGGGCGTCGTCTACAACCCTAAAGAAAAATAAAAATCACAATCTTACTACCCAGGAGCTGAAGGAGGAGCCCAAATAAGCTGTGTTAGCATCAGCTATAGTAAAAAGACCATGGCCATGGGCTTCAGATCCCAATAAAAACCATGCATTCTTTTCTATTAACTAAACGCTTCAGCCAAGAAGAAAAAGCTTTAGTTTGCTGGAGACTTTCACTTTACGGCTTGGAGTTCAACTGCATTTTCCGCAGGAAGTGACAATAGACATCTCGCATCTATAACTAACAAAAACAGTCAAGGATAAGCCATTTTGGCTTTCTGGAATCCCTAACGCTTAAAATGCTAAGTTTTCGTCAAGGTAGTAGGCCACTAGGAAAAAGATTTTTCTGAAATTTTATTTAATCCGAACTCCGAAAATCCTTTGGTAAGTTTATTAGGAGAAAAAACTTTCAGAATGATCGAACTAAAGGAGAACATCTAATAAAAGAAATTTTAAATTGACTAGTGGGATGATAAAGGCGCCTCAGAGCTGACTCAAAGATATACATTAAGAAGTCATAATTATCTTAGCTCGTCTCAGCATATAGTCGTTCTAGCTGACTAAGCTACTCTTGTTGTGGACTACAAGGGAGCTATCATTCAAAAGATTTAAGAAAGAGGTACATGTTTATGTAACTGGATGGAGGGCTTTATGGTAGGAAGTCAAAATATTAAATTCTGGAGGTATAAATAGGGAAGCTACAAAATCAAAGGAAACTATGAGCTGGCTGAAAAAGATGTGGAAATCAAAGGAGTTTGCTCAAACGATGATAAAATGGCAGTTTTGCTTTCGAACGGATCTATGCTGCAAGGAAAATGTGGATTTGATTCTTCTAAAGATTCTATCAGGGTCACTTTAGACCAGACTAATCTTCATTTCCACTCAGCACCTATCGTAGCCATGGACTTATGTCTCAGAAAACCAATCATCGCGACTGCTAGCAAGGACAAGACTATCAAAATATGGAACTACGAGGATCGAACAGTCGAGACACCTAAAAGCTAAGCTGAGGCTGCTTCATCTCTTTCAATGCACCCTTCAGGCTTACATTTGGTCGTCGCCTACTCTGACAAGCTGAGAGTGGTAAACATTCAGAAAGATGGCGAATCTTTAAGTAATTTTAAGGACATAAATTCTTTCAAAAATTGTGCATATGTTAAATTTTCAAACGGAGGCGAATACTTTGCAGCTACTTCAGGCAACCAGCTCCACATATTCAAGTTTTATACTGGTGAAAACCCTCAAGGTATGACTTTTTCAGGTCACTCAGGCAAGATCAAAAGTTTGGCCTGGAGCCGTGAGGATAACATCGTTGTCACTTGTGGAATAGATGGAGTCATAATAGCCTACAGAGTCCGAATGGAAAATTGTGGAGAAAGATTGATGTATTCTCCGAGTTCTAAGGAAGCCAGAATAAAGGGAGTCAGCTATTCTTCAGTTGCCATTAGCATGGACAACACTATATATGCTATGGGATTGATAAGTACTACAGGCTAGCGTATTTTCAAAGAAATAAAGCTCGATGGAACCTAGAATCATAGAGAATTGGCTCACAACAACTGTTCACAGCTTGCTTTTCCTTCGACTAACAGAATTTTATTTTGTGGAACTGACGACAAAGATAAAACTTCAGGTTCAATAAAATGTTATAAATTTCCCTCTACAGCTCACATGGAAGAATTCCAAGCTCATGATTCTACAGGAGTCTAAAAGATATGTGTATCAGGAGATGACAGGTACCTTATCTCAGCTGGTAGAGATGGCTGTGTCATGGTGTTCTAAATCCGAGACAAAGAGGCAAGATCAGATAAACTTAAAGAAACTTTACCTGTTTCTAATGACATTCTCATCACTAAAAATGATCTAGATACTCTGAAAGCTTAAATATAAAATCTCAAACAAGAAGCTCAAGAACTTAACAATGTGGGAACTTCAGGACCTATCAAAGATGATGAGGTGAAACAACTTAAAGAAAAGAATGCGTCTGATTAAACTCAGTTCAATCAAAAATACAACGCCATACTTGAAAAGAAGAATATCACAAGAAAGAAAATTGACGAAGAAATAAGGACTAAAAAGTAAGAATTCGACAATGGATTGCAACAATATGATTCGAATCAAGCGAAAAGTGTAATGCAAGAAAGCGCCAAATATGATGAGCTAAAGCGTTAGCAGTAATAAGATTCTCGAAATTATCAAAAAAAGATACAAGATCTTCAGAGTAAAAATGAAAAAGAACTGAGAAAAATCGAAGAAGATTATCAGTAGAGGATTAAGAGTCAAAAGTAAAGAAGAAAAGACATAATAAAGAAAATTGACAGGTTGAAAAAAGTGCATGACGAAACAAATAAGCAAATAAAGGAGGAAAGAGATGAATAAATGAACAAGATAAAAGGCGAAAACTCTAAGTAAGTTCAAAAGTTAACTGAAACTTCTCTGCGTGCTAAGAGCGAAGTGTCAATCATAAAGAAAAAGATCTCAGAAAAAGAGCAAGAAAAGTAACAAAACTAAGAGCAAAAGAAATAAAACTAACGTTAAATTTAGAGACTGAAAAACTCAAACTAACAGTTAGAACGCTAGATTAAGCAGCAGACTGAAGTAATTCAAGAACGTGATAAGACTATTGATGGGAATTAGCGAAAAATTTATTAATTGAAGAAGAAATCTCAAGAACTTTAAAAATTCAAGTATGTGCTTGACCACAAGATCAAGTAGTTGAAGAAAGATATTGCTCCAAGAGAGCAGTAGATCGCTAAAATGAAGGCTCAAACCAATAAAATGGACAAGGAGCTTAAAAATCTTAATTCACTTAACACAGCTCTGGCTGAATTCGTGGCAGTGCTATTCAAAAATGAAGAAACTCTGAAGAATAATATAGCCAAACAACGTGCTCGTATTTCCTACCAGACCAACAAAATTAGGTCTTTCAAAGATGCTCTTTATCAAACTACTCAGATGATCCAGAACGAAGTATAGCTAGTTTCTCATGCTACTGAGCTTAAGAATAAATTCTGCGCTCAGAGCATGACTCAAGTGAAGATGGACAGCGAAATCGAACAGTAGTACAAGAACCAGAAGCGATATCTATAAAAATCTATCAACATGCTGAAGAAGAATCTGCAAAAAGACTCAGACATTCACAAGCACGAAAATATTCGCATAATGAAAGAGAATGTGACTTTGATTCATGAAATTCAGACTCTTCGTTTGGAGATCAAGGAAGAAAGTATTAAGAAGAGTCCAGAGGAAGAAAAAAAGAACAAAAATTAACCGACTGAAGAAATGATCTTGAACGAAATAAACGAGAGAAAGAGAGCCATCATAGATTTACAGGAAAAAATAGCTTATCTTGAGAACAAAGAAGAAGTCGCAGCTTGATCTTCATACATCATCATGTATTGCACAATAATCATTAATAATTTAAGCATAGAAAAAATACAAGCTATTTATTTAAATAAACAAAAAAAAATGTATGTATAGTATTGATATTAGATAATTTTTTGATCTTTTCATCAGCTATAAGATTACATTTTGTTTTAAGTCGTTGGAAGCACATCTGCAGGGTAAATACCTTGTCTGTCAGACGAAGCAGGCGGCTAAATGTAGTCTTATCCTTCTTGTTTATCTTTAGAATTATCGTTAGGGCCTTCTTCAACCAATAGACTATTACGTAGTCTTGCGATCATAGGAACAATAACTTTGGTGCATGCCCATGTAAAGATCACCATAGCTATGATCAAAACCACTAGGAAAACTATCATAGAATCCATGTTGAAAGATTCAATGGTGTTGGGCATAAATAAGGCAGCTGGGACTTCTTGTTCCTTGTAAATAAAACGATATTCCTCACTTCTTCCTTCAGGTGTAAGTAGGGTCAGATCGGCCACCACATTGAAGAAAAGATTAGCAGATTCTCCATATTTTTGCTTCAGAGTATTTTTCTAAATATTATAAAAATTACGTCTACTGTGAACTTAAAAGGAGCAGGAGCGATCTACTGATGAGCGATGTTAAACTGCATTACACTTGACTCCAGATAAAGTTCGCACTGAACTGCTTCATTCAGTTACTAAACTTTAGTGGAGACATAGAGATGATAGTTGATTTAGATGATTTTAGTGTTGGTCTGCAACTTGCTTTTAATAGGCTCAACGTAAAAATCTAGGGCTCCGAAGCCAGCGTCGTACTTCACAGTGCCAGCCGCATATACGTAATAGCCAACACCTTGCTATTTCTCCACTCTGATGGGCAACCATCGAACTAACGACAGCGGTCCTTCGATTTGGAGCAAAATATTGCCATAAACTGAATTAATTTTTAAAGCATGAGGCTGCTCAGGCATGCCAATCATGTCCATCATCTTAGGCTTACTATTCTCCAGCTATTTTCTTGAGTTTCCATAGGCAACCTTAGTTTAACCTCTGCATTGGAATACATCAAGCATGAACTCTCCTTCAGGATAAAGATCGTATGTCTGTTTTGAATCTACGACCATTTCCGTGTTTTAAGGAAGCAGACTAGTTTATTCGGTCTGCATGACGACTATAGTTAAAGATTTGTTGAGACCTTCGATGCACAGCTGATATTATACTGCTGTTTTTAGAGTTGCATTAGCAATATCTAAGAAAGATACAGCAACAACATTGCGAGTCGTATCCATCTATATTTTGCTTGATTTATCATCTATAAATCCTTAAATTCTTAGCTATTTTACAATGAGTGCTTCATCCAGATAGAAAGACAGGAAAAGTTTTTCGTTTGAACGTTTCAGATGACCTTTAAGACAGGTTTTTTTGTGTTACGGTATGTATACATAGTTAGACTCACTGGGGTTTATATCGATGATTTTGGTGCCATCTTATTCATCGTTTTCCTTAGCACTCTACTGAGATCTGACTCTTGATGAATAGACAGTATTGTTTGTGAGGGCTTTGAACACTACTGAAGCAGATCCGAAGAATTCTTAGCCTTCTTGGATTGTGAAATTGTAGGTTTGAAGAGCATTGCTGCGATTAAAAACTGTTTTGAAAACTTGTTTTTAGAAAGTTACAGTGACTTATAGTTGTCCTGAGTGCACTTTGGCTTCAATTGTCACGTTCTAAATATAGTAAAAAGTGCCGCGAGTGTAATCATCTTGAAGAGGTAAAATATCGTTGATGACTTTGTCCTGATGAATAGGCACAGGAGTTTAGTCGTCTCCCAAAAATAGAGAAGATTAAGTATGCTTTATGGCCACAACTGCTATGATATAGTAGCATCCCTTGCAAAATTCTTTATGATTAATGTTCAAAACCAGTCTGTTTTTATGCATACCCATTTGGGTAAATTCCTAGAAGAAATTTGTCTCAGATTAATTTTTCTTCACTAGTTTACTTAGCTACTACGGAGTTGTTTTGTTGAGATAAATCTCTACGTGACCATATGTATGGAGTGACAAAATTTTAAGAGGACGCATCGACATGTGACGGAAAGTATAGTATCGCACGTCTCCTTCTTCCATGTTAGCGTATGCTAGTGCACCTCGCTGAAGTTTTAGAATATGAATGTCGCTAGTGCTGAGAGAAGCAGTTATAGTGTAGATACATTGATGTCTAGATCGCACAGTCAAGTAGTAGTAGCTGTCTTAATCATTATCGACATGACGTACTAACTGTCCATCCATAGACTGCTCCACGTAATTGTTTTCATCAGGATACTAATCGTTACTTAGATAAAGCTAAGCGCAGTTCATGTTGTTGTCAGAAACTTAGACCAAAAGAGTTCCCGGCTGTTTGATCTCAAATCCGTAGTATTTTTTTGAATTTTGAGGCAAGTAACTTTGGGAAGGCACGCCTTCCTGGAGATGCTGGAAGTTCTGAGTGACTTAGACAGTGTATTCAACCTCCGAACCTACTTCTTCTTTAGAATAGATGTAAATAAGCAGCACACAATTTTTACACTTTGAAAGTTCGATATCTTTAACTGTCACCTTGAGATAAATGCTGGTTAAGTAGTAAAATCTTTCTGAAGGAGAACTCAGATGAAAATCATTAGTGTTAATAGATACAAGGTCTTTATGTTGGCTTTAGACGATCTTAACTAAGAAGAAAAGCTTTTTCTCAGTCGATAAAGTTATCGTGGTATCGACTTTATTAAGTAAATCGTAAGTGAATTGACGCACAGGCAACTAAGTCGTAGTGTCACGACCGTGATAGCCAATACCGTCTGGAAGAGTTATGCGACCATCCGTGTATTGTACCAAATACTTAAGATGAATTTTTTAGTTAACTTTAAACTATGCAGGAGGCTAAGATTAATTCTAAGAAGTCTTTATTCTTAAAGGAGATTTTTGAGCTGAGCTGGAAGATGATTTTGATACGCCTCCTGTTGCTGTAAAGGAAAAAGTTTTTTAATCGTGATCAACACAACTATGCTTAATTTATTCTGCAGTTACTCTGTAAAGTTATTATCCGTCCTATTTGTTTGCAAAATTAAGGATTTTATCGCAAAGAAGCATAGTATATGCAAGCTGTCCCATTTATTCACGAGCAATAAGTACTTAAAAGTCAGCTTAGCGAGTAATAACAGTTGTAAAACATGATCCAGGAGACACGATTTCTTTGTAAAGCGTGCCCATTACATGCTTTTTGCAGCTATTTTATTTGATTCTGGAACGATATATGGCAGTGACCTAAATTGTCTTGGAAGGACTGGGATTTCTTAGCTACACAAGCATCGAACGTTAATTGAAATTATTCACTACTATTTAGCCATGATTCTTGATGACTACTTTATCTTGCGAACAAAGATTGTTTTTGAGAGGGCAGACCTGGACTGCACCTGAAGAATCATACTTGAAAAAAATATCACTTGATATTGGAACTATTTCCAATACTTAATATTTGTTGGGACTGATTTTGAATTTAAATTCAATCTATTAACTAAGCGTGATTGAATTGACATAATTTTAATCCTGATGAATCGGCTGCACAACAATCGAAAAAGTTGCACTTTAAACTCCTTTTACTACAATAACAACCGGTTGAGATTAAATGTTGGAGTTTACTTAAAGTAAATTATTTTGAACTCGACTGGTAGGCTTCTGCATCTCTTATTGAGACGGCTAGCTTCGGAACGAGTAGGCTTCGATCTGACCATGGAGGACGTTAAAATGTACTCGCAACTGCTTTACACCTTTGTCTTAGCAAGAGTATTTGTAGATCTTGTATTCATCTTTAAGCAAGTGGGCTTAAATAGGCTTGGCTTCTCTTAAAAATTAAAGTCTGTTTCCTATGTTGTATTCTACTGCAGCAAAAGACTGAGCTTACTGTTTGTTTGTGATTATCATGATGACGACAGCATGTTCTTCTGCATTATTTGCTTATTTCCAGAAACTTTCTTAAAGTTTCAAAGTAAAAGTTTTTTTAGTGCCCAAAGTACGCACTTATGATTCAATTTTAGAGCTATGCTATAGATATCCTTTCCCAATACATTCATGATGAAAAGATCTCTAAAGGCACTGTCTGAACTCAACACTCACGTTTCCATATACCTAAACTAACGATACAGTTGCCCTGATATCCTTGATCTGATTCTGTTGTTCATCGCTTTTAAACTGCGAGACTGTAAAGTAAAGAACTGACTTTTTATCTATGGGCAAAAATTCATAAATATGTTATTTTATTTCTATAATATCTTCTTTCTATCGACTCTAGAAGTCCATCATAAATGTTGCTATTCTATCTGGAGCACTAGCATGAACCACAAGACCGTCAGCGTAATCTTTTTCTATTTAACTCTTCAAGAATAGATATTGCATATCTCCCATGTACATAAAGGGCAATTTTTTATTGACTTACTTGGTCTTGGCCTTATCGGAATAAAATTTTAAATTTACTACACCTGTGAATACTGCCAGCCTAAAAGTATACTCATCTTTTTATATCTTTCCTTATTTGTTTTTGAAATTAATGTGGTAATCGTAGCTTTAACCCTTTTGCAGGTAATCATGTAAAGTCGAGTCTAGCGCCAAATCATGATGGGGAGTCTTTATCAATTCATATTTTAGTGTATAAACTGTTTAGGTAGATCCCACTAATAGCAGATTCATAGTGTGATTTTTGATCTGTCTTTTGTATAGATAGACTCCCTCTGCGTCTTCCCATAAAGTCATACTCTTGAAGTCATAATCCTAAGCAGTTGGCAATGAATCTTTTCCAAATTTACCATACATTTTGATATTGTCAAAGGCATATCTTCGAGTCTGAGGTTTGATGATGATTCTTAATTCTTAGAACTGTTCATCTCCGAGTTCAAGAAGATAGATTTGTCTGGGCTCTGTTTTGGAAAAGATAAACTTAGTTTAAGTTCCCACCTCTAAATGCTATACATCGCTCCAGTAGCTTCTTAGTTCGAAATCACACTAAATTCCTCCCTTTATGACCACGAATAAAGTTTATTTTTCAGTGAGTTGAGTTCTGGATATGTAGCAAGAATCGATTTAATCATTTTCGCATGTGCGAAGTGGTTTCTGAGTCTGTTCTTTGTAGACAGTGATGGAAAAATCTAGATGAGAATAGATTGGATCGACTGATAAACTGAAGAACAGATATTTTTTATCCAAAGTCGGTACATTGATGAGGTAGTATGCACGTAAATAATCTATTTTGTAAGTAGTGCCGCGGATGAGTTAGCCTACAGTA
>Ga0169931_10012240_pt1 | contig 11929 bp, 7 predicted proteins | sample Kivu_15m_20L_FD_129675 | JGI IMG/M metagenome (GOLD analysis project Ga0169931, IMG submission 129675) | Freshwater microbial communities from Lake Kivu, Western Province, Rwanda to study Microbial Dark Matter (Phase II) - Kivu_15m_20L... | ecosystem: Environmental > Aquatic > Freshwater > Lake ...
CTCATGGCTCGGGCCACCCGCAAGATGGCACAGGAACAGAAGGAGGCGGCACTCCAGCACGTGATGCGGTATTGGGAGCAGAACCAGGCCGAGATTGCTCGAGTTCAAGAGACCGAGGTCGACGTCTCACTAGAGAAAGATGACTACATCTTGCATGGTGCGATTGATCTTGTTCTGGGAGATGACGGCACCCTAGAGGTTCTCGACTTTAAAGCTCAGACTCGGCCGCCTGATGGCGCCGCGGTGATCGACACCTATTACAAGCAGCTCTGCGTCTACGCCCACATTCTTGAAGAGCGCAAGGGCATCACACCATCGAAGGTTCATATTTATTGGACAGGTGAGTTTGACAAGAATCGTGCGTTGATGACTTTTCCATTCGTTCGCGACGATGTTGATGATGCAGCCAAGCATTTCGATGATGTGGTGCGCGACATCCGGGCCGAGAAGTTTGCGGTTGTAACCGCGCCAGAACCGAAGGTTTGCAACGAGTGTGACTTCAAGCCCTACTGTGAAGCGGTAGGCACAATCAAGCCGAGCAAGAGAAAGCAGAGGCGTTCATAATGCCGTTTGAGATCAACAAGACCGAGCTCGTGTGGCCAGGCAAATACGACGCAGATGGAAATCTCGTTCAACCCCCGCGGGTATCTTTGCCGTTTCAAGTGATTGAGCGCGTCAACGAAACGCGTGCAACTCGAGAAGCGAAAAAAGCCGAAGGCTTAACTCTCTTTGATGTTTGGGACGGGGCCAACGAGGGCGCCACTTTTGAAGATGGCTGGCGCAATAAACTCATCTGGGGCGACAATGCTGTTGTGATGGCAAGTCTTCTAGCAAATTTTGCTGGAAAAATAGACTTGATTTATATTGATCCACCGTTTGAAGTTGGTGCAGATTTTTCATTAGATGTTGAAATCGGCGGAGAAGAATTAGAAAAAGCCCCATCGACAATGGAAATTGTGGCTTACCGAGATACGTGGGGCGATGGTGAGAACAGTTTTATTTCCATGATCACGTCGAGAATTAGGCTTATGCGCGAACTGCTTTCACCAAATGGTGCAATTTATGTTCATGTGGACTATCGAACTAGTGCCTATTTAAAGTTGATACTTGATGAAGTGTTTGGTGCCGAATACTTCAGGGGTTGGTTGGTTTGGCAGATAGGGACTGGAGCCAAAGGTAGAACTCAATGGAGCAACCAACACAACGATATTTTTTGCTATTCAAAAGGAGTGAATTTTAGTTTCAATCACACCGAGGCCGAACTGCGAGAGCCATTTGCTGACCTGAGTAGTGTCATGCACTTTAATAAAACTGATAAGGATGGTCGTCGGTATCGGGAGAGAATCGTAAATGGCAAGTCCTACATTTATTACGCTGATGAAGGAAAGCTCGTGGGTTCGGTCTGGACGGACATTTCGTCCATGGCTGCGAATTCCCCAATTTTGAATGAATCAGTCGGGTATCCCACGCAGAAACCTGAAAAGTTGCTTGCAAGAATCATAAAGGCGTCGTCGAAGCCTGGCGACCTAGTTGCCGATTTTTTTTGCGGGTCGGGCACGACACTTGCGGTAGCCGAAAAATTGGGCCGCAGATGGATTGGTGTGGATCTTGGCCGCTTTTCAATTCACGCAACACGCAAGAGGTTGCTAGAAATCGAAAAGTGTAAGCCGTTTGAAGTTCTGAATCTTGGTAGTTATGAGCGACAGTTTTGGAGCACGGCGAACTTTGGGAAAGATCTTGATGGTGACGGTCAAATAAATCTGCTTGAGTACATCGCCTTCATCTTGAAACTGTATGGAGCTGAACCGCTCACAGGTTCCTCGCATTTGCATGGTCGAAAGGGAGACGCCTATATCTATGTCGGGGCCGTCTCGAATCCAGTGACGATCGTTGAGATTGACCAAGCAGTGAAAGAGTGCAAGTCGATGAAGGGCTCAACCGTGCATGTTCTTGGTTGGGAGTGGGAGATGGGAGTCCAGGGGAACCCGATGGTCGCCGAAGCGAAACAAACAGGAGTGCGACTTATGTTGAGGCAAATCCCGCGAGAAGTTATGGAGGAAGAGGCAGTACGAAAGAGCCAGATCAAGTTTTTCGAACTCGCATACCTTGATGTTGAACTTCAGCAAAAACCAAATGGCGAAGTGGTTTGTACTTTGAACGACTTCTCGACCCCGAACACTGATTTCGTTCCTACGGAAGTTCGCGAGAAGATAAAGAAGTGGTCTGATTACGTTGACTACTGGGCCGTTGACTGGGATTTTCAGAATGACACTTTTAATCATGGGTTTGTCACCTATCGCACTCGCCAGGATCGGACATTGCAACTTAAATCTGACCCACACAAATACAACAAAGCGGGTACATACAAAGTAATGATTAAAGCGATTGACATTTTTGGAAATGACACCTCGAAGCTGGTTGAGTTCAAGGTCAAGTAGTGGCAAAAAGTAAACAATCTGTTTTTGCGCTCGGCTACGACCTGCCCGAGCTTGATGACGTAGACCCGACGCGTGAACCGTGGCGCCACTTCGTTAAAGGTGACATACCGGGGCAGTTAATAGAAGTGGTCGGACGCCGGCCGAGCCCACAGTTATGCGTGCCGAAGTTGCGTGCCGCTGTGGGCGCATGGCGAAATTCGAATTATGCGGGCGCTTCAGAAACCACGAAGAGACTTTTTCAGTGGTGGTTTCATGAGGCGCAACGGGGCGAAAATGGGTTCCGTGCCTATTTTGCGCAGCGTGAAGCAATAGAGACAATTGTTTACTTGCTTGAGATGTGCGATGCACCAGATTTGAAGAGTTTGATAACCGAATATCACGAGATACAAGCGGCCAATCTCGTCGACACCGAGTTGGATTGGGAACACAATAGTGAGGGCGAACTTCAGGTTCGGATACCTGGCCACAGTGGCAGTATCAGTTTGGCCCCCGATGATGTTGCGCGTTACGCGATCAAAGCGGCGACTGGGTCGGGCAAGACGATGATCATGGCACTTTATGTTGTCTGGTCTTATTTTCACTCACTGCGTGAGGTCGGCTCAAAGCAGGCATCCAATTTTCTAATTGTGGCGCCAAACGTGATCGTATTTGAGCGATTGAAAGTGGATTTTGCAAATGCAAAAGTATTTCGCGATCTTCGTCTGAGCCCGCCTGAGTGGCAGCTCAACCTGCATGTGATTCTTCGTGGTGATGCAATTGAGCCGGTTGGTCGTGGAAATCTTGTGGTGACAAATATTCAACAACTTTACGATACGAAGACCAAGTGGACACCGAAGAATGCTGTTGAGAAGATTCTTGGTCGCGCGGTTGTTAAAGGTGCTGCGCCTGGACGCTCCATACTTGACCGAATTCAAAGTATGAAATCGCTAGCAGTGCTTAATGACGAAGCTCATCACTTGTGGGATCCAGAACTTGAGTGGAATCAAGTTCTGACCCGTTTACATAATGAACTTGAACCAGGTCTCACTGCGTGGCTTGACTTTTCGGCGACGCCAAAACTTGATTCTGGTACGTACTTCCCTTGGATTATTTCTGACTATCCACTCGCCCAGGCAGTGGAAGATCAGATCGTCAAGACACCGATTTTGGTCAAAACGGGCATCGTAGAACCTGCCAACGTAAAGAAAAAAGCAAAAAAACAGACGAAAGTAAACGCCCACCAATATGCACAATGGATTCGAGTCGCAGTCGAGCGTCTTAAAGTTTTGGAACGAGGCTATAAGGGCGTGAAGGGTGCTAAGCCCGTGATGTTTGTGATGTGCGAAAATGTGGCCCACGCTGAAGACGTTGCCAAATACTTGCGTGACGGAAGACAGGGCTTTGGGATTAAAGATGAAGAGATTCTCGTAATTCATACAAAGGGTAAGGGCGAGATCAAAGACAGCGACCTAGACGAATTGCGTCGACAGTCGAGATTGATCGATCAAGACGAGAGTAAAATTCGGGTAGTCGTCAGCGTTTTGATTTTGCGTGAGGGCTGGGACGTAAGAAACGTTTCGGTGGTTCTTGGTTTGCGACCGGCAAATTCGAAGAACGAGATCTTGCCCGAGCAGGCGATCGGTCGCGGTTTGCGGCTAATGCGCGGTGTTCACGGTCGTCAAGTTCTCGAAGTGATTGGTACCAAGAGTTTTGAGGATTTGATCGGACAACTCGAGGTGGAAGGTGTGCACATAGATCGACCGATTACGCCGCCGAAGCAAGTTCAGATTGAACCACTTCTAGAGCGCAAAGCATTTGACATTGAGATTCCGCGCACGGGTCCACTTTTTTACCGCAACAATAAAAATTTGGCGAAATTGGATGCGAGCAAGATTCCAGTTGAGTTCACTGCAAAAGATCTCCATGTAGATCTTGCCGTTTTGCGAGCTCATGCAATAGACATAGCGTCGGGTGCGCCACTTGGAAAATTTCAAGTTCCTGAAGGGATTGCACCTTTAGAGGGTGACGTACTCGGGGGCATTACGCGCCAGGCTTTGGTTTACGCGCGGCTACCAGAAGGTTTTGCGACTTTGTATCCGATAGTACGCAGGTACGTAACGAAATTTGCCTTTGGCACTGAGATCAACCTTGAAATTGATAATGTTCGTCGACTTCTCGCACTGCCGGTCTATGAGCAATGGCTCGCAGCTTCGATTGCGGATGCAATTGGCCGAATCGTCACCGAGCCAATGGCGGTTCGCCTCGAACCATCGCCACTTGTGCTCAGTGAAACTGCAAAATTTGTGTGGCGTCGCGAGACGACGAAGGCGAAGAAAACCATCTTCAACTTCGTTGCGACGTTCAATAAGTTTGAGTCTGAGTTTGGTGAATTTCTCGATCAGGCAGATGACGTAAAAGCGTTTGCAGCACTAGCAGAAACTTTTACTCGCTTTTCTGTCACCTATTTAAAACCGACAGGTGCGATGGGTCTCTATTATCCAGACTGGGTGGTAAAACAACGAGTTGCTAAAGAAGATCGCTTTTGGATTGTCGAAACGAAGGGGCGCGAATTTGAAGGTGTTGAACAAAAAGACGCCGCGATTATGCATTGGTGTTCTGAGGTTTCAAAAGCTGGTTCGGAGAAGTGGGGCTATTTGCGAGTGAACCAAGACTGGTGGGATGCTCACCCTTATAAGACATTTGAAGATGTTGTTGACGGCGTGCAAGAAAATCAGAAAGCACTGGGTGTCACAAACCTTTTCTTTTGGCCTTAAGTAATCACTTTCATGTCGGATCTTGATGCAGGTCAGAAAAGAGTTTTAGAGAGAATTAACGAGCTGAAGAGCAAATGTTGTGTGATTGACCAAAGTGTGAGGTGGTACCCCGAACGATGGAAAGCTCGAGAACTTGAAAGATTTCATGGGGCTATAGAAAAGCTTTCAAAGGGTTGTTTGAGAGATGGCGAAGAGTATCGAATAACACGTCAGAACGTAATTGAATTTAGTAAAAATGCTGTCGATGTTTTTATAGGGTCGATGATTTTTGGCTATGGGGATAGAGGATATGGCCCGAGTCGTGTCAAAAAAATTTTGGCAAACAACTCACAGATCTTTGACCGAAATTTGCAAGCCCAATATGAGGCATCTAAGAATGGGCCTGAGGAGTCGTGGGTGAGTCACACGAAGACCGCGAAACTGAAATATTTTGGCCCCGCATTTGCGACAAAGTTCGCATACTTTGGCGCAAGGCATCAAAGAGCTACATCGCCAATACCTTTGATCGCTGACAAAAACACATCGTGGGGAAGTTGGAAACTCGCCAACATCCCTCGCAGTGTCAAACAGTTGGAAGGTTACTTGCGATATGTCAAGCTTGCGCACGATTGGGGCGCTTCGTATGGTGAGTTTGGGGCTGACGAAGTTGAGAGAGCTCTCTTTGAGATTGGCAAAAAGTACGTACCTAAGAAATTTGCGAGTACTGCCTGAATGGCTGTTTAAATTGAAGAGTGGAGTTTGCCTTGGGGACAGATTCATTCGCTGACGAGGCAGTACTCCAGTATCTTCAAAACCCGCAAGATTTTGTCAAAAAGCCCCTCGCAACACCACTTCCTTCTCCAGAGCAGGCACGTTGTTTAACAGAGGTTCAAGATTTTCTTGCAGGTGACGAAAATATTTTTGTCTTAAGTGGCGCTGCTGGATCAGGCAAGTCCTATCTGATTACCTTATTTGGGGAAATGGTGATGGAATCTGGGCGGCGAGCTGAAGTATGCGCGCCGACTGGTCAAGCTGCAAAAAGATTGCGAGCAAAAGGCCTGTCTGCATCAACCGTGCACCATGTTTTATATGGTGAGCCAATTGTAAGTCAAGACCCCACCGAGGATAAGCCGCCGACGTATTGGTTTAAGTTTCGAGGATTATCAACTGGAACAGTCTTCATCGTTGATGAGGCGTCAATGATTGGAAACCAGCCATATACAGAAGAAGAGCGAAAGGAATCTGAGGTAATTTTTGAAGATGGCGAGCTCCTTAATGATCTTTTGCGGAACATCAAAGAAAAAAGTTATAACAACAAGATCATTTTTATTGGTGATCGAAATCAGCTGCCGCCTGTTAAGAATTCATCTTCGCCGTGCCTGGACGTAGATTTTCTGAGGAGCGAAGGATTTCAAGTTAGAAGTTTTAATTTGTCGGTTATTCATCGCACAGATGAGACCTCAAATATAAGAAAAATCGCTGAGTTCTGTTCGGATGGTCAAAAGCTCGCAGTTTTTCCAAGTGTTTGGGAACGTCGAGGTGAAGTTGAGAGAGTCGTCGCATTCAGCGACATCTCTAAACAGCTAGCAAGTAGTTTTGCGACAGGCGATACAGTGGCAGTTGTTGGGACAAATCAGCTAGTTGATGCGTATTCGGGTTTAATACGTAAAGAAATTTTCGCTGGACCTGGCGATGATAATCAAAATCTGGACTGTGTTTTACCTGGGGATCGGATGGTGTTATCGCGACAGTGTCCAATGTTATTTATGAGGACCGGCGATGAATTCGCCGTCGCACAACGGCATCCCGAAAAAGATTTACTGATAGCCGGCGTTCGTGGCGCTAAAGATCTGAATTTACAATTCGTGACGGCCGTGATCGAGGAGTTCGGGAACAGATATGAGTTCAGAACTTATATCGTTAAGGAAGCCCTCACTAACTTGATCAACAATTCAGAGATAACTCAGGTTTTGTGGGTCGATTACTTGCGTCGATGTCGAAAAGAGAACATCAATGAAGATATTTATCTTTCGGCTTCGATGGTCAGGAATGATCCGTTTTTTAATGCGCTTCGAGCAAAGTATTCATACGCTCGAACGTGCCACAAAGCCCAGGGCGGAGAATGGCAAGCAGTTGTTGTGGATGCGATTGATCCAATGGCGACTTTGCCAGCATGGGGATACACAGCAACTACTAGGGCTTCCAGTCGATTAATCGTTGTCGCAAAGATTGACAAAAGCCACGTTGTCACAGCAAATCCTACCGTCAGTGATGAGGCAGTCGAACGAGTTCTGGTTCAGATTCGTGAATGCGGAGCCACGGTTGAATTTCTTAAAAATATTGACTACGGGTGCCAGATTAAAGTCTCGTTAGTTGACGCAGATAAAAGCTCTGGCTTGTTCAATCTATATTTCAGCGACGGTGCATACTCAAAGTTTGTGCTGACCGGGCAGTGGGACCAAGTCAAGAGAGAGAAGTTCAGCACAATAATCTTATTGCTAGAGGCCAATAACCCACCGCCATCGGCACCAGATTTCGAAGTTCCACAGTTCGTGCAAGAGTTGCTTGAACGCATGAAGGCTAAAGCGATGACATCTCACGGGGTTGGCTTGACTTGGACGTTTTCTGAGCGTTGGACTGTAAAAATTGTGGCAAGTAAAGAAGACATAGAGGGCTCCACTTTTTACAGTTTTGGATCGAAGAAGAAAGGTTTAACCAGGGAAAAAATTGACGGAAGGCATCAGCGGATCGGTGATTCAGAAATGATTGAGTTGATCAAGATACTCACGGAAACGCGAGGGATTTAGTAATCATGCCAGCAACAGCATTTGAAGTCGCGTCTCAGATCACTCAGCTACGTAAGTCTGGTGCATGGCAGGAAGCGCTAGTGCTTGGTGAACAAGAAATTTTGAACTTTCCCGGGAATTTGCAGGTGAGTAGTGCCCTCGCGTGGGCGATTTATGACTCAATAAAAAATGCAGACGAAGGAACTTTGAATCCACAACTGCTTAGCAAGTCCGTGCGACGCGTGAGAGAGATTACGTCACCAAACATATATGGGGATATTTCCGCGTATTCAATGACGCTGCTGAAGGCGACCTCTATGTTGAATGCAACAAATCATTCAAGAATTGCGCTAGAGCTTTTACTAGAGGCTGATGTTCACCAATTGTCAACTAAGCAGTCCGAGTTTGGTGGCAAAAGAACACCTAGCTATGCGGCAAGGTGGTACTCCGAACTATCTAAGTGTTATCTCGATCTAGGTGAGTTGGATAGTCTTGAAAAAATTTGTTCGGAAGCTTTAAGCAGCAAAGTTCTGGGTTCCGAGCCAGAGCGTAAGTTTTTCAGGTATCGACGAGCTCTTGCGCTTGAGTCGTCGAATCCTCACGAGGCAATTGTGGAAATGGATCTCTTTCTAAAGGTCTCAAAAGATTGGTGGGCCTATCAAATTAAGGCTCGAATACTGGGCAAGGTTGGTAAAACAGAAGAATCAATTCAGTCATTTCGCGCGGCTTTAAGCAGACTGCAACCTCGCGACTATGAGCGTGCGGTGCGACTGTTGATTGAGTTCGCCCAGGTTGTCACCGAAGAACAAACTAAGAAGGATTTAGTGCAAGCGGTACGTGCAATTAGGTCAGCAAAAAAATGGAGCGCAGACAAAGACGCAGAGGAATTGGCAAAGAGCCTTGATCTACTAGAAGCAGATAAATTTGATTTTGCCACCGTTATAAAGAAATACGCGGACACAAGTAGCACCTCGGCGAAGTCGAGAACTTTTGATGGCGTGGGTCTCGGGAAAATAGTACGCGCTGAAGCAACCGGTTTTGTTAAGAGCATTCTCCCTGGCAACAGGCACGGTTTCGTCAATATTGAACACGTCGGGGATTGCTATTTCAGAGGAACCGATAATCCAAAAATCACGTGGCCACCATCGCTGAAATCGAAAGTCAGAGGTACCGTTGTTGAGTCATTTGACGCAAAAAAAAACCGCGTCAGCCATAAATTTATAAATGGCTCCATCGATGTTTAACCAGCCAATATCTTGGCTATAAAAAGTGAAAACCATACAAGAATGAAAGACACATACTGGATTTGGATGTATTGCGGTAGGCCGACCTGTGTCTATCGGTGTATCAGAGGCAAGTTTGAACGTTATGTTGAAGACGGTTGGGAGATATCAGACCGTTACGAAAGGGCGGTCCAAGATCCCGAGTTCGTTGAGATAACTAAAGAAGAAGCCGATGTGTATGTTGGTCAGCAGAGGCTACGAATCAAACTTGGTACCGACCCAGCTAAATGGCCGACTCATTGTCTTATCCAATATCCAAAAGAATTTGACGCACAGATTGACTTGGTGGCACGAGCGTTAGATGTAGCCGTCGACAACCCGAGTCTTGCTCGCGAACTTGTACTCAAAGTTGACAGCGAATCAATGAAACGCTGGTACATAGATGTTGCGTTACGCAGCGGCGATTGGCGTGCCGAACACTCAGGGATAAGAGGTGTTGAAGAAAAGTCGGCAACCCCACGCGGAACGATGTCAAAAAATCAGTTAGACGAACTTTTTGAACTAGATAACTGGCGTTGTGGTTACTGTGGGATTCGAATCGGGGGGCGTCGAGAACACTTCGAAAAATTCGCCGAATCAATCGACCTACCCGAACTAGTTGCAGGGAACACTGACGAGACGCGCCACGGCATTCGCCTGATTCTCCAAGCAAGCCATGACCACATACAACCCCTCAATCAAGGCGGGTCAAACAATCAAGACAACCTGGTCACATCATGTTGGCCGTGTCAGTTCGGCAAAGGTGACAACAGTCTTGATTCCCTCGCAATGGAAAAGCCGAGCTGCGGAAAGTGGGAACTCTACGAATCTTGGAATGGACTACGGTTTTGAAGTTAAAGGCGCGAGTACACTTATGGGTCAATTGAGCGTTACCAGTTACGGGTTTTCTACGAGAAGAGGGCAAACTGCACACTCAGGTGATCGAACCGTGCGACTTGAGTTATGGCGAATCATTCTTGGCTCAGGATTGCCCCACCAAGGCAAACTATTTGATCATGCATAAGATCACATTTGCGAGAACTACTAACGCGGTTGTTTGATATGTCTCCAAAGCGGTGGACGAGAGACCAAATATCCAATTTTGAAAGGGCATTTGACGCGAGCGACTTCGATATCAGAACATGGCAGAGCATCGGGGTTGACTATGCCTCAGCATGCCTGATGAATTTTTGGGGCAAAGGTCCTGATGAAGCGGTAGAACTTAACAAACGTGGTGTGACATCACCTCCTGATATGCGCTTTGCAAATTTTCTAGGGCTCTCGTTTGCGCAGGCGTGTAAGTGGGTTGTGGCTGGTTTTGATTTTGATTCGGCGTCGGCTTGGATCGGTTCTGGTTTTTCGTTTGCGCAGGCGTGTAAGTGGGTTGTGGCTGGTTTTGATTTTGATTCGGCGTCGGCTTGGATCGGTTCTGGTTTTTCGTTTGCGCAGGCGTGTAAGTGGGTTGAGGCTGGTTTTGATTTGGATGCGGCGTTGTCATGGCTTCAGATTTTGCCCCGAAAAGCCACACCAGACCTAGCTCGTAAATGGAGTAAGGCAGGATTGGATGAAGTTGATGCATCAAATTGGATAAATCTCTCAGTTACTGAACCAGCGATCGCAAACTCTTGGTTGCAATCTGGTTTTACTGCTGAAGCTGCTGAAGAGTGGATTAAGTGGGGGGTCATGCCTATTGCCGCAAAAAAATTTGTAGACGCTGGACTCAATGCCCCAGACGATGGTTACAGGCAGGCAGGCATCTCGCTTAGTGCTGCAATGTCTTGGACTACTAAAGGCTTTGAATCTGAGGAATATTACGGTATGGAAGGTATGGAACAGTTCGATTATTGGAAGTTCTGGCATGATGCAGGATTGACGCCCGATTTGGCCGAATTGTTACGCGCGAAAATTGAAGAGTCGATTTCTTGGTGCATCGAAAGCGAGATTTACCCCCGTGGTTTTGGCGTTGACTCGATTTCATGGTTTCAGAGATTTGACCCGAAATCCGCCGAAAAGAGACTTAAAGGTCAACTTGTAGATTCCGTCACTGAATTGAGCAAAGCTGGGCTTGGCTTGACAATTGAGAATTTAATCAAGTGGCGGGGTATCTCCGCAAAGGTGATTCTTGCGAGTATCGACAATCAGATAGACCCCGACACGGCTTACGAAATGGGTGAGGTCGCTCTTGCCCCGTACTCGAAACCGATTAGCGATTTACTGCGAAAAACGAAAAGCGTAAGCATGCCGCAGGAGTTCACACACCGCGGATTGAAAGAAGATGATTTGAAAAAGCTCCTAGAGCTTAATTACGAGTTGGATGACATTGTTCGAGTGATGTCAGATTCCAAAATTGACGGCCCTGTGTTGCTCAAGTGGGCAATCAACGGATGGCGTGTTACTGAAAGGGTCTTCTTATCTTGGTATGCAGAAGGTTTTGGTCCGCAGTTGGCGTCCACATGGCGCTCTCATGGCTTTGATGCTGTGCTCGCTCGAGCTTGGATTAAGACTGGTGTAAAAGATCCAGAAGTGGCTAGGCGACGATCCTCTGCGGGCATTCTGCCGACGAAGTGAGCACCCGAACTGGGGCGCGGGGGTTTGGGTTGGGGCGCAGGTTGATCCACTGGTCGTATTTATGGGTGTGGTTAGTGAACTAGGTTGGGGTTGATTCGGGAGGCTGTATGAAACTTGGTCCTGGTTTATCGTTTTCGTGGAAG
>Ga0169931_10012241_pt1 | contig 11928 bp, 8 predicted proteins | sample Kivu_15m_20L_FD_129675 | JGI IMG/M metagenome (GOLD analysis project Ga0169931, IMG submission 129675) | Freshwater microbial communities from Lake Kivu, Western Province, Rwanda to study Microbial Dark Matter (Phase II) - Kivu_15m_20L... | ecosystem: Environmental > Aquatic > Freshwater > Lake ...
GGCCCGAAATGGTCAGGGCAAAAGTGCCTTGAACTTCTTCGCAAGCCCGCACGCAGCGACTGCAGACGATGCACTTACTCGGTTCAAACGTGAAATAAGGATTCGATTCGTCTTTGGGTTCAGCATGTTCGGCGTCGAAGTGATTTTCGCCCGCCATCCCGTAACGGACCTCGCGCAGCCCCACGACACCCGCCATATCCTGCAGTTCGCAGTTACCGTTGGCCGTACAAGTCAAACAGTCGAGCGGATGGTCGGAAATGTAGAGTTCCATCACGCCGCGGCGAAGGTCGGCCAAGCGGTGAGACTGGGTCGTCACCCGCATCCCTTCTTCGACCGGAGTGGTGCAAGACGCCGGATATCCGCGGCGGCCCTCAACTTGCACGAGACACAAGCGGCACGAGCCAAACGACTTCAGCTGCTCAGTCGCACAGAGCTTGGGGATCGGGATCCCCGCTTCAGCCGCCGCGCGAAGAATCGACGTCCCCTCGGGAGCCTTGACCGCCTGGCCATCAATCGTCAGCGAAATCAGTTTGTTTGACTTGCTTCTCGGCGTGCCCAAATCACCCAGCGATACCAAGCGGTTCGAGCCACAGCCACAACTGCCATTACCACATGCCATCTCGGTTACCTCAAAAATCTCAACTGCCAAACCCGGGACTAAGAGGCCCCAAAATCCTCGGGAAAATGCTTGAGGGCACTCAGGACGGGGAAGGGCGTCATCCCCCCCATCGCACAGAGGCTTCCATACTGCATTGTATCGCACAAACTCTCGAGAAGCTCCAGATTTTCCGAGGGCCGCTCCCCGGCAGCGACCCGGTCAAGGACCTCTACCCCGCGAATCGAGCCAATCCGGCAGGGCGTGCACTTACCACAAGATTCTTCGGCACAAAACTCCATCGCAAATCGAGCCATTTGCATCATATTGACCGAATCGTCAAACACGACGACGCCACCATGGCCGACCATCGCGCCGCGAGCCGTGAAAGCTTCATAATCGAGCGGCAAATCGAAGTCCTTCGGCGGGACGTAAGCACCCAAAGGCCCGCCAACCTGGACCGCCCGAATCGGCCGCCCGGAAATCGTTCCCCCACCAAAGTCATAAAGCAGTTGCTGCAGCGTGATCCCAAACGCCTTTTCCACCAGCCCGCCGTGGCGAATGTTGCCCGCTAACTGGAACGTCATCGTCCCCCGCGAACGCCCCATCCCGTAGTCTTTATAGAACCCGGCGCCGCAGCTAAGGATGATCGGCACACTCGCCAACGTGATCACGTTGTTCACAACCGTCGGACAACCAAACAGTCCGCTAATCGCAGGCAGCGGCGGCTTGGCCCTCACTTGGCCACGCTTCCCCTCCAAGCTCTCCAGCAGCGCCGTCTCTTCGCCACAGATGTAAGCTCCCGCACCTAGCCGCACTTCGAGCTCAAACTTCTTGCCCGACCCGAGCACACTCGGTCCGAGGACTTGAGCCTCTCGCGCTCGTTCAATTGCCGCATTCAATGTGTTCCAAGCCCTCGGGTACTCCGAGCGGAGATAGATGTAACCCATCGTCGCGCCGACAGCCAACCCCGCGATGACCATCCCCTCAATCAAGCAGTAGGGGTCTCCTTCCATCAACATCCGGTCGGCAAACGTACCCGAATCCCCTTCGTCGGCGTTGGCAACAATGTACTTCTGCGTCCCTGCCGCATTCAGCACCGTTTGCCACTTGATGCCGGCGGGAAAAGCCGCTCCTCCGCGCCCCCGCAGCCCTGACTCGGTCACCGCAGCCACAATTTGCTCCGGCGGCATGCTGACCGCTTTCCGCAAGCCAGCCAACCCTCCGTTAGCCTCGTATTCCGAGAGCGAGAGCGGGTCGATCAGCCCAACGCGAGCAAACGTCAACCGCTCCTGCTGTTTCAGCCAAGGGATCTCGCTGGTGACACCATGGAAGAGCCGATGCGAGGCACCATTGAGGAAACCCGCTTCAAATAATTCGGGAACATCCTTCGCGGTCACTGGTCCGTAAGCGACTCGCCCAGCCGAAGTCTCGACTTCAACCAGCGGCTCCAGCCAAAACATCCCGCGCGATCCATTCCGCACCAGGTCAATTGAGAGATTGCGTCGCTTTGCTTCGGCTTCAATCGCTCGTGCAACGCGGTCCGCTCCGATACTGGCGGCCGTCGTATCACTGGGAACGTAAACTCGAATACCCATGACTATCGCCCTCCTCGCAGTTCGCCCATCAGCTCATCGAACTGACTCTCATCGACTCGACCGTAAATCTCATCCCCGACCCGAATCGCTGGCGAGCAGGCACAATTGCCAAGACAGAAAACCGGTTCCAAACTGACCGATCCATCGGCCGTCGTCTGATGGAACTCACAGCCCAAACTTCGGCAAGCGTGTTCTTCCAGCTTCCGCCCGCCCATCGCCTGACAAGCCTCACCGCGGCAAACTTGGACCAAATTTTTACCCACCGGCTCGCGGCGAAAGTCCGCATAAAACGTGACCACGCCAAAAATCTCGGCTCGACTGAGGTTCAGCCCCTCAGCGACCACGGCAATCGCTTCGTCTGAGATGTAGCCTAACTCAGCCTGAATGTCGTGGAGAATCGGAAGCGTCGCCCCCGGTCTCCCCGCTTGTTTTTCGACAATCGCTTGCACGCGACTTAGGTCCATGGACGTTTTCCTTAAATTCAGTTCAGCACTGGCCTAGGTCAGTATACTCGCCTTTGAATCGGCGATAAACATGAACTCTCACGCCTAAACAGGTTGGCGTTTCTTGCACAGTGACGGCCGTAATCGACAACGACAAACATCCAGATTGCAGTCTTCTGAGGCTCTGCGAAGGGCGTGGTGACATCAAGTGTTGACAATGCAATTCCCAGCCGCCGAACCGGGGGCTGGCGCGAGGCCCCGGCTTGGATGGAGAAGAGGACCGCGGACTTGTACCGCGCGATCCACTTGCGTACAGGAAAAAAGGTGTCAGGACTCTTTTTTTAAACACCAACACGGGCCACCACCCGACCTCGTGTCGGTGGAGCCATGACTAGCCTGCTAAAGCCCGTCGTTGCGAGACCCACTTGCGCTGCCGAACCGGGGGCTGGCGCGAGGAACTGGCTTGGATGGAGAAGCAGGAAAAAAGGTGTCAGGACTCTTTTTTTAAACACCAACACGGGCCACCACCCGACCTCGCGTCGGTGGAGCCATGACTAGCCAGCTACAGCCCTTCGTTGCGATACCCACTCGCGCCGCCGAACCGGAGGCTGGCACGAAGCCCCGGCTAAGAAATACAAGCACCACCAATTCCACGTCGCACGTCCCTGACGCTCTGCGAAGGGCTTGGTGAAGCTCATCTCCACGCCCCCTAAGTCCCCGGCTCTTCTCGCCAGCGCCCGCAAAACGCGCAGCGTCTCGGCCGCGCCACCCCGGGTTAGAGAACGCAAAAAATTTACAGAGGTCGAACCGCCCCCCCAAAAACTCGCTGATATCATCCGAACACGCTAACCGATAAAATCGCAACGAAATCCCACTAACTTAAAATCGAATGCCTTCAGAAGTCTCAATCATGCCGAGCCTGCACCTAACTCTGCTTCCACTATCGCTACTCCTGCTCAGCCCGCTGCTCCTTTCGGCTCAAGAACCGCCACGCTTCATCGACCGCTCGTCCGACCTCGGCTTGCAACTCTCCGCTTCTCAAGCTTGCTGGGTAGACCTCGACCGAGATGGCTGGACCGACCTCTGCTCTGGCGGAACGGTTTGGAAAAACGAAAAGGGCCAGCGATTCAGTCAACTCGCCAGCGGATTCGGTGAGGTGATCGCCGCTGATGTCGATAACGATGGCTATCCAGATTTGATTTCCTGGTCGAACCTCAGCGTCTACCGCAACGATCAGGGTAAATCGTTTGCTCCTCTAGCCACCCTCGCGTTGCCACAGGACCAAACACGCACCGTTTCACTCGGTGCCTGCGCCGGTGACTTTAATCGCGATGGCTTTGTCGACATCTACATCGGCGGCTTCGAAGATTGGGAAAATCAGCTCACGTTCCCCGACCTGCTCTACCTTAACGAAGCCGGCAAGTCGTTTCGGCTTGCTTGGCACGAATCGCGCCATCGAGCTCGCGGCATCTCGGCCTGCGACTTTGACCAAGATCGAGACCTGGATATCTACGTTTCCAACTACCGACTCCAGCCCAATCAACTTTGGGCAAACGACGGCAAAGGCAACCTCACCGACATAGCCGCCCAAGCCAACGCTCTTGGCACCTCGGAAGGCTTTAACGGCGGCCACACCATCGGTTCGGCTTGGGGCGACTTCAATCAAGATGGCCTCTTCGACCTGTTCGTCGGCAACTTCGCACACGTCGATCGTCGCGGAGACCAGCCGAAATCGAAATTCCTCCGCAACCAGGGAGCTGAAATGAAATACACCTTCGAAGACCTCGGCACCTGCGGCGTGTTCTACCAAGAATCATACGCCAGCCCCGCAGCCGGCGACTATGACAACGATGGCGATCTCGATCTCTTCTTTACCACCGTCTACGAAACCGCTTCCTTCGGTCGCAAGAATAACCCAGTCCTGTTTCGTAACGACGGAAACTTTACTTTCTCAGACCAAACCGAACCAAATCAATTGGCCGGACTCCCGCCGACGTACCAAGCAGCTTGGAGCGACTTCGACCAAGACGGCGATCTCGATCTGGTCACGGCAGGAAAACTGTTCGTCAACCAATCCCCCGCAGGAAATTGGCTCGGCCTGCAACTGCGCGGCAATGGTACAACCAGCGATACCTCAGCGATCGGAGCCCAAGCGCGCCTCAAGCTCGCCGACAAAATCCTCGCGCGACAAGTCGAAGCAGGCACCGGCCAAGGTAATCAAAACGATTTGGCGATTCACTTTGGCTTGGGCACTCACCAAGGCACTGTCGATCTTGAAGTTGCCTGGCCCGACGGAAAGGTCGAACTAATTCCGGGCCTTGCAACCAACAAAGTGCATCTACTCGAACAAGCCAAATGACAATCGCGATTCCGAGCAGCAGGAAAATTTGCCTTGTTGCTATCCAGCTGCTCTAATCGAATTCAGACCTCATCCCAGCGAATCTCACTGGAGTTCTCAACATGCCGCCAAAAATCTCCCTCCGCAGATCCTCGCCCGATCGCCGGCAATTTCTCGCCACAGGTGGAGCCGCACTCGTCGGCGCAGCTGTTGGGTTGACCGGCAACTCAATTACCGCCGCCGCGCCGCTCGGTAACCTTCTCGCTCCCGATAGCGAAACCCTCGTCCAGCAACTATTCACCAGCCTGAATGAGCCCCAGCGAAAGCTGATCTGCTTTGATTTCGAAAACCCACTCCGTCGCCAAGTCGACGCCAACTGGCATATAACTCCCGCCCGAATCAACAAGGATTTCAACGCCGAACAGCAAGACTTGATCAAACAAATCTTCCTCCAGCTCCACAGCAATGAGTACGCGGAAAAGGTCTTGGCTCAAGTCGAACACGACGGCGTCGATATCGGCGGTTTTGGCGGATGCTCCGTCGCTTTATTCGGCCAGCCCGGCAGCGGCAAGTTCGAATTTGTCCTCACTGGTCGACACGTGACCCGCCGCTGTGACGGCGACAGCTCAACGGGCACCGCTTTTGGCGGACCGATTTTCTATGGACATGCCGCAGAGAGCTTCGACGAAACAGCTGATCACCCAGGTAATCTTTACTGGTTCCAAGCTCAACGCGCGGGTCAACTTTTCGAAGCACTCGACGGCAAACAGCGCAAACTCGCCCTTCTCGATGACTCACGCGGCGAGCACGGCGCCGACACACTGAAACTCACGGGTCGCGAACAACTTCAAGGCCTGCCCTTCTCTGAGTTTTCCGCTGACCAAAAAGAACTCGCCAAGAATGTCCTCAGCGACTTGCTTGCTCCATTCCGCGAAGCCGACCGCAAGGAATCACTCGCCTTGATTGACCAACAAGGCTGGGACAAACTCCAAATCGCCTGGTACGCCCAAGAGAATATCGGCGAAGACCAACTTTATGACGTCTGGCAAATCGAAGGACCATCGATGATCTGGTACTTCCGCGGCAAACCCCACGTTCACACCTGGGTCCACATCAAAGACCAAGCCTAAACAACAAACTCACCCATCACCCCTAAACGTCCCTCAACGCCACTCACCAAGTAATTTCCACCATCTCGGCTCACCAAAGGGTAAGCTTACTCTTACTACCCTCTCCTCTAACCCTTCGTCCCCTTCTCGCTTCTCCCAACCACTTCCCTTTCCTCATTTTCACTCATTAGCGTCAGTTAGTGGTTCTGCTTTCCATTCCTTTTGATTAGTGCTAATCAGTGGTTCTGCTTCCCCCTCCTCACTCATCAGTTCAGGTCAGTGGTTCCCGCTCAGTCATTACTCCGATGAGCCCGGAAGACCGTCGTTCGCGGATTGGTCACATTCTCGTAGAGCGTTTGAGCCTGCTCATACAGATAAGCCTGACTGCGGAACTCGCCTTTCTTGCGAACGGGCACGCGGCGGTAGGTTCCATCGGACCGCAATTCTGAAGCGGAAACGTTGTCTTTAAAGTAAGCCTCCAGCGCATCGCTCAGTCGCTGCCGACAGGCTGGGTCCTCGATCGGGATCAGCAACTCAATCCGCCTGTCCAGATTACGCGTCATCCAGTCCGCGCTGCCGATGAAGAGCTTCTGGTCGCCGCCATGCCTGAACTGAAGGATCCGCGAATGCTCAAGAAACCGATCGACAACGCTCGTCACGCGAATGTTCTCGCTCAGCCCCTTTACACCAGGACGGAGACAGCAGATCCCGCGGATATTCAGCCGCACCTTCACGCCCGCTTGTGAGGCTTTGTAAAGCGCATCGATCATCCGCTGGTCAACCAGGGAATTGAGCTTGCCGACAATCTCCGCCGGGATTCCCGCCTCGGCATTGGCAGTCTCAATTTCAATCAAGTCGAGCAGGCTTTCCCGCAGATTAATCGGTGCGAGACTCAATTTCTCCAGCGTCTGAGGAACCGAGAGTCCCGTGATGGCATTGAACACATGGACTGCATCCATCGCCAATTGAGCGTCGCTGGTCAAAAAGCTGACATCACTGTACAGGTTCGCTGTGACCTCGTTGTAATTCCCGGTACCGAAATGCACGTAGCGCTTAATGCCACCTTTTTCACGACGCACGACGACGCAAAGCTTAGCGTGGGTCTTTAAGCCGCTGACTCCGTAAATCACATCGACGCCAGCCCGCTCCAGTCGCTTGGCCCAGTTAATATTCCGTTGCTCGTCAAATCGCGCCTTGAGTTCCAAGACTACCGTCACATGTTTCCCGGACTCAGCCGCATCGGTCAGCGCCGAGACGATTTTGCTGTCGCGACTGGTTCGATAGAGCGTCTGCTTGATCGCCAGCACGCCCGGATCGCGAGCCGCATTTTGGATCAATTCCAGCACCGGGTCGTAATTTTGATACGGATGCAGCAGCAAAACATCGCGCTGAGAAACCACTTCGAAAATATTTTCTCCCGAAGTGAATTCCGGTGCGGGTACGGGTGGCCACGCGGCCTCGCGCAGGTGCGGGAACTGGGGCAATCCCACCAGCGACATCAGTGCCGACAAATCGAGCGGGCCGCGCGCGAGGTAGATGTCATCGTCCTCAACAGCGAGCGATGACTGCAGGAACTTCCGCATCTCTTCGCTGGCGTACTCCGACAACTCCAAGCGGACGCAGTCGCTGGTCGCTCGGCTCGTGATGAGTTGCTGCATTTCACGGAGAAAGTCACCCGCTTCTTCGTCAAGTTCAAAGTCCGCGTTGCGAATGATCCGCAACGGCGTCCACTCAAGCACCTTCTGCTCAGGCAAGAGCCGGTCCAGGAACAGGCCAATCAAATCCTCAAGCAGCAAGAACTCGTATCCCGCATCGCGAGGCAGTGATATGATCCGCGGCAAATTACTCGCAAACGGAATCAGCACAAACCGACTACCCGTTTCACTCGCGTCACTTCCCGACTCTCCCGCAAAAGTTTTCGGCCGTAGCTTCCCACCAGAGCCATTCCCCAGCCGCACACAGACGCACATCCGTGCCCCTCGCAAAACGGGAAAATCCTCAGGACGCTCAACGGCGATCGGCGAAAGAATCGAGACAATCTCCTCTTCAAAATAACTAGCGAGGTACTCGCGCTGCCGACTCGACAACTGACCCGGTTCCAATCGCTGAATCCGGTGTTCCGCCAAGCCCGGCAACAGTTCATCCAGTAAACAGCCGTACTGCAGCTGATTTTGCTCCAGGATCCGCTTGCGAATCAGTTTGAGTTGGTCCTGAGCGGTCAACCCGGCAATGTCGGTTTGATTCGATCCACTCGCCGCCGCGATCGAAAGACTTCCGACCCGGACCATGAAAAACTCATCCAGATTCGATGCGGTGATCGCCAGAAACTTCACCCGCTCCAGAATCGGATTGGCCGCGTTAAAAGCTTGCTCCAAAACCCGCTGGTTGAAATTCAACCAACTCGATTCGCGATTGAAATAGGACTCACTACGATTCATCTTTACCTAGCGTTTCCTCAGAGCCAAGAATCAAACGGCAACCAAACAAATCCTCGAACATCGCTCCCGCATCCCTCAATTCAAGGTGCTCTACAGCCAGATCAGAAACTCCGGCCGCTATCAATTGCACCTCGTCTCCGACAATCCGGGTTTGAAGGTGGGCAATTCTTTGAGAACGAGTCACATCCAAAGCCGATGCGATTCGCAGAATCGACGCCAACTTGGCGACGGCGACTCGCGACTCCCTGTCGAGCAGCGAGTACCCCTCGTGGCTCGGCTGAGGCGTTGCCCTTCGGTGATAACGCGCGACGAGCCCGATCAGCAACAAATCTCGTTCACCAATCCCGAACAACTCGGAATTCTGGATCAGGTACATCGAGTGCTTATGGTAGCTGCGAAGATTGACATAGACGCCAATTTCATGCAGTAACGCCGCCAAATGCAGAATCATTTGAAAGCGATTGTCCATTCCATGCAGCGGACGCCACTGATCAAATAGCTGACAAGCCAAATAGGCGGTGTGATTGGCGTGGTTCAGATCGAAATCGTATTTCTTGCCGAGCAAAGTCGCGGATCGAACGATTTGACTTTGAATCGACTCTGACCAACGGCCGTGACTAGCCATCTCCATCAACAGTCCATCGCGGAGATTGACATTCACAACCAGCAATTCTTCAGAGTGGAAGTGTTTCGCCAGCATCGCATGCGTCAGCAATGCCGGTCCCAGCGAGTTGGCGTCCGGAAGGCTGAGGTGAAATTGACTGGCCAGTGAGTCGGGCGTGCTCTCTAGAATCTCTTCAGTAAATTCCTGCAGTTGCTTGACGCTCAATCTCGCAATGTTGCTGGATTGAAAACCGCCCAATAGCTGCGAAACAGCGAATCGAATATCGCCGCCCATCGCCACGTAGGCCGCAGTCTCGTCGTGCACTAAATGCTGGATCTGCTGAATCGCTTGAGAAATTTGAGACTCCAGAATCCGCCGCGTCTTCGCTTGCGGAGCGTCGTAGGAATCGAGCACCCGCCGCAACCGCAATGCTCCTAACCGAAACGTCCTCGCAAAAGCGACGTCTTCCCGATTCAGGAATAAGAATTCAGTCGTCCCGCCTCCCACCTCCGAGACCACCGTGTCACCGCTGAAGTACTCGGCATGGGCTTTCAAAAACGGCTGGATCCCGAGGTAAGTCACCCGGTGCAATTCGGCTTCATCGAAAGGCTCAAGTTCAAATCCCGTCGCGATGTAAATTCGGTCCTGGAAAGCCAGCCGATTGCTCGCCTCACGCACGCCGCTGGTACCAACCACGCGAATCGACTTGGGTGAGTTGATTCCGTACTCGACCAAACGCTGCCGATAGATTTTTAAAACTCGAACGCAGTCCTCTATGGACTCTTTACTAATCACCCCCCGAGTGAATGAGTCGCGGCCGATGCTCACTGCTTGGCTGAGCGACTCCAGTTTGCGAACGGTTCCATCCCAGGAAAGTTCAGCAATTTGCATCCGAATCGAAGACGCGCCAATGTCGATTACCGCGACGACTTGGGGCGTCTCGTTGGTTTCGGTTCGGTTGATCGCGGGGTCAAGATTCATCGGATTGTAAGACGGTTTCGCTGCGAAGGCCTGATCGTGTTACTGGGAATCCACCGCGACAAGTGTAATCCAAAGCCGCAAATTCGGGCAAACTCGGTTCTGCCGAGGCAATTTCGTTGAATTGCGGCTGCGCTGGCCGATAGCAGTGAATTTCGGTAGCATTTGGGGACGTTTACTGGTCTTCGATCAGAGCTTTTTGCTAAAATTGGCCTCACTGCAGAGTTGGCTTCTGCGGTCACGGCACGACCTGACTGCCAACCTCGCGACGACTCTTCATAATTCGGAATCGAATCCAGCCCAGCGAAACAATCCGGAACCCCGATTCGGCTTCGGCCTCCCGGCCAATCACCTCAAGGAATAGAGAATCCCGTGAAATACGCTGCTGTTGGCCCCATCGCAGTTCATTTCCCCGAACGGGTCGAAACAAACGAGGACCTTCAACGCGCCCAGCCCAAATGGGAAATCGCGGAGATCGAATCGAAAACCGGAATCCGCCAACGGTACATTGCCGCCCCCGACGAGTGCTCATCCGATTTGGCGGCCGCCTCAGCCGAAAAGCTGTTTGCCGCAACCGGAATCGACCGCAACTCGATCGATTACTTGCTGTTTTGCACCCAGACACCAGACTACGCGCTCCCCACGACAGCCTGCCTGTTGCAGCGGCGCCTCCAACTCCCAACCCGAATCGGTGCCCTCGATTTCAACCTCGGCTGCAGCGGCTACGTCTACGGTCTCTCACTGGCTGACGGCTTGATCCGCTCGGGCGCTGCCAAACGAATTCTCTTTTTGACGGGCGAGACTTACACCAAGCTAATCCATCCCGACGACCGCAGCTTGCGAACCATTTTCAGCGATGCTGCGACAGCCACCCTAATCGAAACAAGTGATGAACCGACACTCCTCGGTTTTCAATTTGGCACCGACGGCAGCGGAGCCGACACGCTGTTCGCAGAGAAAGGCGGGTTTCGCAAACCAGAGTGCGGAATCAAACCGCGACACCGAAAACGCTGGGCCAGCGATCTCTACATGGACGGCGCCAGCCTGATGAGCTTCACGGTCGGTGCAATTCCTGAACTGGTCAACCAAGTATGTGAAGCAGCGGGGATCGAGAAAAGCGGAATCGACCAATACCTGTTTCATCAAGCAACGCAAAAGATGCTTGAACTGCTCCGCCAAGCTATGAACATTCCCGAACAACAACTCCCGATCCGTTTAGCAGATGTGGGCAACACTGTCTCCTGCACCCTGCCAATCCTGATCGACCAACTCCGCAGTAGCGGTGAACTTAAACGAGATACTTGGAACGCGCTCGTCGGCTTCGGCGTAGGCTGGTCCTGGGCCGGCTGCCTCTGGAAAGACACCCTCGGGTCAACCCACATTTAAAGCCCCCGCCCTCCAAAATCTCTTTCTCTCGCTCACCCACGTTCTTTTAAAATTCTTTCTCTCTCGCGCGCACGCGCCCTATAAAACTTCATTCGCTCTCTCGCTCGCACGCGCCCTCGAAAACATCTTCCGCTCTCTGGCGCACACGACCTCGAAAATTTCTTTCGCTCTCTCGCGCGCACGAAGGCTCTAAAACTCCCTTCGCTCTCTATCGCGCACGCGCCCTCGAAAATTTCTTTCTCCCCCTCGCCCCCTTGGGGGAGTGAGGGGGCCGGGGGGTGAGGGGGTCGAACCCTAATTCACGCCCACCGCCACAAGCACGGCTCTTCTGGCCAACGGCCTTTAAGCCTCCAGCCCGACGCTGCGCGAGAGAGTAGAGGCGAGAGCAGGAGAGCAGTAGAAAAACCGGAAGAGCACAGAATCCTAATTCACGCACACC
>Ga0169931_10012245_pt1 | contig 11924 bp, 9 predicted proteins | sample Kivu_15m_20L_FD_129675 | JGI IMG/M metagenome (GOLD analysis project Ga0169931, IMG submission 129675) | Freshwater microbial communities from Lake Kivu, Western Province, Rwanda to study Microbial Dark Matter (Phase II) - Kivu_15m_20L... | ecosystem: Environmental > Aquatic > Freshwater > Lake ...
CGAAACAGATACTTGGTCCCAATAATACAGATGTTGGCCCACCCGAATTCATCCACACGTCTTTCCACACTTGATAAGAAGGTGCGTAGGTGCTCGAGCTTCCCGTTGTACTTGGTGTCGAGAGCTTTTGTTGAAGCCAAATAAAGTTTGACATGTTCCGATCTCGTGTAGTCCAAAGGATCTTGTGATGCTCCACCTGACATCAAAGCAGGGACAAACGTTGCCGGTACAGAGGTTGATGCTGTAGGAATCGTTGTTGCTGTTGTAGTCAACGTCGCCGGCACAGCGGTCGGAACTGTGGGGATCGTTGGAGCCACGGTTGCAGTTGGTGCAACGTTGGAGACGTTCGACATAGAACGAGTAGAGACTATTTTGTAGATCGGAGCTCTGAAGTAGAGGTGGTAAGCCTAATTGTCGCAGAGGAAGCGTGAGCGATTCTAAGCTAGGCTAAGATGATTAAAGTCGTAAAGATGAATTAATGATTTCAAGAAAAGGAGATCGATTTGTCGATCGAGTATCTTACTGGCTATATCGTATGAGTGCGGTACTATATACGCAGTGAGTACGATGACAATCGAAATGAACCGGGAAGTATCGCGATAATTTATAAAGTCACAAATGAGTCGTGCATGAACATATCAGTCGTGCTCGAATATCTGACAATTGACTTTTCAAGCTATGTATCTACGTAGTAGTACTGCATGTAAATACTTACAGAACTATCACACTTATAGTTTTGTGATCTTTTTCAAGTCATTCATCTATATATTAACAAATCAACATATTACTTACATTCCTTCAATGTAGTCAACTTTCTTGACAAGATCACCTGAAAAAAAACTCTTTTTTTTACTTGTCAATGATTGAAACAGTCATCAAGAAATAACGAATCGGACATTAATCAAAAATAAGGAATGATTCTTTTTCGTTTTCTTGTTATTCTTCTTCCATGGAATACCGTCGTTGAATCTCAAGTGCAATCCAAGGCCAATAACGAACAAGAAGACTTACTACCACGAAATGAATGGTATAAAAAGTACTCCACATATTCGACACTCTGTTCAACACCAGACCAACTGGAAACAAGACAAATTCCACCTCTTTTACCACCCATGAATCAAGCATATACATCGCAATTAATCCATGTTAGTCTTGTTATTAGACATGGCGCCAGAACACCTACTTCTATACATCCCTGTTGGAAGGGATATGGAGACATTGGTTATGATACGGCGATTTGGAATTGTAACCTTGTCACCTCGTTGTCTGGTGGTATTCAACAAGAACAACAATCAGGGAACACGGATACATCATCCACGTTTACCTATCAAAAGAAATATGATGCCTTTTCATTTAATACAAAGACTGGTATTAAAAATATTTTAAATGGTACATGTCAAGCAGCACAATTATTACAAAGAGGTTATGATCAAGTGTATACCCTGGGCAATTTATTAAGAAGAACGTATCTTTGGGAGGATGAGGATGAAAGACTAACCAACTCAACGTCATCGAGGAACACTATGATCGATACTCGACTTATTTTATTTAATCTCTCCGAACAAAGCAAGGAACAATGGATGGTTCCAAATACCATGGATGGGACAATAACATATCCCTGGGATGAACCCTATACATACTTTCGATCGGATGATGATCAACGTACCATCATGTCTGGACAAGGTTTATTCCATGGTTTGTTTGAAAAGTATCACTTCTCAACACAGGAAAACAATGTTACTACTACTAAGACACTACTGTATCCTCCCTATATGACTATCCATACAGCCGATAGAAGTCAAGATATACTGGCACCCAATGAAAACACTTGTCCACGTTTAACCATCTTATCTCAATATGCCAAGGATAGTCGAGAATATAAAAACAATTTTATCAATACCAAGGAAGTAGAAGTACTACAAACATTTATTCAAACAGAATTAGGTGTACCTACCCCATCCGTCAATACCTTTCGTGATCATGCTTTAGATTGTTTCATAACCACTCTATGTACGGATCGGAACTTACCTCCTGTTTTACATTATGGAGAATCATATAATGATACTACCTATGGGTCAAATCTGGTTGGTCGATTATTGAATTATGTACGATGTATTCTTTGAGTTTTTGCTTTTCATGAATCTACCACTTTACTTAGTCTTTACTCACCTGTTAAATATGTCCAATACTTTTTTTTGTTTTAATAAAAGACAATCTTACCTAAAACATTTATCTATCGATATAATAATTCAGCGTATTCCAAGTTGAGTATGATACCACTATGGAAAGAAATTATATCCCATTTCCCATCTACGAATACTACCACTGATTCAAAACAAACAAAACTAGCGCTGTATTCAGGTCATGATACAACTTTAATTCCATTACTGGCATCCTTAGGTGAACGTGTATGGGATGGTAATCAATGGATACCCTATGCTTCCATGATGAATATAGAAATACATGATATATCGTTGAATAATAATGCCACTGTCAGTGAAATATCCACTCTAAAAAAGAAATTCCCTTCTTTGAAAGCTTTTCGACTTATTTACAATGGAGTCGTATTGTCAGAAAAGATAGAAGGATGTACACCAGCGTCAGACCTCTGTGACATTACATTCCTTATGAATCAACTCCTTAGTTTTGTAAATCTTGATAACTCTTGGTCCTGTGCATTAACAAATGCAGAGAAAGAAACTCTATCCACATTATATCACGAATTTACAAAGGAGGTTTCAAGAGCAACATCATTCTTTCACACCGCGGGGGGTAAAGTGATACTGTTCCTTTTACTAGCACTATCTGCCTTTCTAAGTAGTTTACTTACATTCACGATCATAACTCGGAAATGTCCATCTTGGTGTTGCTGTTGTTGTCGTCGTCGTCATAATGATAGAGAAGGCGAGTCTGCTAACTTACGCTCGTATGAATCAATATCCTTTTCTTCGAGTTGTAGTAGGAAAAATGATAATTTTGTAAAACCTGGGTGGAAAGATCCTCGTCGAACATCCGATTTTAGATATGTAGAAGTTCCATCTTGGTTTCAAGATGAGAGTCATGAAATAACCTAAATCTCTGCATTACTTAAATGATAATTGTAACAATATAAGTGAATTAGTATTTCTTTTAAACTATAATAAATGATAGGAGATAATGCCCTGTAGTAGCCTCAATAGAACTATATCTATGAAAATCGATAGCATCGTGTGCTATCGGGAAGGTACTCGAAAATATATTTCGGACAACAGTGACTTTACAATCATCTAATGGACATTTCAATAATATGCTGCAGCTAGATAGTAAAGAGAAAGAGATATTGAATAATGTATCTGTCATGGTCGTAACCAAATTATTGCCACTGATATGTTATCCATAGATCCTCGTTTAATTGCTTCATCGACGACACGCTGAGCCATTCTACATCTGGTAGATTTATAACAAGATTCATCTTCTGGTACGTTTCTTGAAGCAGAATAAGCAAGCTCAGACTCTATTAGAATGCCGATTATAAATTCAACAACATCTTGGCTGGAGTCGAAGACATCCCAAAGTCCATCGGATGCTAAAATTACAAACTCATCCATCAGAGGATTTAAAACTGTATAGGATATGTCCGCTTCTGAGCTAATCAATGGACGCTCGGATCGATCTCCGAAAGCCCTAGATAATGCAAGATTACCGTTAATGCGATAAACACCTGCTGGAGACTTGAAATGGGAATTCAAATGATAGTGACTGCCTGCATTTACATTCCTTTCAGTCAAAGAGTTTCCCTCCAACGAGGGCTCATTTGAATGACCTATCTTGCATAGCTGAACACGCCCTCCCATTTTTTCTATTCTTACTCGCTCGAGTGGAAGATCTGGTTTATGATCTATGGATAAATTTACAGCTATCCCTGCACGACATAGTACTGCACGACTATCCCCCACATTGGCTGCAATTAAAGCCGTGTTGGAAGTGCTGGATAAGGATGCATCATCCATCGACGTGATCCTTGACTCATTCTCATCAAAATCCTGTAAAAGAACCGCGATTGCGGTTGATCCTTGATAACTCCAATGGGATACTCGCAATATTTCGGAGTCAATAGTTTCAAATGCAGCGCGTAATGCTTTAATATGAGTTTCGATAGAGTGAGGAATAATACATGGAGTCATCGATGTGAGTCGAACCCAATTATTATCCATCTGTATACGAGGCTTCGCAGATAAGCTTTGTATTGTAAATTTCGACGATTCGTCATTTGAAAATGACGAGTTTCTAAGAAGTTGCTCTTGTCTCAGAAGTGCTTTATTAGGATATATGTGGTTCATAGATGCAACTTCGTGGAGTTGTGTAGATGCAGCTTCATGGTGTTGTTTCACGAAAGCCTCAAATCGAATTTGTTCCAAGCTCAACATCTGGAGGTATCTCGCATACAAGTTCTGTCGAATATATCGACTAACAGCTCTCCCGCCATGACCATCCATAATACTCACAAAGTTTCCTTGATTATTAGAAAAGTATTCATCTTCCATATGTGAGCGTTTATTTTGTACACTGTATATTGATACGAGGTATGACTTTTGCCCGTGATAATGTTGAGTGGACAAATCATGGTCTAAGCTCCCATTCTGAGGACCTCCACCTCTTATCAGAGAATGAACTCGATTCGGGTACTGGATTCTACTCCCAGCCACAAGTTTTTCAAAACACGAAGCTGTGAGATCAATTCTGTCAAAGGAAAATGGACCTTGGTTAAGGTATTCAGCAGCTGTAACGGTATCGACGTTCCATGACTGAACTATAATGCATCGGATAGTAAGAAAAGCGAAAACAAACAACATTACTGCACCATCGTTTATCTGACAAGAAAGACTATATATATAGCTGGGTCTCTCTGATGTTCTTACATAAAGATATTCTAGGTACATAAAACTATCAGTCAATAACTCATATCTGTCATCTGTCAGCTAAACTAGCTAGACTAGCTAGACCGTTGGTCGTCGGTTACGGCATTTAGTACGGATGAGAGATGAGGGATTTCGCTCATTCTTTCGTCAAGCTAAGATAAACAACATATCATAGATGTAGTCATAAACACTTGGTTTCCTTCGTTTCGTGTTTATCAAACGTACTTAGGCTGAAAGTGTAGATCCAAGTTTCCAAATAGGGGAGTAGATTGAGTATGTACATCGCCTATAGGACGGACTAAGAGATATGTTTTCTAAACATTCAATCTACCTCGTTCAACATTAGGAATTGAGAATAGCTCTGCCCCTAACCCTAACAGTTTTTGTCCCTGTAAAGAAAACAAGAGTTTCGTCAACTGCTTCGTATACAATACTTCTTTTTTGACATAATCAGCAACCATCATTTGAACTTCGTCTATTTTGTAAACCAATCTGCTAGATGAATCTAAATAGTTCTTCAACTTTTTCATAATTGCTAATTCTCTTTTAAAAAAATAAAAGATATGGATGGAAGATGTCATTTCATCTGCTTCTTTTTTGTATTCTCTTCCGAAAAGGTCTAACGCTAAAGATATTAAAATCTTCAATATCAATGAAAATTTTTATGTCCTCGGGTAACCAAAGTGCAGCCCCACAAAAAACGCCTTGAAGAAAGATGAAAGTAATAAATACAAACCCAAGTGAAAGCATTTGTATAATTTCCCCTTTTAACTTGTTGCAAGTTACACCACTATTTTCATCTTTACAGTTCACCCTCGTAATTTGAACTCAAAGGAAATGATCTTTTTCTGCCGTCGCAATTAATGCATCCGCAGAGCTATTCTCAATTCCTAATGTTTAACAAGGTACTAAAGAGATTGAATGTTTAGAAAACATATCTCATTGTAAGAAAATCGCCTCTTCTTTTCTGGTCGTTGCTCCCATATCATTTTTTTCGCAAACACCTGTTCAACCGCATCACTCTTCGAGTTCTCTCTGTTGGATTCAACAGGGAAGGCACTTTTCGCCTAAATTGAACAAATGGGTTAGACACTGACGTTTACGAAAATGTATGGAATTCGATAAATTCAAGATACGTACCTCTAAGTTGAAGTAACAGGAGCATTATTACTATTGTTGAGGAAAGGAATAATTCTCGACTGTCCTTGGATTTGTTGTGTTTGTTTTCGCTTTTTCGAAATTGAAAACATTGCGGTGATGAAATGAATTGATAAATAAATAGTTTCACTCGCTCAACGACGAAAGTTTTAAATTTTACCGACGACTGCGCACTGCGCACTACGTACAGAAAAGGGGCCACTTCCTCGCCACTTCTTCAGACATGAAAATGAGTCGCCCCGGCAGTCCATCAGTATGTACAGACATCAAGACATCTCTAGCTAGCGTGACGACACAAGAGGACACAAGACACAATAAGGCAGGGTCGTGATATGTCACAACTGCATTCTGTATTGTAGTAGCCTAACATCGTCTTCTTTGCTTAGCATAACTGTAATGGATTTCTAAAAGTTATGACAGTTTCGTGTAGGAAAATTATTCACGTGATTCGAATAATTATCGCCATCCATCTTGCAGCTGTGAATTTTTCATACTCTTGTTCAACAGCTATGACTTCAACTATCGTCGCCAAGACGAGTATTGGAAAACTTGTTCCACAAAAAACGGCTTTCTTATTATGTGACATCCAAGAAAAATTTCGACCACTTATTCATAATATGGAAACAGTCATACGCACTACTCGATACTTGACCTCGACTGCACAGGAATTAAGCATTCCTATTGTTTGTACTCAACAATATACCAAAGTATTTGGTCCAACAACAAGTGACTGCTTTGCAGATCTAGAGTATCAAAAATTTCATGTTCCAGTCTTTGATAAGAAGAGATTTTCTATGCTTACTGATGAAGGTAAGGTGTTGTAAAAGAACGCACGGTATCTGCTATAAATGCAACACTAATTATTCTCAGCTTCTTGCGAACGTGTGGCGTGACTGGCTCATTCTCTGTTCTGTATTAGTTCTTCATTATATTAACACTGAGCCTAAAATGTCTGGACGTACCACTTTTGTTCTGTTTGGAATTGAAGCACATGTTTGCGTTCAACAAACATGTCTAGATTTGCTAGAACTCGGAAAAGACGTTCATTTGATTGTAGATGCCATATCTAGTCAGCAAAAGTATGATAGGGATATAGCTATAGATAGAATGGCTAACTCTGGAGCTTTCGTTACAACTGCTCAAAGTTTAGCGTTTATGCTGATGCAAGGTATGTGTATTTCATCAAATCAGGAAACTAGGATACTATTACCAAACACGTGTCATGATGTATTTTTCTTTTAAGGTGCAGACCATCCTCAATTCAAGCCAATCAGCAAACTGACAGTCGACCATATGAAAACGATCAATGAGTTCAATCAAAATTAATAGCTCAATTTTTATAGTCGATCGTATTATGTCAGAAAGAGTTTTAAAAAGTACCGAGTATGATGCGATATTGTATTCGATAAGGATAAAAATATAACACGTTTCTATTGATGTCTAATTTTTGCCAGAAAGGGTTACAGAAGAGTAAAGATTTAAATCCAATTCGGTAGTCTCATGTGAATTTTTTTCATGAAGCTTAACACAATAATCGTTAACAGAAGCAAGCATGATCTCTGTCTTATCACAGGCTACACATCTCATTCGGAGGTAACTCGTCCCTTCGACCCTGAAAATTCAAAGCATTGAAAGATGTGTCTCAAATTGTACGAATTCAGTTGAGAGTGTATTTCTAATTTCCATCACATACAGTTTTCTGGTTATCTGTCAACCGGATCGCAGTACAGTACACGCAGCGTTTTGGTCAGCTGGCGTCATACTGTATTTTAGTTTATAATGAAAAGGGCGCGTGCTGTTTGGCCAACGGAAGATAGCTAAGCTATTTTAAGGAAAATACATATACTGCTATCGTGTATGCACGAAGCAGTTTACGTGTTTTACATGAATGCGCTGATGGGTCCCAAAGAAAGCGATCCGGTGGCGACGAGGGACAATAACAGCGCAATATCACGCTGTATTAGGGCACCTCTGAAGTTTCCATCCATTTATTATTAAACTTGGAAGCACATAGTTAAAGGTTGTTTCCGCAGGATTATCACGATCGTGACAAATTTCTTATCAAGCAATGAGTCTAGAAGTGAAGGAATGTGAAGATACTCTTAAGAAGGATGATTGCCCTCCCTGGGATGCGACGAATAACACGGCTCCCACAACGCTTCCACCCATGAAAAGTATTACTCCACAAAAAGATACAAAACCGATAGCCTTTCCGCTACCCGTCCACTATCCTGTCTTTCCTGGATGCTTTTATCCACATACAAATCCTCGATATCCATATGGCCATCATGCTGTATTGAATCAGAATCATCGCACCATGAAGGACATGTACATGACTTTACCTTTTAATCCATCACCGTATCCAGCCTACGTTTGTCCCATACCTACCATGCAGTTTCAAGGCTATCGTGCATCCAAGCAAGATTCCCGTGACAATAGACCAGGAAAGCATGATTCTTCGATGCCATTTCCGAACTCGGCGGCAAGTAAATCTCCAGATGGTGATCATATCATGTATGAAGCGGGTGATCACATGATAACCTCGACCGAAGAAGCTGTGAATCAGCCTATTTCAGAGAGTGCTGAAAAACAAAGTACGATTGCGAGTGTGTCATGTGCTGCTCATGATGGCTTAGATGATCATACTCTTGATAACACAAGCTCTGTCAAAGGAAAGTGGTCTCAACATGAGGATAACCTATTACGCCAAGCTGTCCAAATGAATGCAGGGCGAAACTGGAAGAGGATCGCTTCTTGTCTTCCTGGGAGGAGTGATGTACAATGCCTTCACCGATGGCAGAAGGTTCTTCGGCCTGGTTTAATCAAGGGTCCATGGACGCTTGAGGAGGATCGTCTTGTTGTTCAGTTGGTCGAGAAGTGGGGGCAAAAGAAATGGAGTACCATCGCGAAATCATTACCTGGAAGACTGGGAAAACAGTGTAGAGAGCGTTGGTATAACCATTTAAATCCAGCCATCAATAAAGCTGATTGGAGTCCAGAGGAAGATCAACAGATAGTGGACCTGCATGAAAAGCTCGGGAACAAGTGGGCCGATATTGCCAAAGAGATGAAGGGTCGTACTGATAATGCAATTAAAAATAGGTGGAATAGCACCTTGAGGCGCCAAGTTGATTGCTATGGCCGATTGTGCTGCGATAAACAAGAAAATGCAGTCGAAACGTCAATTGGAAGTTCAACACGTGTCCAGAAGCGTAAGTCTCTAGAAAGAACAAATTCTACCTCTTCATCCAAACGCAAGGTTCAAAGAATGTCATATGAGTCTGATGTAAGTGAAGAATCGTTTACCGAATCAACCAAAGAGGAAGATAGAATCGCTGCTGTTGCATTGAGCGTTTTATCAGCGCCTTTGAGTAATGTAGCCGTCCGAAATACTCCCAGTAAAACTATTTACTCTTTCCGTGGAAAAGTTCTTGGAGTAAAAGCCTCTGAGGTATCATCGATGTCATCAGTTGCAGATATTTCTCCGAATACCACCCGGAGTCTGAGAGCGATAAGCGACGATACTTCTATTTTCAATGCTATGTATGGTTATTCATATAAGGTAGAGGGTCAAACAAGTCCATCATGCCAGAGTCTTTTGAGTACATCCGCTATGCCAAGTGTTCCAGGGCTAAACCCTGTAAGTCCGTCATCGATTGGAGAAAGCTTAACTGAAGGAAGTTCCGCCTCTTCAAGTGACCAATACCGTGATGGTGGAGTTGGTCTACCTGGTTCTGATTTACTGCATGCGTTCGCTGGAGTTGTGACTGCTGCAGACTCAGTGATGACGAAATCGGATGCACACCCGGCGGATTCAACATCACAAACCCTTTATAATGTGACGAGTCATGATTCGATTCGAAAAGATGCCGATTTACTTCTTGATTTGATTAAACCAAGAGTAGCGTTGCATTAGAAAAAAACACGAATGTATAGAGGTAAACGTAATGAATACTAGAAATTTATCGATACTATCAGCAACCTTAATGTACGCTTTCACTTTTAATTGCTGATTTTAAATTCTGCGTAAGAAGGGTAATGATACTTACATATCTCCAATATCGTTGTCCTGCTGAAAGGACTGTCCATCGATGGTGATGAATCGCGATAAACCTAGGTAGTTCTCTTCTAGGATAGAGAAAGATATTTTCACATGGTCAAATGGCGAAGGTATTTTCGGATTAGAGAAACCTTGTCAAAAGGAGAGCTACCATCATGTATAAGCTCATGGAATCGGCAAGATGTAGGAAAATAATATAAGGTATATAATAATATCGTATAAAAGTGGGTTTACATCACAATAAAACTTAATAACACGGAAAAATTATTATGCATTTGTTCGAACAGGACGTAAGACTGCACACTAATCTATAATCTGCTCAAGAATTTGATACATTTTAGCATCAGAACAATCCAATCGTGTCAAGTCTACAAGTGCGGATAGATCTGAAAAGAGGAGATCCATATTAGCATCATTAGACAACGAGGAATTATCACTATCATCATCATCATCATCGGTAACCCAACTTGCATTAGGATTGAACAAGGGTAAGACAAGATATTCACGGTTTAGCGTTTTGTCTGCATCAGGAAGATCAATATAATGAAAAGGTTTTCCTTCAAATAAAACAACGTCGTCATCTTGGGTTGTGGATTCTTCCAACTGTGGCATATTATAGAAATTGGGCTCTTGAGTGGGATTACTCGCCATACGAGCCAGAGTACCCTTGACTTTCATTCGTTGCATCCGATGGCATAAATATTTCCTGCCTCTTAGGAAGCAATCATGGTAGTAGCACCCTTTATCAGGTCCTTGTGTGATACGATTAAACCCGTAGAGATTGAGCTGTCGTTGAAATGATGCGTACTTTCGTTGTTGAAAGTACTTTGGTAGAACAAAGTCGACGAAGTCCTTTGGTTTGTGAACCAGAAAACAGCGACCATGTGGTTGCCACGATACGATTCTATGAAAGTTGTCCTTGGAAACATTTTCAAGCATTTCGTATAGCTTGATGGGAAAGGGAGAGATGACACCTCCTTTACTTATAGGTTTATACTCAAGATCTTCAACGGATGGGGCTTCTACGGCATGATCAACGTAGTGATGTTGAACAACTTTCGGAGGAGGATCAATTGTAGATTGGACCAGTTCGGGATTTGAGTGTACCAGGTCGAGATGTGATTGTACCAGTTCAGTAGGAAGCACTCTTTCGCACTCATTCGGCGATGACGAAAGTATAGGCTCTACTTTTGCTAGGATCGCTGTGGTAGGAAGAACAATATTCTCCCTTCGTCGTGAAGTTTTCGCAATACACATGATTCAATATGAAAAGTTGGTAATAATAGAGGAATGTATAGAGGTTATGTGGAGCGAATGATATCCAGGAATGAAAAAGAAATAATTTGAGGAATGAACGGGATGGAATTCGTTCTGTGTCAAGCAGTGTCAAATTGCCAATGCCTCGTCCTACATACGTGAGCAGTAGACAATCTTGGATACCAAGTCATAATAGAAAGTCCGTCCGAGGGCGTTCGTTGCCGTCTGTTCGCTGTGCGTGAGATGAGATGCGCACATCTGCGAGCGCCTCTGACACTGCCTACAGCGTTACTGTACTTTCGACCGAAGAAATGTGATACGGTAGGTCCCTACGTGCCTTAGTCATACGTCGTACAGTACTGTTATTTTTCCCCGTGCCAGAAAGTCGGCCATTCATTTCGCAGGAAGACGTAGAGTCCTTAGGTGGGTACATCTACACTCACTCTACGTACGTATCCAGTAGCGTATCACCAGCGCGCTATGAGCGCTGAGGTAGGTAGCAGCAGCACGTGTGAGACAAATTAGCGACACCTAGTCGCAAACTGCAAAAG
>Ga0169931_10012246_pt1 | contig 11923 bp, 11 predicted proteins | sample Kivu_15m_20L_FD_129675 | JGI IMG/M metagenome (GOLD analysis project Ga0169931, IMG submission 129675) | Freshwater microbial communities from Lake Kivu, Western Province, Rwanda to study Microbial Dark Matter (Phase II) - Kivu_15m_20L... | ecosystem: Environmental > Aquatic > Freshwater > Lake...
TAGAAGTGATCAACCTAACCAAATAAATAATGTTTTAGTCTTCCCAGGAATCTTTAGGGGTTTACTAGATGGCAATATCACTAAGATTACCGATGATATGTTGATTAGAGCAGCAGGTGCCATAGCATCCTGTGTTAGTAGTGAGCAGTTAAATGCAAACTTCATAGTGCCAAGTGTCTTTGATCAAAATGTTGTACAGAAATTAGCAGCAGCTGTTAAAAAAGGAGCGTAAAGTAAATGTCTAACTTTGCTGCCACCTTTGATACTCAATTATCACCAGTTGCACCATTTCTTTTCTATCTAGTAATAGCCGTTATAATCTTTATTGAAACTGGTTTGTTAATTGGTTTTTTCCTACCTGGCGACTCTTTACTATTTAGCGCAGGGCTTCTAGCTTCCACCAGAGCTGATGTAAATATTGTCATCTTGATTTCAGTAATTTTCTTAGCTGCCTTTATTGGCGATCAAGTTGGTTATGTCATTGGCCGAAAGCTAGGTAGGCCCTATTTGGAGCGCAAAAACTCACCCAAAATGCAGAAAATGCTGGCTAGATCTGAACGGTTTTATGAAAGATATGGCTGGTGGTCAGTTGTTATCGCCAGATATATTCCCTGGGTTAGAACCTTTGTGCCACCGATTGCCGGCACGGTAAAGATGAATTACTACAAGTTTTTATCAGCGAACGTATTCGGAGCCCTGCTTTGGGGTGTTGGTATCACCCTAGCTGGGTACTTTGCTGGCTCAATCCCATGGATTAAGAACCTTTCTTACTTGTTAGCAATTTTATTTATTTTTGGTTTCTTTTACACGGTTTTACAAAATAGTAAGAAAATATAGGAATATTACAAATTTTTCTAATTAAATTAGTGTAATAAGAATTTTATAATTTAGTATTTTCTTATTGGAATAAATAGTTGATATTAAAAGCAACAAACACAAAATAGCATTAAATCTTATTTGACCACGAAATCTATCTGAAATTAGATCTCTATAGTACACTTCGGTCATGACTTACAGACATAAAAATAAACAAGTAATTTTTTGCTTGGCACGAGGTTATACTCATACCGAAATGTATAAATATAGAAAATTAGTCTTACGAAATTTGCTTCTTAGAATAAATATGAAAAGGTATAAATCAAAATGGGACTATTTAATATTTCATGAAGGAAATATTGGTAAATTTCATCAATTTATTATTAAATTTTTTTCACTAAACTTCTCAATTGAATTTATTTCGGTTCAATCAGATTTCAAATTGCCAGACTTTGCCACACAATTCAAATTTAAAAATTTGGGATATATTTTAATGTGCCGATTTCATAGCCTACAAGTGTGGAAATATCTCGAAGAATATCAAATAGCAATGAGAGTTGATGATGATGTATTTATATTGAATCTAAATCCAATATTGAAAAATCGGGTATTTGATTGTGCTCAAATCGGCGAGGAAACTCACATGCTAACTAATTTAACATTTCCAAAATATTTAAAGACCATTGGGATGGAATCATTCTATGACCATAATTTTCCATACACAAATTTTTATATAACAAGGCCAGATTTTTGGTTGCAGCGCAGTGTACAAAGTCTTATTGCTCAAATCGCCTCAAACCCAGAGTCAGTTTTAAATAGATGGGGCGATCTACCTATCCTTGGAGTAGTTTTAAACCGTTTTAGAGATAAAAATGAAAATTTCCTTAGAAGAGATATTTCATACTATCATTTCAGCCACAGAGCTACAATTAAAAATGGAATTAGATTGCCAGGTTTTTATTTAAACGCTTTTCTAAAGAGTAAAAGCTGGGACTTTCAATAAACAAAATTAATCGCGAAAATTAGGAACACAAAAATTACTCTGGAAATAACTTATTACAAAACACCGTTTAACTACTTCGTGTTTAAAAAAATAAGAACTCAAATATTCCACTCCATACATCGCGAAGGTGCCTAGGTGTATAAATTGGTATCCTCACAAATAAAAAAGGCAATGCCAAAACAACAACCAAAGTTACAATTTTCTTATCAAGTTTAGCAATCACCATGCTAAGTTTTTTGGGCGATAAGTTCATTCTAAGATCAACAATTCCTGAATCTGCTAATCTAAGAATTACGACCGCAAATGAAATTAGTACTATCCATCTTCCCCAATCATTTCCTAGAATGAATAACAATAGTAGAGGAGAAATCGCTAAAAAGTACCAAAAATAATTAATAGAGGTAATTTGATTAAAAACTGAGTGCAAAAATATGGGTCCTAAAAAAAACCATATACTAAAGAAAATTAAACTAAAAGTATTTGTAAACATTCCTAGAGAAATATTGGTAAATTGTTGTGTGGGATCATTAGCAATGGAATTCAACGCAGATATATTTCCAAGTTTGAATTCAGTTGGAAGTCTAGCTACAATTCTATCAATCTGAGATTGTGTCCCATGATTGAATGCCAAAAAAATAAATGAAATAAACTGGGTTCCTGAGTAAAGCAAAATTAATTTTTTTAATTTATTCTTGTGACTTCGCTCTAAGTTATGACTTGCACACTTGATCAAAAAAATGTGTGCGAAAATAAATAAAATGCCTATTTCATGAGAAAGAATTACAATTTGAGAATAAAAAATATAAAAAATAAAAAACAGCATGTACTGCTTACTTTGCACACGCCCAAGCGAAAGAAGTCTGTTGAATAGAGCATGAATTGTTAAGCCAAATATAATCAACCAATCTTTTCTAAACATAATAACTGATAAAAAAGCAGAGTTTATTAGCAATGGGTTTAATGATATTAAAAATATTTGCGTTCCACTAAGCTTGGACGAGTAAAAGAGATAAAATAAAATGATAGTTATACTAAAAATGATTAGTGACAAAAATAATGTTAATGTAAGATATGGATTCAATCCAAAATTATTATAAATATACGTCAATACAGAACCGGGTAATCCACGGCGAATGAACCCTGCAGAATAGTTGAGTAAAAACTCTGAATAACCCCAATCTTTTAATGCAGAACCATTGATTGCTCTGACCAGCATAATTAGTTGCAAAACTAAGCAAATAGATAAGCAACTGATTAATATTGTCAAACGGTTATAATTTATTTTAAAAGTACTATTATGTAAAATTTTCACGCTTTATTCTAACTCAACGAGAGCGTTCGGTATATAAGGATATCTATATATTTCTTATTTAAAGTTATATTTCTTTTTTTCATTTTTGAATACTATATCAATCTCAATGATTAAACCAGTTTGATTTATATGGATTTCTAAAATCTTAAATGGTTGAAACCCATGTTTTTCAAGGAATTTAATGACTTCTGAAACTCCAGGAGCAGACATGTTTTGGTGAGTCGCAAGCCTACATTCTATAATTAGTATCAAAGCATTTTTTATGGTTTTACTTGCGCCCTGCAAAATATCTAATTCACTTCCCTGTGTATCAATTTTAATAACATCCGGCGAAAGAAGATTTTCGGAAGAAACAATTTCGTCCAAAGTCGAAACTTGCTTCTTAATAGGGTTCACATGTTCATAGAATACTGAATTTTCCTTATAATAAGAATCACCAGTTCCATTTATTGAAAAAAACTTTACTTTTTTTGATTTATCACCAAGGACTACATTAAAAACTTTACCTACTTGAGTTAGTCGACTATTAAATGAATTATTTGCTTCGAACAGAAAAAATTTTGAATTAGGGCAGTATTTTAACCACTCCAAAGCCCAATATCCTTTATGTGCCCCGATATCATAAACACTCAATTCGACTGATGAATCTAAATTCATTTCAGATATCAATCCCTGAAGGGACGTTAATCCTTTGAATTTAGCGATATTGACATAGTTTCTCTTTGATAGATACTTTTTGATTGGAATTTTTATAATTTTGTCTTTAAGTAGACTGCCACATTTAAACCTTTTGATTAAAATTTTTTCCTCCTAATCGAGTAAAAAACGTTGGAAGAATATTTTAGAAACTTCCTCACTTCTAAAATCAGAAACTTTTGATCTCAGTATATCACTATTTTTTGGTGATTCTATTTGGATTGAAACTTTTCTTACAAAATCTTTTTGAGAATTATATAGTAAATCTTCATCAGCAATTACTTTAATATGATTTCTGTCCATTCTCCTATTTCTTATTGCACTTGGTGCAATTATAGGTTTACCGCTGGCAAGAGCTTCACAAACGGCAAAACCGAAACTTTCACCCATTAATCTACCATTTATTAATATGTCACAGGCTGAATAGAAATCCCATTTTTCTTCATTCGACAAATATTCAATATAAATTAATCTTTTGTGGGCATAAAAATGCTTTGTATTTACAAAAACACAAAATAAATCTTCTTTCTTTTCTAATAATTCAATAACGCCAGATATCGCAGCCCTGTCATTGAATTCATTTATTCCTCCAATGCGCCCTAAGACAGTATTTGATTTTCCAATCAAATATTTTGACCTAAATGCACTACCATCACCAATTTTTGATTCAACGATATGTGGTACCCAACTGATCGGGATCTTTGTGTCTAACTCAAAAGGGCTTTGATGCAAAAACATTAATTTAGAAATATCTAAATCACTAGTTATCCGATGTCTCGAAAACAATGCTTTTTTGTATAGCCAGTGAGAGTTATAATTATAACGATCGCCATGTGGTTCAAAATTGTTGAATATTGCATGCGTCAATTTCTTAGTATTTTTTACCCAGAGACCCGAGTAGTTTCCTCCATTAAAAAAATAAGAATGACTGGCCTGAACCTCTCTACCTATTGAGTGCAGTTCCGAAGGTTTTCGATAGGTAATTAAATTTAAACCCAGTAATTGTAATTCCTTTATTCTCGTTCTATTGTTATTCGCATTAAATTCTTGGTACACAATGAAGCTCTCAATATTATAAAATTTCTTCATCGCTAGGCTTAAACTCTCGGCATTAACACTATCTCCTCTTTCAGAAATAGCATCGCAGTGAATTATTAATCTCATCTTGCGCAAACTATAACACGACTTGAATAAGTTGGTGCAAATTACTCACTATTTTTTGTTTTTTCTAAATTATTTAATGTAATCATTTGTTTCTTAAAAGTAAATATTACCTACCAAGCATTTAGAATCAAAAAATTTTTGTACGCTAATAAGACTATAAGTGTTGTGAAGCTAGTTATTGGGCATGTTAAAGCCTTTTGGAATCAAAAGTATTGATAGTAACCAAGAAATTACAAAATTTCTTAAGAATATAAGATTTTTATTTTAGTTAACTAACTTACATTTTGGAATTTTTTGCTTTTAATTAAGGTATTATATACTTATGTATAAATTAGTTAGTAATTCTTCAAAAAAGAGAATTAAAATTGCAGTTATATCTATGAGCGGAATGGCTAGAGGAGGAGTAGCGTCATTTCTTCGACAAATTGCAACACAACTAGATGAGAGTTTATTCGAAGTCCATTTTTTTTGGCTTGATCCCAAAAATATAAAAATTTTGGGGAAACCGAATAAATATAGTGCTGCAGCACCTGAAGTCATAAATGAGATGAAGAAAAGTCGAGTCTTTTGCCATCAATACAGAGTTGATACTATAGATCGATCTAGGAAGAAGGCTCCGTGGATTGGAACTAATTTCTTTGAAGTTTTTGATGAAGATAAATTTGATTTAATCTTGACTGGTCGTGGAGGTAATCCTGAGTACCCATTTTGCGAAATAAAAAAAGTGCCTATTATTGACACAATTCATTTATTGTCTGGTATCGATCGACAATCAAATATCATAAGCACATTACACTTAAGTAAAGAAAACCAAAAGTTATTCATTAGCAGAGGGGGTAAAAGAAAAAAGCTTCCGCTCATCAAACCTCTAATAGATCCAAAAGTAATGACAGATAAAGATCTAAGATTAGAATTGGACATAAAGGCAAAATTTATAATTGGTATGCATCAAAGAAATTCTGATGAATTATTCAGCGATATCCCACTACAAGCATTTAAATTTTTACAAAAGAATTATGACGTTGCTTTTATTCTTTTAAATGGAAGCTCACGGTATAAAACTCAAGCGAATGCCCTTATGCTGAAGAATATATATTTTCTCCCAGAAACTGATTCCGAAATTTATAAGCAAAAATTTCTTAATACCTTGGATATTTACACGCATGGACGCGCAGATGGAGAGATTCATTCGGCCGCGATTATAGAAGCATTACGGCACGGTCGTCCGGTAATTACCCATTGCTCACCTATAGCTAATGGTCAAGGGGAGCAAATTGAAAATTGTGGCTACTTTGTACATTCATTAGATGAATACATAACAGTGTTACAAACACTACTTGAGAATAGTAATTTGCTAGCAGAGAAGTCAAACAACGCTAAGGCGAGGTTTACCAAAATGTATAATCAAAAAGATCAACTTGACAATATTACCAACGTACTCGTAGACGCCTACGATCGAACCAACTCGTGCTACAGAAGAATTACCACATATTCACTCTCTTTTTTTAACAACTACTTCTCGTTTTTTTTAGCTCTGCCGTCCATATTTTATAGAAAATTGATTCCTAGAAATTTAGTAAAGGATTCCAATAAATGTTGGTGGAAAGAATTTAAAGCCATTAACTAATCCAAAATTTAAATCTTATTTAGTCTTTATCTGAATCCTACTTTAATGTTTAATTTAGTTGCATTATGAAGTGAAATTTAATTATTTTTATGCTTAAAACTGTTAACAACCATAGTTTTTAAATACTGGCGATATAATAGCATTAATGATCGGATAGATTTAATAGCTACACTATTCATCGCATTTTGAAAGGACAAATGAAACATATAATTTTGGGTGGGGCGGGTTTCATTGGTACAAGATTAACTAATCATTTAATGCACGTAAATAGTGAAATACTCGTATTAGATAAAAGAAAAGTAATAGATAAAAATAAACAAACAGGAGTTAACTATGAAGTTATCGACATATGTAAAGAACAATTAGTACTTAACTCTATTTCAAAGTACTATAATACTGGTGAAGAAATAATTCTTTGGCATCTTGCGGCAAATTCAGATATCCGATCTGGCCTAAAAAATCACTTCGTAGATTACTTAGATACATTAGGCACTACATGTACAGCCATTAGTATTTCTAAAAAATTTAACGTAGAAATGTTGGTTTTTTCTTCTTCTTCTGCGATTTATGGAGATTTAGCGATACCAGCGGTTGATGAGAATTATTGTTTGTTTTCACCTATTTCAAATTATGGTGCTATGAAATTGGCATCAGAGCAACTAATCAAAGTGAATAACTCTCTTACAAAGATACCAACAAGAATATTTAGATTTCCAAACGTGATAGGTTGGCCAGGAACGCATGGAATAATTTTTGATCTTCGAAATAAAATTAAAGTAGCTGAACATGAACTAGAAGTTTTGGGTGATGGTCATCAGACCAAACCTTATATTCATGTTGATGACTTAATTAAAATTATGCTTAAACTAATCTATACATTACCAAATTTTGATATAATAAATATCGGACCTAAAGATAATGGAATTAGTGTACGAGAAATTGCCAATCAATTAGTAAAAAAATTCAATCCTGGTCTGTCAATAAAGTATCAAAACACACGAGAGGGCTGGTTTGGTGATGTCCCAAATTATAAGTTTGACACTAGTAAACTCTTTAATTTAATTACTGATTTAGAGTTGTCATCGTTGGTTGCGCTATGCAAAACTTTGGAAGAGATGTAGATTGATCAAACAAGCGGTCATTTTAGCAGGCGGAAATGGGTCTCGACTTAAATCACTTAATTTGGGAGTGCCTAAAATATTAATAGATTTAAATGGAAAAAAGTTATTGGATGTTCAGTTTGAGGAATTAAGAAAAGGTGGGATCACAAAAATTTTACTTTTACTAGGTAAAGAATCCGATCAAATTTCAAATTACTTAAAAAATACAAAGTGGGAGAAAATTTTTGAAATCACTTCTGTTATCGAAAATACTGAGTTGGGAACTGGCGGAGCTTTGGTAAACGCGCTAAAAGAATTGGATTCTAAGTTTATTCTCATTTGTGGAGATATATATATAACAAATGTGATTCCACAGCTCTTACGAGAGATAAATAAGGAGCCTAATATTATTTTGACTCGATCATCCGATCATATATTTGATAGTAATTTGTTAACGATTGATATAAACAAGAAAGTTTATAAACTATTCTTGAGACCTCACAAGAACTCAAGTTACCTCCGTAATCGGGCCTTTACTGGGATATATGTACTTAGTAAAGAAACTATCGCATTTCTTTCAGAATATTTTGTGAATCAGAAATTTGATTTTGATTCATTGGGGATTCCATTTAGTATTAACCGTGGTTTAGATTTTTTTGCTGTGACCGCAACGGGAATTATTAAAGATATTGGAACTCCAGAGCGACTTTATGAAGTTTTAGAAATAACTAAATCAAAAGTAGTTAATGAGAAAGTTCAAACTATTTTTTTGGACAGAGATGGAGTAATTAACCATGAAAAAGATTATGTCCTGACACCTACTCAATTTGAAATAATTCCTGGTGTCCCTCAAGCAATTAAGGCGTTTAAAGAGTATGGCTATAAAGTAATCATAGTTACTAACCAGCCCGTTATAGCTAGGGGTGATATTACTTTTGAGCAACTTGAAGACATACATGCTAGGTTAGATACAGCTCTAGCTGATATAGATACATATATAGATGATTATTATATTTGTCCTCATCACCCAGACAAAGGATTTGAAGGTGAAATTATTGAGCTAAAAATCGATTGTAGTTGTCGTAAACCTAAGCCTGGGTTACTTCTCTCTGCAATTAAAAAATACAATGTAGATTGTAAAAAATCACTGATGATTGGCAACTCCGATTCAGATTATTTAGCTTCAATTTCAGCAGGAATTTCTTACATTGGTATAGGAAATACGTATAGGAATCCGAAGAATTACCCAAGTTTTAATTCAATCGAACAATGTTTAAAATTTGTAAAAGGAATAAAGCAATGATTATTGCAAAAACTCCTCTTCGAATTAGTCTGTTTGGTGGAGGAACTGATCTACCCATTTATTCAAACTCTTATGGTGGAAAAGTAGCAAGCTTTACTATCAACAAGTATGTGTACATCATGTTGAATAGAAAATTTGATAAAGGATTTAGAATTTCTTATAGCGAAACAGAAAACGTCAATGATATTAAGGACATAAAGCACCCGATAGTACGTAATGCTCTCATGAAATATAACCTTGAAAGCGGGATTGAAATAGTTTCACTTGCTGATGTACCTGGTCAAGGTAGTGGCTTGGGGTCTTCAAGTAGTTTTACTGTAGGTCTTGTAAATTCAATTCGTACATATCTTGGAGTACAATCGGGAAAACATGAGCTAGCCGAAGAAGCATGTGACATCGAAATAAATATGTTAGGGGGTTCGGCTGGGCGACAAGACCAGTACGCAGCTGCATATGGGGGATTAAATTATATCGAGTTTAATTCTGATCAATCTGTTAAAGTTGAGGAAATTTATGTAACAAATAGAAGTATTCAAAAACTAAAAAATTCTATAATGCTTTTTTATACAAAAAAAACTCGTGCTGCTGACGAAATTTTAAGTGAACAGCGTTTCAATACAGGCAACTCATTGAGTGTTAAGCACAACTTACATCAAATTAAAAATATTTGTGACGAAAGTCTAGTATATTTACAAAAAGCAAAAATAGAAAAGCTTGGCGAACTTTTAGACTTATCATGGACTTTAAAAAAGACTCTTAGTGACAAAGTTTCTAATGATGAAATTGATCAGACTTATAAGATAGCATTGAAGCATGGCGCTTTTGGTGGTAAACTTCTTGGAGCCGGGGGAGGGGGATTTATGTTGCTATTAGCACCCCCGGACAAGCACCGAATAATTGAATCTAAGTTAACAAATTGGCAAAAAATTGATTTCGATTTTGATCATGGTGGATCAAAAATAATAATTTCAGATTAAGCAAGTTATGGATATTTCTTATTACTTAGAACACTTAAAAAGTAATTTAGATATTTACCAGAGTGATGAATTCTTAAGTGCCTGCAAACTTATTGAATCATGTCATTCTAGAAAAGGCTGGGTTTTTTTAGGGGGTAATGGCGGGTCACAAAGTATTGTTGAACATTTTGCTACTGATTGGAACAAAGGTATATTTGAGGTGACAGGGGTACCATTAAAATCAATTGTTATGAACGGCAGCAGTTCGACTTTGACAGCACTTTCAAATGATCAACACTATGATTTTACTTTATCAAATGTTTTAATGAGCCATGGTACAACTAATGATTTATTACTATTAGTTTCGTCATCTGGATCATCTCAAAATATTATAAATGCATATAATAAAGCGAAAGAAATGGGAATTGAAATTATTGCGCTCTCAGGATTCGGGAATAAATCGATGATAAACGATGCAACAGTTTCAATTAATATTGATTGTTTCGATTATCAAGTAATTGAGGACGTACATTCAGTTTTTGGACATTTAATTTTGAAGTACTTTGCATCTAAAAAACTTTAAATCTAAATGAACGTCGACTCTGATGGCATGTAACAATAAAAATGAGTTGCGTAACATGCTTAGTCAAGGCATAGTGGGGTCTGCCGAAAATTTATTAGTACTACCTAATGGTCCAAACGAAAGGTAAAAAGCTTTTAATACGAGTTTCATAAGTTTAAGTCCAAAAGTAGTATCAAGTCCCAAAGCAAAGAGTTAAAAATAGCATGAATGCCATGAGACATTTAGTTTAGTGATTAAATTCCCAGACTTAACTAATTATTGGCTCTGGAGCAAATTTTTGATTAAGAATATGTTACATTCATGACATGGCAATTCTTTATGGCTCAGAAAATGAATCAATGCGGGATAGAGTAGTTGCAGTTCTTAAGAGAGCCTCAAAACAAAAAAGTATAAAAGTTCTTGATGCAGGCGGGGGATGTAATTCCTGGCTAGGCGAGCTTGTGACCCACATTTTGGATATAAATCCGCGAATTCCAGCTAGAAATATCGAATTAATTCAAGGCGATATTAATGAAATTAAAACTTGGAACCAGATTGAAAATAACTATTTTGATTTTGTGTCATCAACCCATACTTTAGAAGATATAAGAGATCCTAAATTTGTAATTAACCAATTCAATCGTGTAGCACGATCTGGCTTTATAGCAACACCAAATCGGCAATCCGAATTTAAAGCTGTGGAATCGCCAAATTACCTTGGTTATGCCCACCACCGTTGGATATTCCACTTAAGAGAACCAAGCAAACTAGAGGCGGTTGCCAAATGGGTAGGGATTACAAATAAAAGAGTTTTACTTGAACACTTCTTAGGGAGAAAAAAATCTTTGTTTAAAAGGAATCTTGATAAGATACTTCCTCCTGAGTTGAGATTTACTAAGACAAACTTTCTTGAACTAGGTTTAATCTGGACAGGTGGGCTTGATTTCGAATATTTAGATAGTGATTTTGCTGGGATCCGTACGTCAGTGATGAAGTCAAATGCGTTAAATTTTCTCTCAGAACCATTTGTAAATTTCGAGTCTCGCTTAAATTGGGAAAACGATTTATACAAAGCCATCATCCAAGATATAGAATAGGCCCGAACGCTTACAAATGGCATTCCATGTGTATAAATCGTGATGAGCACCCAATTCAATTTTTTAAGTGAGGATTGCCGATTAATAGGGCACTTAAGGTGTAATTTTTGAGGATGATTTGAGTAATTAATGTACTTTGAAATTTTGAATTGGATTTATCTTGCGCGCCCGTAGGGATTCGAACCCCAAACCTTCTGATCCGTAGTCAGATGCTCTATCCGTTGAGCTACGGGCGCAATTTTTTCAAAGGCTTGGAAAGTCTAGCGATTTATCAGGTGGTGCCCAAA
>Ga0169931_10012247_pt1 | contig 11923 bp, 12 predicted proteins | sample Kivu_15m_20L_FD_129675 | JGI IMG/M metagenome (GOLD analysis project Ga0169931, IMG submission 129675) | Freshwater microbial communities from Lake Kivu, Western Province, Rwanda to study Microbial Dark Matter (Phase II) - Kivu_15m_20L... | ecosystem: Environmental > Aquatic > Freshwater > Lake...
CTTTTATATTAGATATTTTTAATTTATATAGTAAAATATAATCAACAGTTTGAAAGGGTATATAATAAATAAAGCATATTACGAATATTAAACAAATATATTTATTTCATATTAAAATAAATTAATTTTTTAAAAATTAATTTTAATAAGTTAAATTTTTTTTTTAAAAAGTTCAAATGTATAAGATTCAAATTATTGAATGGGGATTGGGGATTGGGGATTGGGGATTGGGGATTGGGCCAATCCCCAATCCCCAATCCCCAATCCCCAATCCCCAAAAAAAATTTTTAACTTATTAAAATTAATTTTTAAAAAATTAATTTATTTTAATATAAAATAAATATATTTGTTTAATATTCGTAATATGCTTTATTTATTATATACCTTTTCAAACTGTTGATTATATTTTACTATATAAATTAAAAATATCTAATATAAAAGTAAATTAAACAGATTACATGTTTCCTCAAAAATTTTTGAATTCTAGATCACTTTTTACTTTTGGAAGAGCAAACACAAAAACAAAATTTTTTTTTTCTGACATGACAAGAATGTATTCAACTAAGGATAAAGATTCTACGAACACAAAAGAAAAACCAGATAAAGAAAAAATTGATAAAAAATCAAGGAACTCTCTTAAGATTCAGATAAATGGTGACGAGGAAGCAGATTCCTTCTCAAAATTTCATAAAATTCATGGGAATATGGCTGGGATGGATAAAATCGACGGGATGGCAGGACAAACCGCAGGAATTTCTTCAAGTCATGGAAAGACTGATAGACCAGAAGAAGGAATTTATATTTATAGTGGAAAACTGTTAGATAAAGAAAGCGAAAAAAACGATAAACAAAAGAAATCAGATCAAAAGAAATAAAACAAAATTTTGGGAAATTTTAATTTTTATAAAAAGCTTATATAATGACTGAACTATACTTGTTAATATAAAATTTGCAATAAATAATTTTAAGATTATTTTAGATAATTTAATTATAATATTTATATATTTACTTATCCTACTAGAAAAGTAAATTATTTTATAAATTAAATTTTCTATCATGTAATAACTGAATTTTAGACAAATTTACATATAATAAATTATTAATTCTTCTATATTTTAATTACTATCACTTCATCTTAGACTGCTTTATGCACAAGTCCATTTTTTTTTTCAAATCTGAATAAATATTTAATTTCTTCTCTATTATCGTTTCCAGAACTTTAACATATCTGTCCATTTGAATTTCGTTGTCAGCTCCAACACCCTTTAGATTTGTAAGTAACTCACCTTCTTCAGTCAAGAATCTCGCATCGTCTCTTATAATGTTCATATGTGTCTCTATTAAATTTTCTTCTATTTTTGAAAAAGGTTTGTTAGATTCATTTAACTCAAATCCTTCTTCTTCTATCGATTCTTTGTAACCATAATTTCTTCTTTTTTCAGGAGATTTCCTTAATGCTTTATATGACATGATTTGTTTAGGTGTATTTAAACTATTTTGAGAATTTCCTGAAATTAGCTGATTTTGATTAGTTTGAGAATTATGGTTTATTTGAGAGTTTTGAGAAACTTGGGGATTCTGATTAATTTGAAAATTCGGAGATATTTGATGATTTTGTTGAGGTTGAATTTTCACACTGGTTACATTTTTCTTCTTTTCAGATGTTCCTGTTGTTTTCGAGATTGTTTTTGATGCCATATTTGAACTTTTTGTATTGTTTTCTTTCTTAGAAGATACTGCCTTGTCAATTTTAGAATTGTTTTTGTTGATTAATTCGGCATCTAATTTCTGCACTTTATCAACAACCTAAATGATGATTATATTAAAAGTTCATTGAATTAGAAATATTTTACAAAATCTTCATTAGCCTTCAAATTTTTCATTCTTAAATTCGCATTTGACTTCAAAATAGGGAAGTCTTTACCGCTCCCTTTCACATTTTTGTTGCTAGGATCGTTCATGTCTATATCAAATAGATAATTCTTCTGCTTAAGATTACTGGTATCACTTGCTGAATTAATCAAAGGGTTGACAATTAATTTGTTCATGGAAATCGGTGTTGCAATTGTGCTTGTTTTTATTGCGGCATTTGTTTTTTCTTTAAGTCTGTCTGAATATCTTAGTGTATTCAAGGTATGATTGGTAGAAGTTAAATCTGGTGCTATGCAGGCGATCATAATGATTTTGGCCTTATCGTACTTACTTAAAATTATTATATAAGAATATTACGGAATAAAAGAATCCCTAAGTACCAAAGTTAATTTAGAAGCTCTGAAGGGAACATGCTGCTCAGAATTACCACTTTTTCTCGAATCTAAGGCTCTTATACATTCTTTCAAAGCAAGCAAACTTTTATTTATTTCAGCTCCCTCTGCTCTTCTGCTCTTTTCATTTGATTGAGTTTCTTGTGCTCTCTCACTACCTGCCAAATCAACAAGAGTTAATTTTCCGTAGGTTTCTTCAGATTCTGCCTCCTTGATTATTATATTACATATGGCATGCGATCTACTCGAAGTTTCATTAGTAACTGTGTTATGAGTGGTTCGAATGCTATTTGCTAGATCGATAACTTCTCGCATTTCCTCAGGTGTTCTTACGTTTCTCTCTTCTAATCCGTATATTTGAACTCTCTGATTTTTATCTTCTAACACACTCAGTTTATTTTTATCATTCAAAAGGTCAAATAGTCTACCTGCGTAAATTTCATAAAAACTAATATAAAATTCCAAATTCATTTTATTTTTGTGAGCATAATTAAAAATAGAATCGATGGCGAGGTTTTGTATGCCTTTCATAGTGTATGTTTTTCCAGATCCTGTCTGCCCGTAGGCGAAACAGGTAACGATGCCTCTGTTCATAATTAAACTAATCGTAGGCTCAACAGAGAAAGTATAAAGATCTTCTGTTGCTTCTTTTTCACTGAATACATTATCAAAATAAAATTCATGATCTTCGATATACTTTGTTATTCCGTCTATTTTTATTTTACATTCATGTATTAACAATCTAGGGTTCAATGAGGAAACGCAGTCAATTTCCCCTGCTTGAAGTTCTTTTGTAGAAATTGGCCGCTTTCTAACACAAACGAAAATTTTGGAATTGTCTGATCTTGTATGTTTTTGTGTATGTCTGTAGTCTATACTCTGTTTCTTTTGTAAAATCAAATTTTCATAGTCGGCATCTACTTTCGTAACTCCTACATCATTCGAAGCCTCAACTTTCGCTTCATTTTTTTCCTCAAGTTTTTTCTTCCTGTCTTCTCTTCTTTGTTTTAGTCTTTCCATATCCTCTGCAACTGAAAGCTTTTTTACAGGTTGCCTCGTTTGATTTGGATTAGTGCTTATGTTTGATTTCATATCTATGTTTGATTTATTATCTGTTAATTTTTAGTAAGATATTTACTGGCAGGTATCGTAGTCAAGCTAAGATCATTAAACATATTCCTCGTTAGATCAGTTTGTCTTACTTGCTTGAACTATTAGTTTAATTCAGAATAAAAATTTACGATTTGGATGTTCGATGACATTGAATTAAATTAATATTTTATAATATAAGTACTATTATTTATTAACCTTATTATAGAATTAATTTACATTATATTTAATATGCTTTAATAAATATTAATTATTTCGGATAAATACACATAAATATTCATATAATAAGTTCTATAAATTTTTCATTTTATTAACTCATATTATATTCTATAAAAAATTATAATTTTTCTTAGTTATACTCTAGCTCCCTATTTTACTTTTTCTTCTTCACATTAACCAACAACCTCTAAAAATATTAAAAAATTTCTTACCAGTTGAGCTATCTTATTTCCAACTTTAATTAGCCTTTCTTCATCCCAATCTTCCCCTGCGGACTCTACAAAAATCTGAAAATATTTTAAAGCTTCGTCATATTTACTCTTCCAGTCGAGGCATTTAGAATACTCGTACAAGCTCTCTACAAATAAAGAACTGTGATTAATTTCTTCTTTGTTCAAAAAGGCTTCAATGACAGGCTTGAATATAATGATAGCTTTATCATATTTAAATGTCATAGATAAACAAATTGCGAATAGCAATCGGCTCTTAATTGTGTTGGGGTAACTATCCCCGAATTTTTCACCGAAATAGGTCATCGCCCTTGAACAATATTGAAGAGCTGCATTATAGTTGGCTAAATTTTTATACAACTCTCCTAATAATAAACAAGCATCAGCTGAAAATTGTGAATTCTTTCCTAATTTTTTATCAAATGTGTATAAAGCCTCGATCATGTAATGAATTGCTTTATCATATTCTTTCATTCTAAGAAGAATTAAGGAAAAATTATAATAATCCTTTGCTATTCTGGGATCTTCAGAATCTGATATGTTATTTTTCTTTATTTCCATTCCTAGTTGCCAGTACTCTAGAGCTTTTAAATTGTCACCTATTCTATTGTATGAAACAGCTAAGTTATTGTAAGCTCCTGCTGTTTTAAGATCACCCGGACCATTTACTTTTAGTCTTAATTCGAGTGTCTTTTCAAAGAATTTAGTAGCAGCCTCAAAATTATTAAGGTTTGTATATTCTAAAGCAATCTGATTCATAAAATCACATATCTTCATTTTAGTTGATGGATCATCTTCCACATTTTCTAAATAAACTAAGCATTTTAAATAAAGCTCGACTGATGATCTATATAACTTGATTCTCGAACAGTTTTTCGCAAGATTTTGTAAAACTTCTGCCTGTTTAATAATGTAGGCATTCTTCAAAGCAAGTTTAGGTGTATAGGAAAACGAATCATCATCTGATTCTGAAGGTACTGGTTGTTCCTTTTGCTCGCTCTTATTATAACCGTCTCCTGTTTTTGAAGTGTCATTTGACACACTATCATAATCAGTTTCAAACATTATTTTTTTAGCTTCCGTTTCTAAGTCAAGTTTAGCAATGAAATGTGTTATGCAATCTACAATTTCATCTTCCCAACTAGAATCGTAATTTTCTTCAGTTAAATTCTCTAAAAGCTTTTTCAGCACGTTATATGTCTCCTCAATGAAATCTCTTTCAGGAGGCATGAGAGCTAAAACTATTTTTAAAATTTCGAATCCTTCTTGATGTTTTTTATATTCGGGAATAGAATAAATCTTCGAAAGCAGAAAGCATATCTCGACTAAGTCAGCGTTGAAAGAATACAAATCGAACTGAGTTTCAGTTCCTATTTGAATAAGTAGCATTTCAAGTAATTCTGATAAATTCTCACATTTATTCTTTTTAACAGTAGCTTCCAGAGCTTCTAATAAATCTACTGCAGCATCTTGATAATTCTTGAAGTGGATGCTAAGGTTACTTGTCTTTATTAAATTGTCAATACAATCCTGGCTATCGCTTTTAAGCTTTGCGTATATATTCTTTACATCTGTATATGATTTAAGTGCCTTGTCCTTATAATCTTGTATTTCGTAGAGTAACCCTATATTATACAAACATAAAGCGCATTCTTCGTTTATATCGTCTTTGAAATAATTTCTGTAAATTTCCAGAGCCATTTGATAATATTGAAGACTTAGGTTAAAATTTTTTAGTTTTTCCTTAATTAATCCTAATCTAAAATAACAATCAGCGACCTCCATATGGGCCATTTTAGAAAAATGTACATTTGTATATTTAAAAACATGCAGATACATCCCTAGAGCCATATTATATAATTCAGTAGCATCTTTCCATCTTTTTTCAATCTGTGTGATGTAGCCCTTTTTAAAGATGCTATCGGCTAATTCCTTGCTTTTTTCTCCATAAAGGAAAAAATAATTTTTCAATGCCATTTCAATGTTTTTATGGGCACTGGCAGTATCCATTTCAGTAATGTAGCAGTCAGCTAATTTTCTTAGAGTTTCCGACTGTCGAATTTTAACCGCTCTAAATTTATATGGATTAGCGTCATTATGTGCATTAGGAGTAGAAACATTTAATAAATTACTATTATTCATGTATACACTTGGATTATTCATACTCTTATCATCACCTGTAACGCCTAAGTCAGAAAACTTCTTTGAGCCCATTCCCTTGAAACCTTTTTCGCTTTGAAGGGCAATTATCATGTTGTCATGGATCTGTGAGTAAATTTTCAAAGCAACCTGATAACACTCGATAGCTCCTTTGTTATCTATAGGATCTAAGGTCAAATGTTTCATGCCTAGACGGATTATCATATCTCCAACATCGATTGAAATCGGATTCATTTTCATAAAATCAAAAATTTTAATTCTTAGTGCAGTCATATTCTCTATAGAATTGTCGATTTCATTTTCTATCATGTCATCATATATCTTTATATATTGGTTTTTAGAAGGTTTTATATTTATGTTAAGATTTGCAGTGTTATACACCGAATCAAAAATTGCCAATAGGCCCCTATCTCCACCTTGTGCGTTCTCTACAGATTTGTAAATTTCAAAAAACTTCTTTTTAATCTCTGGCTCAATCGTTGGCTGCTGCACTTTATTCATCACTCCAACAGATTCTTCATCGTTTATTTCATTATTAAAATCCTCTTCGTCCTCTTCGTCTTCAGTTTTGTAAACTTCTGAATTTACTGCATCTTTTTCAACATTCACTTCATAGTTTTCATTATATTTCAATTTATCTTCTAATTCGGGTGTTGTCAAATTATATTTTTCTTCTGACTGTACTTTTGATTCACTTTCATTATCCTCTTGTTGGATTTGAATCATTCGCTTCTTAGCAGCCATATTCTTCATCAACTGGTCAAGATATCCATTTTGGTTCTTTCTATCGATATCCTTGGTATCATTTGAAGAAAAATTTTTCTTATTTTGATTTTCCTTAAAACTCGAATAAAATTCTTTTCTAATTTGCATTTCTATTATTAATTATATATTTGTAATAATAAAAATTTGGAGCTTTCACAAATTTAGATAAGATTATATGAATATAAGATAATTAATTACTATTCTTCTGTATTATGTTAATTATTCCTATAATAAATTTAATAAAAATATAAATTCTAGCAATTTATTTGTTATAGTAATTATCTAATGAATTCGCAAGGCCAAGTTGCTTTCAAAAAATCATTTGAAGAAACTTACGACAGTAAAGAAAATTTTTCAAAATCTAAAAGTAAAAAAAAAAATAACAAAAATTCAAGTTCGAGAACGTCTACAAAGGAATCAGTAAACATGTCTAGTCCATCTCTTAATAAAGCAAACGGTGATATTTCAAGTAACTCCCAAATTTTGGAGTTGATTGAATCTCTAAGGGAGAAGATAGGCATATACCAACAAGAAATCGGAAACTTACTCGATGAAAAAGTTCAAATGCAGATGACAATAAACAAACTGCAAGAATCTAATTATAGTCAGAAAGCATCCTCAACTCCTGCTAAAAATACAGAAGAAATTAATAATGAGCTTGATGTTCTCAATACTCATATCCAGAGACAGAAAAAAATTCTAGATAAAGATCATTCTATTCTAAACGAAACGATTAATGAAGGAGTAATTGAACATACCATAGCTAAAAAAAGCTTGCAAGATGATATTGTGAATGTATGTGTTATATTTTTTAAACTTAGCTTAACCTGCAAAGAGATAATATATACAACGACATAAAAATACTTAAAGATGAATTGACGTCTTTGGTTGAATTGCAGGAAATGATTTGTAACAAACCTGGATTCGATAATAATAGTAACATCAACAATAATAATTCTGAAAATAAAGATGGGAATACAAGTAGATCAATAGAAACTATTAAGCATGATGAAAAGATCATTCCTCAAACAAAAAACTCAGAAATGAAAAACATAGAAGTGAACATAAATAGTGAAACTCTTAAAACTCAGATTGCAGATTTAAAAATTTCATCACAAATCCAAGAGAGTGAGATTTCTATTCCAAAGATTGAGGGTTATTTTGTTCTTAACGGAAAAATTTCACTCATCGATTCCGAACATAATCTATGGCACTTAACAAAATGTCACAAATATGAAATAGAAAAAAACGAAACGACTTGTTTAGATAAAGAAAAATTCCTGAGCGAATTTCTTATTAAGTATCAAAATATTTCAATTAGCAAGAGAGATGATTCAAGGAAAAATACTCTTGCTATTTCAGAAATCAAAACAGAAGAATACTACACGAAAAATTGTGTAGAGATAGAAAATGAAGAAAAGAACGAATACATCAAACAGAACAAAAGCAATTTTGATTCTTTGAATCTTAATAACATGACGACCCACTGTACACAGCGATATTCAGATAAAAATTATGACTCTTTAGGGTTTAATCATAACGATCAGGAAATGAAATTAGACAAGAGATTAGATGAAGAGATTATAGATGAAAGTGATCTCGATTTAAATTTAGAAAATAATGAAAGTTTAATCCTATCGGAATCAAACTAAGAAATTTGAATTTTATTTTATATATAAAAGAATATATTCGATTCTAATAAATACAATTTAATTTAATTATAATTAAATTCTTTATAAAATGAACACTTTATGTCCACATATCAACAATTTAAACGTAACATTCAGCGTTGCGGGAAAATCAATTTTCAAAGATCAATGCATGAGATGTTATGATGATCAAGTAATATAACTATTTTATTCAATTTTCAAGAAATCAGTAAAAGGATTAGACATCTGCCTCAAATGCTTCACTGCACATTGTGAAAGCGATATTTTTAATCACTCTCAACAGCATTATTTTCAGAAGAATCACCCAGTTTATCTAAATATAAGAGAAGTTCTTATAGAAAACAATTTGAAGGAAGAAAAAGAAGATAAAAAAATAACAAAATTAGCTATAGGAAAACCAGGGGGAGCTGATTTCTCAGATGAGAAATGGGAAAAATGGATGAAAATCTACTGCAGAGCTTGTGATAATGAATTTGACATCAATCAGAATAAGGCTTTGAAGCAATTAACCACATCGATCGTTTTTACATCTGATGCTAATGAACAAAGTAACATCAAGGCTTGGGAAGAAGAAATATTCCCATGCGAACATACCTTGACCTTAAAACAATATCAAACTAAAAAGATCTCATCGAAAATGCAAGCTACATGCGATGATTGTAACCTTAGCTCTAATCTATGGCTTTGTCTCACTTGTGGCAATTTAGGATGTGGAAGAAAAAATTACGATGGTACTGGTGGTAATAATCATGCGATAGCCCATTTCCAATCTACCAAACATCCGCTTGTTGTTAAGACAGGTACTATCACCCCTGAAGGAGATGCAAGTCTTTATTGCTATGCTTGTGATAATGATGTAAAGGATCCTGAATTAGCCAATCATCTCCATAATTTTGGAATAGACATAGCAACACAAAAGAAAACAGATAAAACAGTAACAGAAATGAATTTAGAGTTTAATCTAAATTTCACGCTTAGCAAGGCTATAGAGGAGGGTAAATTATTCACTCCGGTTTATGGACCTGGGCTGACTGGTGTCGAAAACTTAGGCAACTCCTGCTATATGAACTCAGTTGTACAGATATTATTTTCTCTGGAAGCTTTTCAAAGTCAATATCTAGACAATGCTATTGAACATCTAAGCACTTGTAACGCAGATACACAAAACTGCTTTTACTGTCAAGTGTGTAAATTACTGTATGGACTATTTTCTGGACTATATTCTGCTAAAAAGACAAGAGTCCTACCTAAAGTAGATGAAAACTCGCCAGATTTAATAGAAGAATATCAAACCGGAATAAAACCTTCTTCTTTCAAGCAATTTTTTGGAAAAGATCACCCTGAGTTCTCTACTAGCAAGCAGCAGGATGCTTTCGAATACTTATCATATTTATTAGAAAAGTTTGAAAAACAAGAAAAATCTCAAGGCAAGCCGAATCCAAGATCAATTTTCGAATTTGATTTAGAAAACAGATTGGAGTGTATAAAATGTCATGGTGTAAAATATAAACAACAGCGCACTTGTTTTTTAAATTTGACTGTGCCTAATTGGGAAGAAAAAAAAGCTGAAGGGAGTGTTTGCACATTTGAGGAAACAGTCAATAAATTTTTAGGAGAAGAATTAGTCGAACTGAATTGTTCAGAATGTAATGAGAAAACCAATTGGATAAAAACTCAAAGAATGAAAAATTTCCCGAAATATATTATTTTAATATTAGAGAGATTTGTGTATGATTGGGTTCCTATAAAATTAGAAGTCGCATTTAAACCCCCATTAAATAAATTTAATTTCGAATTGTTAGCAAGAAAACATTCAAAAGACGGCGAATATCTTCTTCCATCTGAGGAAAAAGAGGAAGAAAAAATAGAAGAAGAAGAGCCACAGATAGATCCGTTGAAAATTGATGTGCTAATGTCATGTGGAATATCAGAATTAGCAGCTAAGCATGCTCTTTTGAAAAATGAAAACGACCCAGATAGAGCACTGAACTGGTATTTTGAGAATATGGATAATCCAAGTAAATTATTTAATAATAAACGGTAACATTATTTAGTTTTGTTTACTCCTATTGCAAAAATAGCAAAACAATCCGCATCTTCGTTCAAAAAGGAAACAGTTCCTGAGCATTTAGTTTCCGACATTATATCCTTTGGTTTTACTCGTTCTCAAGCAGAAGGATCATTAAGGAAATGTGATAACAACATGGAAAGAGCCGTTGATTATCTTTTGACTCATCCTGAAGACAATTTCGAACCCACTTCTGATGAAATGCAGGTTGATAAAGTAGGAAATTTGATTATAGAAAAAGATATTAACACAAATAACTCGTCGGTTTATGATCTTTATGCTTTTATTACTCATCTAGGAAAAAATACTTCTCATGGACACTATGTAAGTCACATTAAAAAAGGCAATGATTGGATTTATTTCAATGATTCAAAAGTTAATATTGATTCTGATCCTCCAATTCATAAGGGATATATTTATTTCTACAAAAATTATTGAAATAAGTTTGATAGAATAGAAGAATTAATTAAGTATTAAAATGAAGAAAAAATTTATATTCAGAATAAAAATTTTAAATATTAATTGTCTGTTTCCAAATATTTTTTAAAATTGTGTGTAGTTATTTCATTTATATTTAATTCAATCAACATTTATTAAAATGACAATTTCTATTTTTCTTTAATCAAACTATTTCTATTATATAAAAATAGAAATAATAAAATTCATAATCGTATAAATCCCATCGGATAATATTACAACAATTAAAGCAGCATGACTGCCCCTTTGCCAAAAAGAGAAATCACAGAAGAATCTGATTTTAAGAATAATCAAGGAAAAAATCGAACTACCTTGCAGTCGCTCTATAAACATAAAGAATATTTTCATAATAATTTTGTATTTTTCCTCGCATATATTTTACTATTAAATTTTCTTGTTATATCCTTCAATCATAAAAACTTCGCATTTTGTTATTTGATCATATTTGGTACCCTATTAAACCATGGAATTAAGGCATTAAACCAAGAAGCTGCAATTACTATAACAATTACAATTCTATACATCGTTCCTGAAGACTTTATGAAGATTTTCTCAGTGTTATTTTTTTACCTTTCAGCCTTGTTCCAAATATTCCGTCTAAAGGGAACTAAATTCTACACAAAATTAAGAAAAATAAGAATATGGGGTGGCCCTATATATGGCTGTCTCCTCTTTTGGAGGATTATAAACAGCTACGGTGTACTCTATTTAGATATCACAGCTCTTCTAATTTTCCTTATTGGAGTCAAATATCGCCCGAACTACTTTGAAGAAGGAGATTACGATAGAAACAGAATCATTCATAAATATTTGATGATTACTAATTTCAGTATTGTATCAATAGAAGATTTGTATTTAGTATGTGAGTTACATATGATATAAGAAGGGAGATAGTTAATATTTTAATTAAATTTTTAATGAAATATAATTAATAATAAATAAACACACAAATTATTTTAA
>Ga0169931_10012248_pt1 | contig 11923 bp, 7 predicted proteins | sample Kivu_15m_20L_FD_129675 | JGI IMG/M metagenome (GOLD analysis project Ga0169931, IMG submission 129675) | Freshwater microbial communities from Lake Kivu, Western Province, Rwanda to study Microbial Dark Matter (Phase II) - Kivu_15m_20L... | ecosystem: Environmental > Aquatic > Freshwater > Lake ...
AGAGGCCACGACCCCCAGAGGCCACGACCCCCAGAGGCCACGCGAATCGACGGGCCGACCCGTTTCCACGGGTCGCGATCCGCCGCGCGCGTTCGCCGAGGAGCGCCCAGCCCTGCCGGGAGCCCCCGGCGACGGCCGCGGCGCCACCGCCGGAACGACCCGAATATACCGCCCCGGCTGTGCGCCGGTCAAGCGACCGCGGTCTGGCAATTTGCTCTTAAGTCGCTCTGTACCAACATGTTAAAGTACGCGGTCGGGATCGGCGTCGTGCTCGCCGGCGCGGCGGGTTGTCGCCCCGCCCCTGCCGAGCGGCTTCCCGAACTCGTCTGGGGCGAGCAGGGGATCCATGCGGGGCAGTTGCAGAAGCCGCGCGCCATCGCGTTGGACGCCCGCGACCAGCTCTATCTGGTCGACATGCTGGCGAGGATTCAGGTTTACGACCTCGACGGCCGGTATCTCCGCGGGTGGCGGACTCCGGCGAGCGTCAACGGTCGTCCGTGCGGTTTGAGCGTGGCTCGCAACGGCGACGTGCTGGTCGCCGACACCCACTATTTTCGCGTGCTGCGGTACCGGCCCGACGGCGTGCTCCGGGAGGAGGCCACGCTGGGCGGGACGAGCGGCACGGGGCCGGGACAGTTCGGGTTCGTGACCGACGCGGTCGAGGATTCGCAGGGCAACGTCTACGTCGGCGAGTACGGCGCCAACGATCGGATTCAGAAATTCTCGCCGCAGGGGGAGTTTCTCCTACAATGGGGCGCGCATGGCGAAGCGCCGGGCCAGTTTCGTCGTCCGCAGAATCTGGTGATCGACCGGGAGGACCGGATCTGGGTGGCCGACGCGTGCAACCACCGCATCCAGATCTTCCTGGCGGACGGCCGGCTGGCCGCCTGCTGGGGGGGGGAGGGATGCGAGGCGGGTCGATTCTACTACCCTTACGATCTGGCGCTGGACGGCGAGGGCCATGTCTTCGTCTGCGAGTACGGCAACCACCGCGTGCAAAAGCTCACGTGCGACGGCGTGCCGTTGGCCAGTTGGGGTCGCGAGGGGCGGGGGCCCGGGGAGCTCCACAACCCGTGGGGCCTGGCCCGGGATCGGCGCGGCCGTTTGCACGTCGTCGATTCCAGCAACCATCGCGTTCAGCGGGTGAGCTTCTGATTGCATGTTCCAGCACCGCGTAGTGTTCGACCAGCCGCTCTACCTGGCGCTGCTCGCGGCAGTGCCTGCGGCATGGTGGGTGGCGCGGCGGAGCCTTGCGGCTCTGGGGGTCTGGCGGCGTCGCGCGGCCCTGCTGCTGCGGTCGCTGGTGCTGCTGCTGCTCGTGCTGGCTCTGGCCGACGCGCACTACCAGCGGCGGAGCGACCGCTTGTGCGTGGCGTTCGTCCTCGACCAGTCGCTGAGCATTCCGCTCGCGCAGCGGCAGGCGATGCTGCAGTACGTGAGTCGACTCGTCGAGGAGGGGCGAGACCGCCAGCGCGACGACCGTTTCGCGGTCATCGTCTTCGGTCGCGACGCCGAGGTGGAGGTGCCTCTGGTAACCACGGAGCTGGCGTTGCGTAGTCGGATCGAAAGCCTGCTTGACGCCGAGTACACCGACGTCGCCGCTGCGATCCAACGCGCCAAGGCGCTGTTTCCCCACGACGCCGCGCGGCGCATCGTGCTGGTGACCGACGGCAACCAGAACCGGGGCGACGCCTACCGCGAAGCCCGGGCGGCCGCCGGCGCGGGCGTCGGCATCGACGTGGCGCCCGTCCGGCTCGCCCCCCGGAGCGAGGCGATCGTCGAAAAGATCGACGTCCCCGCGGTCGTCCGCCGCGGCCAGCCGTTCGAGCTGCGGGCCGTCGTGAGCTTCGACGCGCCGCCGAACGCGCCGCAGACGATTTCCGGCAAATTGCGCGTGCTCCGCAAAGCGGGCGACCAGGAGGAACTCGTCGCCGAACAGGACGTGACCCTCTCTCCGGGACGACGCGTCTTCTCCGTTCCGGAGTCGTTGCAGCGCAGCGACTTCTACTCGTACGAGGCGCGTTTTTCTCCCGACGATCCGCAGGACGACGGCCTGCTGCAGAACAACGTGGCGTCGGGATTCGCCCACGTCCGCGGTCGAGGGCAGGTGCTGCTCATCGAGAACTTCGATCAACCGGGAGAGTTCGCTTCCGTCGTGGAAAGCCTTCGCCGCGAGGAACTCGAAGTGGTCGTGACCTCGACCAACCGCCTGTTCGATTCGCTGGCCGACCTGCAACGGTACGATGCGGTCGTGCTGGCGAACGTTCCGCGCAGCTCGGGAGCCGACGCCGACAACGTCGCCAGCTTCAGCGACGAGCAGATCCGCATGCTCGTTCGCAACACCCGCGAACTGGGCTGCGGGCTGGTGATGATCGGCGGGCCCGACGCGTTCGGGGCCGGCGGGTGGACCAATACGGAACTTGAGGAGGCGATGCCCGTCGACTTCCAGATCAAGAACGCCAAGGCGACCCCGGTCGGCGCGCTGGCCCTGGTCATGCACGCCGGCGAAATGCCCCAGGCCAACTTCTGGCAGAAGCGAATCGCCATCGAGGCCATCCAACTGCTCGGACCGCGCGATTACTGCGGGCTCGTCCAATGGAACGGCTCCGACCAGTGGCTGTGGGGAGCCGCCCAGGGCGGCATGCTCCGCGTCGGGCCGAGTCGGCGGATGATGCTGGCCCGCGTCGATCAGATGTCGATCGGCGACATGCCCGCCTTCGATCCCGCCCTGCAGATGGCCGCCGCCGCCTTCGCCGGCCTCCCCGACGCCGCCGTCAAGCACATGATCGTCATCAGCGACGGCGATCCGACGCCGGCCACCGGAGCCGCGCTCGCGGCCCTCAAGCAGCAACGCGTCCAAACGACGACGGTCGCGGTGGCCTCCCACGGCGCGCTCGGCAGCGCCGAGTTGCGACGCATCGCCGACGCCACTGGCGGCAAGTACTACGAGGTGCGCAGCGCCAACGCGCTGCCGAAAATCTACCAGCGCGAAGCCCGCCGCATCGCGCGGCCCCTCGTGTTCGAGTCGGAGGTTCCGCTGCCGCTCGCGCAAGTCGGCGCCCACGAAATGCTGCAGGGTCTTCCCGGCGGACCGCCCCCCATCCGAGGCTTCGTCCTGACGACGGTCAAGGAGAACCCGCTCGTCGAAGTCCTGCTCCGCGCCGCCGAGCCGTCCGACCCCCGCAACGCCTCGGTCCTCGCCGCCTGGCGGTACGGGGCCGGCAAGGCCGTCGCGCTGACCACCGACGCCGGAACCCGCTGGGCCGCCAGCTGGTCGAATTGGCCGGGTTACGACCAGTTCTTCCAGCAGGCGATTCGCTGGGCCATGCGGCCCACGGGCGATTCCGGGGGTTATGCCGTCGCCACCAGCGTCCGCGATGGAAAGACCCAGATCGTCGTGACTGCCGTCGACGCCGACGAACGGTTCGTCAACGACCAGGCTCTGGCCGCGGCGGCCGTCGCCCCCGACATGACGCAGGCGCCCGTCGCCATGCGGCAAGTCGCCCCCGGTCGGTACGTCGGCGAATTCGCCAGCGAACTTCCCGGCAACTACCTGATCGTCGTCCATCCTGGCGGCGACGCGGCGCCGATTCGCACCGGGGTGAACGTCGGTTACTCGGCCGAATACCGCGATCGCGAGACCAACCTCGCGCTGTTGGAATCGATCGCGCGGCTCCCGGCGGGCGAAGGTCCGCCGGGAACCTTGTCGGCGGGGGGAACGGCGGAGGCGCTTTCCGCGGGAGAGCCCCCGTACAATCCCTTCCGCCGCGATCTGCCGCCGGCCGTGGCGAACCAGCCCCTGTGGCCTTGGCTGGTCGTTGCCGGCAGCTGCCTGTTTTGGGGCGACGTCTTCGTCCGTCGCGTGCAGATTCGCTGGCCGGACGCGGCACGCCTCCTGTCGCGGGCGACCGTCGGTCGACGAGGCCGGCAGCCGCAGGGGGCGGCTGCGGAGACGATCCAGCGACTGCGGACGCGGAAGCAGCAGGTGCATCAGGATCTGGCCGCCCGCGGCGGCGGCCGCCGCACGGCCCCCGCGGTCCCGCGGCAGCCCGCCGCCGCGGCGCCGCCCGGCGCCGAGAGGGATCGGCCGACGCAGCCCGCCGCGCCGGCCGGGCCTACGCCCGCGCCGCCGGAGAACTCGCCGCCGGAGGAGAGCTCCATGGAACGGTTGTTCAAGGCCAAGCAGCAAGTCTGGCGCGAGCGCCGGCCCCCCGGGGGGCCGCGGCCCCCCGATCGCCAGGATCCCGAGGAAAGACCGAGCCCATGACCACCGACAAGTCGATCGAACAGCAGGCTGCGGAGTTCGCGAGCCGCTACCAGGCCGTGCGGGCCCAATTGGGCCGCGTGATCGTCGGCCATGGCGACGTGCTCGACGGCGTGCTGACGTGCCTGTTCGTCGGCGGCCATTGCCTGCTGGAGGGCGTGCCGGGGCTGGGCAAGACGCTGCTGGTGCGGACCCTCGCCGAGACGCTCGACTTGAAGTTCTCGCGGATCCAGTTCACCCCCGACTTGATGCCGGCCGACATCTTGGGGACGAACATGGTGCTGGAGAGGCCCGACGGCGGTCGGGAATTCCAGTTCCAGAAGGGGCCGATCTTCACCCAGATCTGTCTGGCCGACGAAATCAACCGCGCCACGCCCAAGACGCAGTCGGCGATGCTGGAAACGATGCAGGAACGGCGCGTGAGCATCGCCGGCAAGACGTTCGCCATGCAACTGCCGTTCTTCGTCATGGCGACGCAGAATCCCCTCGAGCAGGAGGGCACGTATCCCCTCCCCGAAGCACAGCTGGACCGCTTTTTCTTCAAACTGCTGGTGGGCTACTCGAGCCGCGAGGAACTTTCGGAGATCGTCGACCGCACCACGCGGGGCGTCGAGACCGTTCCCGAGAAGGTGATGGACGGAGCCGAAATCCTGCAGTGGCAGCAGCTTGTGCGGCAGGTGATCGTGGCCCCGCACGTCCAGGACTACATCGTCCGCCTGACGTTGGCGACGCACCCAGGGAGCCAGTTCGCGCTGCCCGAAGCGACGCAGTACCTGCGGTGGGGCGCCAGTCCGCGGGGTGCGCAGACGATCGCGCTGGCCTCGAAGACGCGCGCCTTGCTGCACAGGCGGTACAACGTGAGCTTCGAGGACGTGCGCCGCTGCTACCTTCCGGCGATGCGGCACCGCGTCATTCTGAATTTCGAAGCCCAGGCCGAAGGCGTCGAGGCGGACGCCCTGCTCGCGAAGATCCTCGAACGGGTGCCGGAGAAGGAGGCCGTCGGCTGAGCCGCCTGCACGCTCGACGCCGGATCTTTTCCGTCCGCGTCCGGTCTGCTGCAGGCGATCCCTTCGACGACGCACGCGCATGAACAGCGAACTGCTTTCTCCCGACCTGCTGGCTCGCCTGGAGCGCCTGGAATTCGTGACCCGCAAGATTTTTCGGGGGCGCCTCCAAGGAGAGCGGCGCAGCGCGCGTAAAGGCCAGAGCGTGGAATTCGACGACTTTCGCAACTACGTCGCCGGCGACGATCTGCGACTGCTGGACTGGAATCTTTACGCGCGGCTGGAAAAGCTGATCGTCAAGCTTTTTCTGGAAGAGGAGGAACTGCATCTCTACGCCCTCGTCGACGCCAGTCCGTCGATGGGTTTCGGAGAGCCCTCCAAATTGCAGTGCGCCAAACAGATCGCCGCCGCTCTGGGGTTCATCGGACTCGTGCGGTCCGACCGGGTGCGGGTGGAGACGTTGGGCCAGCCCCCGCGACGCCCGGGCCCGCTGTTTCGCGGCCGCGGCTCGGTCGGGCGGCTGCTCGACCACCTGCAGGGCCTGCAACCGATCGAGTCGGCCTCGTTGCGGGACGGCGTGAGAAATTTCTGCCTCCGCAATCCCAGCAAGGGCGTGGTGGTGCTGCTCAGCGATCTGCTGGACAAGCAGGGGTTCGAGGAGGCTCTGCGGCATTTCGCCGCGCGGCAATTGGATTGCTACGTCATCCACCTGCTGTCCCGCGAGGAATTGTCGCCGGACGTCCGCGGCGACTTGAAGCTGGTCGACTGCGAGGATCGCGAGGAAGCCGAAATCACCGTGAGCGCTCCGCTGCTCGGCCGTTACCAACGGACGTTGGACGAGTTTCTAAGGCAGGCCGAAGAGTTCTGCAAACGCCGCGGCATCGGCTACCTGCGGTGCGACAACCGGGTCTCGGTGGCCGATCTCGTGGCGCGGCAGTTGCGAACCCGCGGTCTCGTTCGCTAACGCGTTTGCGGATTGTTCGCGGCAAGGCGGCACGCATCATGGATTCGCTGTTTCGGCAGACTCTCGGACCGCTGGGCTGGACGGCGATGCTGCTGTTGCCCCCGGCCGTCTTCGCCCTGTACTTCCTCAAACTGCGCCGCGAACCCCTGGAGGTGCCCAGCACCTACCTCTGGGCCCGCGTGGTGCAGGACCTGCACGTCAACAGCCTGTGGCAGCGGCTGCGGCGGAACCTGCTGCTCCTGTTGCAACTGGCGATCCTCGGACTGGCGATGCTGGCGCTGCTCCGCCCCGGATGGCAGGGGACGGCGCTGGAAGGGCGGCGTTTCATCTTCCTGCTCGACCGCTCGGCCAGCATGTCGGCGACCGACGACGGCGATACGACCCGTCTCGACCGCGCCGCGCAGCGGATTGGCGAACTGGTCGATCAGATGGATTCCGGCATGTCGGCGATGATCGTCGCCTTCGCCGACCAACCCGACGTCGTGCAGGAATTCACCGGCAATCGCCGCCTGCTCAGGGAGGCGCTGGCCCGCGTCGCCGCCGTCCCCGCCGGCACCCGCATCCGGGGAGCCTTGGAGCTTGCCGACGATCTGGCCAATCCGGCTCGGGTGACGATTGAGGAAGGGGGGCTGGAGGTCGACGCCACCGCCCAGGAACCCGTGGAGTTGATGATTCTCAGCGACGGCTTGTTCGAGCCCGTCGAGGGCTACTCGCTAGGCAATCTGCGGCCGAAGTTCTTCCCGATCGGCAGTCGCGCGGCGGCGAATCTCGCCGTGACGGCCTTCAACGTGCGGCGGAACGAGTTGCGGCCCGAGCAGCGGCAGGCCTTCGTGCAGGTCGGCAATTTCAGCGACGAAGAACAGACGTGCGTCGTCCAGTTGTTCGTCGAGGGCCGCCTGACGGACGCCGCGCGGCTGGCGTGTCCCCCGGGAGATCTCGCCGGAGCCGTGTTCGAACTGGGCGATTCGGCGGCCGGCGTGCTCGAAGCCCGCCTCGATCCGCCCGACGGATTCCGGGACGCGGTGGCGCTCGACAACCGGGCGTACGCGGCGATCGACCGCGCGCGGGAGGTGCGCGTGCTGCTGGTCAGCGAGGGCAACGCCGCCCTGGAAGCGGCTCTTCAGACGGATCGCGCCCGGCAGACGGCGCGGATCGAGCGGCTGCCCCCCGCGCGGCTGGCCGACGAGCAGGTGCAACGCGACTTGCAGTCGGCCGCCTACGATCTGGTCGTGTTCGACGCCTGCGCACCTGCGTCGATGCCCGCCGCCAACACGGTGTTCGTCGGTCGCGTTCCGCCGCTCGCCGCGTGGCGCGCGCAGGCCTCGCCCCAGCCGGTCGCCGTCCCGCAAATCGTGGACTGGCGTCGCGACCACCCGCTGCTGCACCTGGTGGAATGGGGCAACGTCGAGCTGGTCGACAGCCTGACCGTGCGCCCGCCTCTCGGGGGAGCCGTCCTCGTCGATTCGACGGCCGGGCCCGTGGCCGCCGCCGCGCCGCGCGACCAGTACGAGGACGTGGTGTTGGGCTTCGAGATTGTCGGTCGTAACGATCAGGGGGAGGCGACGGTCAACACGAACTGGCCGCGTCGGCTGAGTTTCCCCGCCTTCTGGCTGAACGCGCTGGAGTATCTGGGCGGGCGGCTGGTCGACGAGAACCGGTCGTACCGTCCCGGCGATCCCGTCGCCCTCCCGGCCCGGGAAGCGAACGCCGCCTACGCCGTGCAGTTGCCCGACGGCGCGCAGGTCGAGGCCGGGCCCCCCCGCGACGGCGTGTTGTCCTGGCTCCGCACCGAGCAGCTCGGCGTCTACCGCGTGCTGCGCGACGGCCGGCCCTTCGCCCAATTCGCGGTCAACCTGTGCGACCCCCGCGAGAGCGACGTCCGGCTGCGGCCCCGTCAGGGCGACGCCGGACGACTCGACGAGGTCGCGTCGCTGTCGATCGGTTTTGTCGACGTGGAGGCCCAACCTTTGGGGGCTTCGGTGCGTAAGGAACTGTGGCAGCCCCTGCTGCTGGCAGCCTTGGCAGTCGTGCTGTTGGAATGGTATATCTACAACCGTCGAGTGTACGTGTGAGTCCCCCGCGGCGCGCTGCCGCGCGCGTCCGCCCCGACGGCGCGCCGCGGAGGTCGCGCGGTCTGGCGGCGGCGGATCCGCCGTGCCGTTCCTGCGTTCGGGCGGGGTAATTCATGGCTCTTTCGATGCGTTCGGGCAAACGTGGTCGCAAGCGGAGGTTGCAGAGTCGCAATCCCCTCCGTCGGCTGATCGAAAACGACCTGATTCGCCGCGTCAGCTACCTCGAGTACCGCGACAAGGTGCAGCGCGTCTACGACGGACCGAAAGGCGCCGTGTTGACCGCCTGCAGCATGATCTCGCTGCACATTCCGCTCGGTAAACGCCTGTTTCGCACCCGCAAGTTCGATTTGCGCGGTTCGCGCAAGGTGCTTGACGTCGGCAGCGGGGCAGGCCAACTCGCATCCCACGTGCTGAATTACGGCGACCCCGAGGCCCGCGTCGTTTGCACCGACCTGTCCCACCGCATGCTCCAACGCGCCCGCACGCGACTCGACAACCAGCCCCCCAAACGACAACGCTCCGTGACCGCCGAGCCCGAGTTCGTGACGGCCGATCTGTCGCAGCTTCCGTTCGCCGACGGATCGTTCGACTGCATCACCTGCGGGTACGTGCTGGAGCATCTGCCAGACCCTGAGCCCGGGCTCGCGGAGATGGCGCGCGTGCTGGAACCTGGCGGACGCCTGTTCCTGCTGACGACCGAAGACAGCTTCTCCGGAGCCTGGACCAGCCGCATGTGGTACTGCCGCACCTACAACCGCGGCGAACTCAAGCAGGCTTGCGAGCGGTTGGGGCTCGAATGGAAACAGCAACTCTGGTTCACGCGGATGCACCGCGCCGTCGGAGCCGGCGGGATTTGCGTCGAAATCGTCAAGCCTCGAGCGGGCGCCGGAACCCGCGCCGAACCGTTGCGCGTCGCGGCCGAACAGCGCTGACGCCCGGGCCTCGACTGCCGCGTTCGTCGCCAAGGCGAATCGGCCGGCCGGCGTGCCTCGGCCGGCGTGCCTCGGCCGGCGCTGCCCGCAGGGCGCCGCGTGGCCGCCTCCGCCCCGGCTGCGGACGCCCGAGACCCACCCCGCGATCCGACGCGCGTGGCGGCCGTCCGGCGCACCTCCGGACTCCTCGTGCCCGGAGCCGCACGGCGCCTTCTCGTGCCGGCGGCGCCCCCGCGGCGACCCGCCGACGGCCTCCCTCGCCACAGCGGCCGACGACGACCGCGCCCTCTCGCAGAGCCCGCCAGCGGACCGCCGCCCGCCAGCGCGGCGGCCGCCGCCAGGCGATCGTCGACGCGCGCTTCTATCCAACTGTCCAGTTATCCCTGCCGGCCCCCTGATGCTACGATTTTGAGTGCGGGGAGATCGTGTCCAGCGGCCGGTTTCCGACCGCATCGGGGCGTGGCGCAGTCTGGCTAGCGCACCTGCTTTGGGAGCAGGGGGTCGGAGGTTCGAATCCTCTCGCCCCGACTATCTGGGAGGCTTGCCCGTCGGCTGGGAGGCTTGCCCGTCGGCTGGGAGGCTTGCCCGCCGGTTCGACGAACCGCGGGGCCGGTCGCCGCCTCCTCGTTGCAGGGCGACTTGCCGTGCGGCGGCCCCCCCAACGGCCTCCCCCGCCCCGCCGCCGCGAAGCCCCCGTCAGGCCGGCCTGATCCGTCGTCGACGCCGTTCGGCGGGCGCGCGGCGCGTGCGAGGCGGCAGCCCAACGTCGGGCCCGCCTGTTCGGACCCGCCCCGCTCGGCGTCGTCGCCGGCCGGCAGGGAGTCCACCGTACCGTCGTGCCGCGCGCCACGCGCGGTCGTTGCTCGGTCCCCCTCGGCGTCGCAAAGGGGACCGGTTGCATCGTCGACGCGCCGCGGACGGGCACGGAGGAAAGTTCGATGAGCGAGTCGATATTCCTCCCGGGCCCCTCGGAAAAAACGGTCCGCAGCGAGGACGGACGCATCGTGACGGTCCCTGCCGGCTGGGTTCTGGTTCCTCCCGGCGACGCCGCTCTCACGCGCCGCGTGAAGGCCTCGGGCGAGCATTGGGTCGTGCAGGAGAAAAGAGGCCGCAAAATATTCTCTCGCGGCGTTTGGGCGCCAGCCAACGTCGTCCGTCGCATCCGTGCGGAACTGGAGGTCGAGCGTTCCACGGAGAGCTATGCGAAACGGCAAGCCGCAGCCGCTCGACGACGAGAAACCGAGCAAGCCGCGTACGTCGAGGATTTCGCGGGCGCCGTCCTGCAGTTTCTCGCTTTCGATCCTGCTCACGCCGAGCTTGCTCGGCGGCTGGCGGCAGCAGTCGCCGAGCACGCCACGCCGGTCGGCAGCGGCACCGTCGCGCGAACCAAGCGGATCCCTCTGGAGCGGAGGGCGGAGGCCGCCGTCATCGCATGGATGAGGCACCAGACCACGGCCTACGACTCCCTGGCGATTCCCCGCGTCAAGGGAAAACGCCGCGAGGTGCGGCGAACGCTGGCGCGCGCGTCCCATCGCCTGCTGGAAGGTTATCGACGGGGCAGGGGGGCGGCGGCCGACTGCCCTTTGCGGAAGGCGGTGGAGGGGACGAGCGACGAGCAGGGAACGGCGTGAAGCAGTGCGGCGTTGGCGCAGGGCGGCCTCGCAGTCCGCGAGAGAACGACGGGCTGCTTCATTGCCGGACGCGACGCCTGCTCGCGCGTCGCCCGAACGCTTGCGGGGGCGATCCGCGCGGCGTCGAGTCCTGCGCTGCACGAGCGGAAACGACGCCAAGCAGGCGTCGCTCCGCGGGCCGTCAGGAGGCAAGCCCAGGCGGGGACGGAAATCGCGAGCGCCGGTCAGGCGGCGCGCGGGAGCGAGGGAGAATGCGGCGCGGCGCGTTCCTGGGCGAACCGCGCCAAATCGGCGGCGATCGGCCGGATGTGCTCGTTCCAGGTGATGACCTGCCGGTAGTGGCCCCGACCGCACTGTTCCCGGCCGTGCAGCTCGTAGCCCAGGGGTTGGCTGCGATCGGTCGGCATGAGCGAACGCATGCAGAAGGGAAAAATCGCTTCCAGCGAGCCGGCCTCCTCCCCGTATTTGGCGAACGTGCCGTCGAGCGACAGCGACAGTTCCTCGTACCGGCGGACGACTGCGACCTTACGCTGCAGTGCCGCGCCGTCCAAACGACGCAGCCTGGCGTGCCCCGCCATCTCCCACGGGATCGCCAGCGGGTGCGAGGCCAACGGGAATTCAAATTGCCGGATCATGCAACCGCGCTGCGCCTCGGCGATCCGCACCGCGGCGATGCGCACCTCCCGAAAGAGATCGTGCGACATGATTTCGCCCTCGGCCGAGTCGCCGAGAACCAATTCAATGCGATGGCGGACCAACGAGTCGGCCAGTACGCAGGCCACCTTCCGGAAAAAGCGGTGGTCCTGCTCGAGCACGGCCCGGTACACCTCCAAGTCGCCGGCCGCGCCGAAGGGGGCGCCCGGACGGGCTCCAAGGTCCCGCAACAACGCGGCGGACCAGGAAAGTCGCGGCACGCCCCGCCGTCCGGAACCGTCGGTAAGAACGGCCACCCGCGGACGCAGGTGCTCCGTCCAGGACAATACCCGGCACTCGTGTCCCGGATGCGCAATCACCAGGGCCGCGGCCAGGTCGCGCAAATCGTCGCCATCGCATCCG
>Ga0169931_10012249_pt1 | contig 11923 bp, 12 predicted proteins | sample Kivu_15m_20L_FD_129675 | JGI IMG/M metagenome (GOLD analysis project Ga0169931, IMG submission 129675) | Freshwater microbial communities from Lake Kivu, Western Province, Rwanda to study Microbial Dark Matter (Phase II) - Kivu_15m_20L... | ecosystem: Environmental > Aquatic > Freshwater > Lake...
AGCGAGCAAGGCTGCTCCGGCGGCGAAGAAGGCTGCGGCGAAGCCCGCTGCGAAGAAGGCTGCTCCGGCGGCGAAGAAGGCTGCGGCGAAGCCCGCTGCCAAGAAGGCTGCGGCGAAGCCCGCTGCCAAGAAGTCCTCCAAGTGATCTGCGCGCCGTCGTGCGCGTCGTGACCTGGAACGTCAACTCGCTGAAGGCCCGCATGCCGCGGGTCGAGGCGTGGTTGACCGATGTACAACCCGATGTGGTCTGTCTCCAGGAGACGAAGATGGCCGACGACGCCTTTCCGTCGTTGGCGTTCTCGTCACTGGGTTACGACAGTGCCCACGTCGGGGAGGGCCGCTGGAACGGCGTCGCCCTCCTGTCGCGTGTCGGGATCAGTGATGTCATCGCCGGTTTCGCCGATGGTGGCCCCACTGATCCCGAGGCGCGTCTGATCACCGCCACCTGTGGTGGCGTACGGGTGTCGTCCGTGTACGTGCCCAACGGTCGAGCGATCGACCACGATCACTACCGGTACAAACTGGCCTGGCTGGGGCGCTTGCGGGCTCACCTCGAGGCCACGTGCACGCCGAACGACGACGTGATCGTCGCCGGTGACTACAACATCGCGCCCACCGACGACGACGTGTGGAACATCGACGCCCTGCAGGGATCGACCCACGTGACCGAACCGGAACGGGCGCGACTGGGCGAACTCGAGGCGTGGGGTCTGTGTGACCTCTTCCGCAGGGTGCGTCCCGAGGCTCGGTTGTTCTCGTGGTGGGACTATCGGGGCGGGGACTTCCACGAGGGGCGCGGCATGCGGATCGACCTGCTCCTGGGTTCGGCGTCGGTGGCCGAACGTGTGCGGTTCGCCGTCGTCGATCGCAACGCCCGCAAGGGCGAACAGCCCAGCGATCACGCTCCGGTGCTGGTGGACCTCGCCGACTGATCCGGGGCGTTCGAGCCCCGGACGGCTGCCAGAACCGCCTCACCGTGGCGACGGGCGAACAGTGCTCCGACGACGTCGGCGACCTCGTCGAGTGAATCCGGTGGGCGGCGCGCGAGACGTCGCAGTTCGGCGTCGGTGCAGACGACCGCCGGATCGACGGCCGCCGCCCGTGCGGCGTTCGCCCGCCAGTGGCGCAGTGCCGCCAGCACATGGTGCTGTCGATCTGCAGCGGGCAGGCGGCGGTGCAGATCGGCCGGGGGTGGAACCACCGGTGCGGGCGTCACGGCGACGACGTCGACCAGTGGGCTCGGCCCGCCCGCACGTCCGCTGCGCTGGCGCGCCCACGTGATCAACAGCCGATCGGCCGCCCGGGTGACCGCCACATAGGCCAAGCGGGTCTCTTCGGCCTTGGCCTCGGCCGAGCGCGCCGAGCCGTGCGGCACCAACCGGCGTTCGAACCCTGCGATGGCGACCACGGGCCACTCGCGGCCCTTGGCGGCATGAAATGTCATCAGTTCCACCCCGTCCTCGTCGCTGGTGAGGTCGGTGAGGGCACCGCTGCTGCGCACCCATCCGGCGAAGGTGCGGCCGTCGCCGCCGGCCGTGTCGGCGACGAACTCCTCGACCAGTGCCGCCACACGGCGGCGGGCGAGGGCGCGATCATCATCGGGATCGACGTCGCCGTCGGTTGCATCGGCGGCCCAGGCCAGGAGGCGATGGAGACCTCCCTGTTCGGCGGCCTCAGCGACCGCCGCCTCCACGGGACCCTGCCCCCGGCGTTGGCGCACGTGCAGGCCGGCTGCAGCGAGGGCGTTGCGCAGGGCGGGGGCCTGGGCGTTCGTGCGCACCAGCACGGCCATCGAGGCGAGGGGCACTCCCGGACGCCGCTGATCGGCGAGCCACGTTGCCACGCCGCGGGCCTCGACCAGCTCGTCGTCGAAACCGGTCAGGGTGACGCTGCCGCCCTCGGGACGCCATGGCACCACGTGGACCGGCAGGTCGGTGGTGGCCAGGATGCGGCGGGCGACGTCGATGATCTCGGGTGTCGAACGCCGGTTGCGGTCGAGTCGGACCACGTGGACCCGGGGGAAGCTCGCATCGACATCGCGCAGCAGTCGGGGTTCGGCACCGTTCCAGCCGAAAATTGCCTGAGCGGGGTCACCGACGAGGAACAGGTCGTCCCGGCCACCGCGCCAGGCCTCGAGCACCGCGAACTGGAGCGGGTTGAGGTCCTGTGCCTCGTCGACGTGCAGGTGGCGAAGCCGCCAGCGGACCACGTCGGCGAAGGAGCGGTCGCGCCGGAGTTCGTTGAGCAACTGCACGAGGAGGTCGTCGAGGTCGACCACCCGTCGGCGTCGCTTCAGTTGTTCGTAGGCGTTCCAGCGCTCCGCAACCTGTGCGGAGCCTTGCGAGGGCCGACGTGACGCGGCGAGGGCTTCGGTCTCGTAGCGATCAGGTGTGATCAGCCGGGCACGGGCCCAGTCGATCTCCTGGGCCAGTTCGCCCGGTACATGCTCACCTGCCGGCGCCGGGCACACCTCACGCAGCAGCCGCCAGCGATCGGAGATGATGGTGGGAGCGGTGCGCCCCTCGTCGTTCCAACGCTGGCGCAGCAGACCGTACGCCGTGGCGTGGAACGTGCCGGCCATCACCTGATCGTGGACGCCGAGGCGCCGGAGGCGTCGCCGCAACTCGGCCGCCGCCTCCCGGGTGAAGGTGATCGCCAGGCAGTGGCGGACGTCGGCGGTTCCCGTGGCGACGCGGTGCGCCAGCCGCCGGGTCAGCACGGTGGTCTTGCCCGAACCCGCAGCGGCCAGCACTGCCACCACACCGACCGGGGCCGTCACGGCGGCCACCTGGTCGTCGTCGAGGCCGTCGAGCAGGTGGGCGGGTTCCACGAGTGCACGCTAGTGGCACGGCGTTCCCGGTCAGTTGGGCCGAAGGGATAACGTGCGGCCGTGCCCCTACCGCGCAAACTGCTCAACGACTACGAGACACTCGCACTCGACCTGCACCCACACTGGTGGCACTTCGCTGCGCCCGTGGCCTCGTTGACGGCAGCGATCGTGGCGGCCCTGACGGTTCTGGCCACGCTGGACGGCGATCTGCGGCGGGCACTGTCGTGGCTGCTTCTGGCGGTGATCGTGGTCTGCGCCCTGTGGCTGCTCGTGCGCTACGTCATGTGGGCCACCACGAACTTCGCCGTCACGTCGCACCGGATCATCTTCCGCAACGGTGTGCTGTCGCGCCAGGGGGTCGAGATCCCACTCGAACGGGTCAACAACGTGAACTTCTATCAGTCGCTCTTCGAACGGCTGATCGGGGCGGGCGACCTCCTCATCGAGTCGGCGGGCACCGATGGCCAGCAGCAGTTCAGCGACATCAAGCATCCGGAACGGGTTCAGAATCTGATCCATGCCCAGATCGAGCACAAGAACGACCGTCGGATGGCGCCTTCTGGCGAGCCGGCTGGCGGCGGTGTCGATGTGGCGACACAACTCGAACGACTGGTGGCGCTGCGCGACCGCGGTGCGCTGACCGACGAGGAGTTCGAGAGCCAGAAGCGCCGACTGCTCGGATGACATGACGTCGATGCGTGTCGTGTCGCTGGTCCCCTCAGCGACCGAGACCCTCCTGGCCTGGGGCGCCGACGTGATCGCCTGCACCCGATTCTGCGAGCAACCGCACCTGCCTCACGTCGGTGGCACGAAGGATCCCGATCTGGATGCCATCGCAGCATTGCGGCCCGACCTGGTGGTGGTCGACCGGGAGGAGAATCGGCGTCCCGATGCCGAAGCCCTCCGGGCCGCGGGTTGCGAGGTGCACGTGATGCACGTCGTGTCGGTGCACAGTGCCGTGCGCGACCTGGCGGCACTGGCACGTCGTCTGGGTGTGCCTGCGCCCGTGTGGACGCCACCGCCGGTGCCACCCCTCGAGCGGCGCGCTTTCGTTCCCATATGGAAGCGACCGTGGATGTCGCTGAACGAGGCCACGTACGCCGCCTCGTTGCTGGCGCAACTGGGGATCGGGACGGTCATGGCGGGCCACGAACAGCGGTATCCGACCGTGACCCTCGACGAGGTCGCCGCTCGCCGACCCGATCTGGTGCTGTTGCCCAGCGAGCCCTATCCCTTCGCCGAGCGGCACCTCGGGCCGATGCAGGTGGCGTTCCCCGACGCCGAGGTGCATCTGGTCGACGGTCAGGACCTGGTGTGGTGGGGACACCGCACACCGGGCGCCATCGCACGCCTGGCGCGGCAGTTGGGTACGGCGTGGTCAGGCGGGGATGTCGATGGCGACGAACGTGCCGTCGGGTGAGCGGCGCATGCGGCGCACCGCCGTGACCGCACCGGGTTCGACCGGACCGTAGAGATGAGGAAACCACGGCTCGCCGGGTGTGGCCGGGCGCCCGTCGGGGTGCGCCGGTGGCTCCCAGCGCACCGGATACCCGACTCGTTCCTCGTCCAGGTCGAGCACCAGGAACGGTTCGTCGACCGCCCGGTAGAACCGGTTGGCGACGGCCAGCAGCGTCGCCTCATCGGGACTGCAGTGCACGAAGCCTTCCGTGCGTAGTGACACCGGGTGCAGTGGTCCGCCGTCGGCCTGCACCCACTGGGACTCCGTCAGCAGATGGTGGATCATGGTCGACCGGTGGGTTCAGGGCCGTCCGGCGTGGGGCACCATGACCCGGGTGGCTTCCAGTCGCCCGGTGCGACTTGCCGAGGCCACGGCATGGTGCGAGTTCTCGGCCGTCAGCATGTACAGCGTGCGGCCGTCGTCACCTCCGAGCATGCAGGCGAAACACGGCTGACTGGTGGTGATCACGTCGACCACGTCCCCGGCGGCCGGATCCTCGGCCACGAGGAAGCATTCGGGGGCCAGGGGATTGGCGACCCACACCATGCCCTCGGCATCGAGGCAGATGCCATCGGGCACTCGCCCACCCAGATCGGCCCAGACCCGCCGGTTCCCCAGTGAGCCGTCGGGCGCCCGATCGAATGCCGTGAGGCGCATTCCCAGGGTTTCGGCCACGATCAAGGTGCCCCCGTCGGGCGTGATCACGGTGCCGTTGGGGAAGTGCAGTTGATCGGCGACTGCGCTGACGGTTCCATCGGGATCGATGCGGGCCATGACCGCCGTGGCGTGCGTCTCGAGCACCGACTCGACACCCCGTTCCGCCAGTGCGGTGTCCAGATCGAAGCCGAAGTTGCCCACGTAGGCGCGGCCCTGGTCGTCGACCACCATGTCGTTGCAGTGGAAGCCGGCCAACTCGGACAGATCGGCGTACACGGCGACGCGACCCCCGTCGACCACCAAGACCTGGCGGGCCGTCATGGACACCACGAGCATGCGGCCGTCGGGTAGCCATCCCAAGCCGCTGGGCCGGTCCTCGAGTTCGAGCACGGTGCGCATTCCGGACTCCGGCTGGAACGTCTTCACGGCATGGTCGTAGAAGTCGCTGAACCACAGTCGGCCGTCGTGCCAACGCGGTCCCTCGCCGAAATACAGCCCCTCTGCCACCACATCTGCGTGCATGAGGTCGACTGTAGCCGTGCCCATCCGCGGGCGGGTTCCGCCCCGGCGTCAGACCAGGTGCAGGGCGGCGGCGAAGCGCTCCAGCGCCTCGCGGTCGAAGGGCGCCCGCAGTGCCAGATTGATCTGGTCGGCACCGGCGGCGACGTACTGACCGATGCGGTCGAGCACCTCGTCGTCGCTGCCGTTCAGCACGCCGGGCCGCACCATCTCCGCCAGGTCACCGAACTGGGCGACCAGCGATTCGTCGGTCCAGGCGATCCCCAGATTGACGGTACGGCGCACCTCGCCCGGGTCCCGTCCCACCTGGGCGCAGTGCTCGTCGAGGACACGGGACTTGTGGGCGAACACCTCGGGCGTCACGAACGGGACGTTCCAGCCGTCCGCGTACTGCGCCGCGATGCGCAGGGTGCGCCGTTCACCGCCGCCTCCGATCCATATGGGCAGCCGACTCTGCCGGGGTCGAGGTTCGTTGCGGGCCTCGTCGAGGGTCCAGGTGGCACCGCTGAACGTCGTCACCTCATCGTGCAGCAGGCCGCGCACCATCTGCGCCGCCTCCTCGAGCTGGTCCATGCGCTGGCCGACCGGCGGGAAGGGGATGCCGTAGGCGTCGTACTCGACCTGGGACCAACCGGCGCCCAGGCCCAGGTCGGCCCGACCACCCGACAGGTGATCGATGGCCGTGATCACCTTGGCAAGGACGGCGGGGTGGCGATAGCCCACCGAGTACACCAGCGAACCGACCCGCACACGGGAGGTCTCGCACGCGAGGGCCGCATGCAGCGCCACGGCCTCGAAGCACTCGGCGTTGGGTGCCTGGCCGGTGGAGCCGTACTTCTTGTGGCTGGTGGCACCGTAGAAGTGGTCCCAGATCGAGATCCAGCCGTATCCGAGGGCTTCGATGTGGCGCCACAGGCTGCGCAGTTCGTCGGTGGTGGTGTGCTGCAGACCGGTGTGCACGCCGAACGTGGTCATGACCTGCACCGTAGCCGCACGGCGACCGGGTTGACGCCGGTGGCGACGGCCTGTGAGCATCCCCCCCATGGGTACTGCCACGCTGAGTAACGGTCTGCACTTGGAGTACGAGGTCATGGGCCCCGACGACGGCGTACCATTGCTGTTGGTGATGGGCCTCACCGAGCAGTTGATCGCCTGGCCCGATGGCTTCTGTCAGCAGCTGGTGGACCACGGGTTCCGCTTGATCCGTTTCGACAACCGTGACTGCGGCCTGTCGAGCAAGCTACACGGCGTCACCGTGGATCTGGGGGCTGCGATGGCAGCCAACCTCTCGGGCAACCGGGACCAGATGCCGCCGGTGCCCTACACCCTGTCGGATATGGCCGCCGATGCGGTCGGACTGCTCGATCACCTGGGTATCGACCGTGCCCATGTGGTCGGCGCCTCCATGGGAGGCATGATCGTGCAGCACCTGGCCATCGAGCACGGGTCCCGCCTGTGTTCCATGGTGTCGGTCATGTCGATGACCGGCGAGGCCGGTTACGGCACCTCGACGCCGGAGGCGGCACAGGTGCTGCTGAGCCCGCCGCCTCTCGAGCGAGACGCGTACATCGCCCGCAGCGTGGACGCCCGCGTGTGGCAGTCGAAGCGTTACTTCGATGCCGCCGAGGTGCAGGCCGCTGCCGCACGGTCCTACGACCGGTCGTTCTACCCGGAAGGGGCCGCACGGCAACTGGCGGCCATCCTTGCCAGCGGTTCCCGCGCCGAGGGGCTGGCGAAGGTGACCACACCCACCCTGGTGATCCACGGGCGCGACGACACGCTGATCCCGCCCTCGGGCGGCGAGCGCACCGCCGCTCTGGTACCGGGTGCGAGCCTGCTCATGCTGGCCGACATGGGCCATGATGTACCCGCCCCACTGTGGCCCATCATGAGCGCAGCCATCGCCCATCACGCCCGCCTCGCCGCCGCCTGAGCACCAGGAGCCTTCTATGTCCGGACCCCTCCACGGTTATCGCATCATCGAGATCGCCGGTATCGGCCCCGGCCCCTTTGCCGCCATGGTCCTGGCCGATCTGGGCGCCGAGGTCATCCGCGTCGAACGTGCCCAGGCCGTGCGCGGCCCCGCCCCGGACACGCCGCACGGCGACGTGCTGAACCGTGGCCGCCGCAACGTGGCGATCGACCTCAAACACCCCGACGGTGTGGCAACTCTGCTGCGGTTGGTCGAAAGCGCCGATGCACTGATCGAAGGCTTCCGTCCCGGAGTCATGGAGCGCCTGGGGGTGGGTCCCGACGTCTGCCTGGCCCGCAACCCCCGGTTGGTGTTCGGCCGTATGACCGGCTGGGGGCAGGAGGGCCCCTATGCGCTGGCGGCGGGGCACGACATCAACTACATCGCGCTCGCCGGTGCGCTGGCGCACTTCGGTCGGGCGGGCGAGCCACCGACCCCACCGTTGAACATGGTGGGCGACTTCGGTGGTGGCGGCATGCTGCTGGCCCTGGGTGTGGTGTGCGGCCTGCTCGAGAGCGTGAAGTCGGGGCAGGGCCAGGTGGTCGATGCGGCCATGGTCGACGGTGCGGCGCTCATGATGACCATGTTCTGGGCGTTCAAGAACTCGGGAGGCTTCGACGAGAAAGCTCGTGGCACGAACCTGCTCGACACCGGAGCTCACTTCTACGACGTGTTCCGCTGTGCCGATGGCCAGTACGTGTCGATCGGGTCGATCGAACCCCAGTTCTACGCCGAGTTGCTGAGGCTCACCGGCCTCACCGACGACGCCGAACTGGCCCAGCAGATGAACCGAGCCCAGTGGCCGCACCTCAAGACGCGCCTGGCAGAGGTGTTCGCCACCCGGACGCGTGCGCAGTGGTGCGAGGTCATGGAAGGGACCGACGTGTGCTTCGCCCCCGTGTTGACCATGAGCGAGGCCGCCCGACATCCACACAACATCACTCGCTCGACCTTCATCGACATCGCCGGCGTCACCCAGCCCGCACCGGCGCCACGCTTCTCTCGTACGGCGCCCGAGGTGCCGGCGCCGCCTGCGCATCCGGGAGAGCACAGTCGCGAGGTGCTCGAGTCGTGGGGGTTCACCGCCAGTGAGGTCGAGACCCTCATCGCTGCCGGTGCGGTGCGGGACGCCTGAATGGCCACACTGGTCTGCTTCCACGCCCATCCCGACGACGAAGCGATCTCGACGGGGGGTGTGATCGCCCGAGCCGCTGACGAAGGCCACCGTGTGGTGCTGGTGGTGGCGACCGACGGCGCTCACGGGCAGATTCCCGAGGGTCTGGGACCCGAGGAGACGCTGGTGGACCGGCGGCGCGCCGAGACCGAGCGTTCGGCCGAGGTGCTGGGCATCGCCCGGGTCGTCTGGCTCGACTACACCGATTCGGGTATGCACGGCTGGGAGCAGAACCACCACGAGACGGCGTTCTGGCAGGCCGATGTGGACGAGGCGGCCTGGCGCCTGGCGGAGGTGCTGCGCGAGGAGTCGGCCGACGTGCTCACGGTGTACGACTGGCATGGCGTGTACGGGCATCCCGACCATCTCCAGGTGCATCGCGTCGGTCGCCGGGCGGCGCAGATCGCGCAGACGCCCCGCGTGCTCGACGCCACCGTGAACCGTGATCACATGGCCGCCCTGTTCCGTCAGGCCAAGGAGTCCGGCCTGATGCAGGACGCGTTCGACCCCGAAGCGCCCATGGACGACGGCAATCCGTTCGGCCTCAGCGAAGCCGAGATCAGCCTCGCCGTCGATGTGGCCCCGTGGGCCGAGCGCAAAAGGGCGTCGATACGGTGCCACGCCAGCCAGATCGACGACTCCGCCTTCTTCAACCAGATGCCCATCGAGGTGTTCACTGCCGCCTTCGGCACCGAGTGGTTCGTCGAGAACCCACCCCCCGTCGACTGGGCAGGTGGTCCCCGCAGGGGATGGATCTTCCCGTGAGCGCACCCCTGCGGCTGTACCTGGTGCGCCATGGCCGCGCCGCGGCGGGTTGGGACAGCGATCCGGATCCGGGTCTGGACGACCTGGGTCGTGAACAGGCCGAGGCGGCCGCCGAGCGCTTGGCGTTGCTGGGGCCGCTGCCCGTGATCACGAGCCCGTTGCAGCGCTGCCGCCAGACCGCCGACGCCCTGGCGCGTCGGTGGGGTGTGGAACCGGTGGTCGAACCCGCCGTGGCCGAGATCCCCTCGCCCGAGGGCGTGCCCATGACCGACCGTGTGGCGTGGCTCCGCAGGGCGATGACGGGGACATGGGCCGATCTGGGCCCTCGCTACACCGGCTTCCGTGACGGGGTGGTGACACGGTTGGCGGCCTGCACCGGTGACACCGTCGTGTTCAGCCATTTCGTTGCCATCAACGCAGCCGTCGGTGCGGCCCTGGGCGACGACCGCCTCGTCATCCACTCGCTCGACAACGCGTCGGTGACCGTACTCGAGGTCAGCGGCGGCGACCTGGTGCTGGTGGAGTCCGGTCGCCAGGCCGACACCCTGATCCGGTGAGCCGCATGACGTTGAGCGACTGGCACCAGATCGGCGCCTGGGTGGTGATGGGCGCCAATACCGCCGTGGGCGTGTGGGCGTTGGCGGCCCACAGGTTCCGTGGGCTCAGGCACGTGGCGGGGTGGTGGGCGACGGCCGTCGCCCAACTGCTCATCGTGGCCCAGGCCGCCATGGGAGTCGCCATCGTCGACCAGCAGGACCGGGATCTCCCCGGCTTCCACGCCTTCTACGGGTTCGTGAGCATTGCAGCGGTCGGCATCGTGTACAGCTACCGCAGCCAACTCAAGGGCAAGGTGTACCTGCTGTACGGGGGTTCGGGACTGTTCCTGGCCGGCATGGCGCTGCGCGCCATCTTCCTGCCGCCCACCTGAGCAGCAGTCAGCCCAGCTTGGCCTCGAGGGTGTCGAGTGCGCTGGCCAACGGCTCGGGCAGTTTGTCCCCGAAGGCGGCATAGTGGTCGCGGATCTGGGGCACGGCCTGGCGCCAGCCGTCGACGTCGACGGCCAGCAGGTCGTCCAGGTCGTCGGCGGCGATCTCGAGACCCCTCAGGTCGAGCGAGCCCGGCGCCGGCAGTTGCCCGATGGGGGTGTCGACGGCCTCTGCCGAGCCGTTGACGCGTTCGAAGATCCACTTGAGGACACGCGAGTTCTCGCCGAAACCTGGCCACAGGAAACGGCCGTCGGCGTCGCGCCGGAACCAGTTGACGAAGAAGATCTTCGGCAGGCGGTCGGCCCGGGCGCCGTCACCGAGTTGCAGCCAGTGGGCGAAGTAGTCGGCCATGTTGTAGCCGCAGAAGGGCAGCATGGCCATGGGGTCGAAGCGGAGTTTGCCCACGGCGCCGGCCTGGGCCGCCGTGGTCTCCGACGCCATGATGGAGCCCAGGAAGACGCCGTGCCCCCAGTCGTAGGCCTGGGTCACGAGCGGCACCGTGGTGCGGCGCCGCCCGCCGAAGAGGATGGCCGAGATCGGCACACCGGCCGGGTCCTGCCACTCGGGGGCGATCGACGGGCACTGGGACGCCGGAGCGGTGAATCGAGCGTTGGGGTGTGCGGCCGGGGTGTCGCGCTCGGGCGTCCACACCTCACCGCGCCAGTCGGTGGCCCGTGCAGGCGCCTCGTCGCTCATGCCTTCCCACCAGACGTCGCCGTCGGAGGTCAGTGCCGTGTTGGTGAAGATGCAGTTGCCCCACAGGGTCTCCATCGCATTGGCGTTGGTGTCGTAGCCGGTACCCGGAGCCACGCCGAAGAAGCCGGCCTCGGGGTTGATGGCGTACAGCCGGCCGTCGGCCCCGAACTTCATCCAGCAGATGTCGTCGCCGACGGTCTCAGCCGTCCAGCCCGGGATGGTCGGCACCAACATGGCGAGGTTCGTCTTGCCGCAGGCCGACGGGAACGCCGCAGCGATGTAGTTCGCCTCGCCCGACGGGTTGGTCAGCTTCAGGATGAGCATGTGCTCGGCGAGCCATCCGTCGTCGCGGGCCATCACCGAGGCGATGCGCAGCGCGAAGCACTTCTTGCCCAGCAGGGCGTTGCCGCCGTAGCCGGAACCGAACGACCAGATGTCGCGGGTCTCGGGGAAGTGCACGATGTACTTGTTGTCGGGGTTGCAGGGCCAGGAAACATCGGCCTGACCGTCGGCGAGGGGGGCGCCGACGGAGTGCACGCAGGGCACCCAGTCGCCGTGGCCCAGCACGTCGAGGGCACCCTGACCCATGCGGGTCATGATCCGCATGCTGACGGCCACGTAGGCCGAGTCGGTCAGCTGCACGCCGATGTGGGCGATCGGGGAGCCCAGGGGCCCCATGGAGAACGGCACCACGTACAGGGTGCGGCCCCGCATGGCGCCCTGGTACAGCGTCATCATCTCCGCCCGCATGAGGGCCGGATCGCGCCAGTTGTTGTTGGGCCCGGCGTCCTCTTCACGAGCAGAGCAGATGAACGTCCGATCCTCCACACGGGCGACATCGCCCGGATCGCTGTGCGCCCAGTAG
>Ga0169931_10012250_pt1 | contig 11921 bp, 6 predicted proteins | sample Kivu_15m_20L_FD_129675 | JGI IMG/M metagenome (GOLD analysis project Ga0169931, IMG submission 129675) | Freshwater microbial communities from Lake Kivu, Western Province, Rwanda to study Microbial Dark Matter (Phase II) - Kivu_15m_20L... | ecosystem: Environmental > Aquatic > Freshwater > Lake ...
TGCGCTTCGCCTCGCCTGCGCCAAAGCCTTGCGGCTTTGGGCTTCGGCTACGGGCTAAACGAAAGAGCCGGGCAAAGAGAAAGAGCCGGGGCCCAACGAAGCCGAGGCAATCAGGCCCGCCCCCCTTCTTCCCCCTCTTTTCTCTCCCGTATGGTTCCCCGCTGAAAAAGTTTACAATTCTCTGACCTTTCGCCCTCCGCCTCGCGAGCGCGGGCCGTCTTCTCGCGGTGGCCGATACGGAACTCATTTCCCTCCCTTTCAAAAGGAAATCTTGTGTCTAACAAAGCGAAAGTTGATGCTGCGGTCGCCGATGTCGACTTCCAGAAAAACAACTACCAAGTCCAACTCGAAACCAGCAAGGGCACGATTAAGCTGGACCTGCTCCCCGACGTCGCCCCGAATCATTGCAAGAACATGATCGGATTGGCTCGCACCGGATTTTACGATGGCTTGATTTTCCACCGAATCATCGACGGCTTCATGATCCAAGGCGGCTGTCCCACCGGAACCGGAACTGGCGGACCGGGCTACAACGTCAACGCAGAGTTCAACGCCACCCCGCATGTCGCTGGCGTTCTCTCGATGGCTCGCAGCAGCAACCCGAACTCAGCCGGCAGTCAGTTCTTCATCTGCCTCGGTACACACGGCCACCTCGATCGGCAGTACACCGCTTTTGGCAAAACTGCCGACGCGGCCAGTATGGATGTCGTCAAGCAACTCGGGTCGGTGAAGTGCAATGCCCAAGACCGACCGCTGCAAGATGTGAAAATCGTCAAGGCAACCGTTGTCGAATCGCCCAAGGCTTAGTCACTGGCGAAACATTTAAATCGAATTGATTCCAGTCAATTGGAGAGATAAAAATGAAAAGTTGTGTTTGGTTGGTACTCGGACTGATGGCGGTGGTCGCCCCGGTTGTTGCCGGCGACGGTGACGTCACCCAAAAGTTTTTGGCTGAAGGCGTGACAGCCCGCGTTGGAGGTTACCGCCCCGTCCGAGCTGAAATGGACAAAGAAGCGAGCATCGCCAAGACTGCTCCTGACAATAACCTCGAAGCGCCCAAGTATGGTGTGCTCGAATTCGGTGACAAGAGCTTCGGCTTCGTGCTGGATGAACCAGCCGAAAAGCCCGCTCGTCTGTTTGTCGACAGCAACGGCGATGGCGACTTCACCAACGATCCGGCTGCCAAGTGGGACGTTCGCGAGCAGGGCGAAATGAAGATGTACAACGGCTCGTTCCAAGTCGACCTCGGCAACGGCCAACTCGGAACGGTCATGGCTTATCGCTTCGATCCGAGCGACGAACGCCGCGCTCAGCTGAAAAACACGCTGCTCTACTACGGCGATTTCGGCTACGAATTCTCGTTCGAACTCGATGGCAAGCCGTTCTCGACGTTTGCCTCCGGCAATCTGGCTGACCAGAAAGCCCTGCCGCTGGACCGCGATGGAAACGGTCGCGTCAGCCGCAATTTCGAAATGGCCGCGATTGGCGAGCCGTTCAACTTCACCGGCACGACTTACGTGCTCTCCGTCAACGAAGGCAAGCTCTCGCTCGCCAAGTCCAATACGGCTGTCGACATGCTGCCGCTTCCTCCCGACCTCGCAGTTGGCAAGCCAGCTCTGAAATTCACCGCCACCAATATGGAAGGCAAAGAAGTCAATTTCCCGGGCGACTATGCCGGTAAATTGGTGATGCTCGACTTCTGGGCAACTTGGTGCGGTCCTTGCGTCGCCGAAATCCCGAACATGAAGGTCGCGTACGATGCTCACCATGAAAATGGCTTTGAGATCCTCGGCATCAGCTTCGACCAAGAAAACATGGCCGAAAAGGTTACCGAGTTCTTGAAGGAGAAGGAACTTCCTTGGCCACAGATTTACGAAGGCAAGGGCTGGAACACCGCGCTCGGTAAAATGCACGACGTCAGCGCCATTCCTTTTGTCCTCTTGGTCGATGGCGACACTGGCGAGATTCTGGCAGACGCCAAGCAACTCCGCGGCGAAAAGTTGGCTGACTTCATCGCCGAGCAATTGGAAAAGAAGAAGGGCTCGCAGAAGTAGCCTTACTTCGGTGAACGTTTGATTCGCCAAGTTTTTGATTGATTCTCCAAGGGCAGGTCGCAAGGCCTGCCCTTTTTGTTGGATCAACCCGACAAATCCGTCTCAGCGCCGCGCCCCAAAGCAAGCTATATTGAAGCAAACAGTTCGCCCGCCCCGGAACGTTTCCTCGGGAATTCGATGATTCGCAAAGACGATAAAATTTGGGACCAGCCGCGACGGTTGATTCAGGGCGACCTGTTGTCCGTCGATTCGATGCGGGGCGCCTACGCCACCGATGCGAGCGTCTACCAAGTTTTCCCAAGCGCCGTCGCTCTTCCCAAATCCGCGGAAGATGTCGAGCTGCTCGCCGAGTTTTGCCGCCGCGAAGGGATCTGCATCATCGGACGCGGCGGTGGCACGAGTCTCTCCGGACAAGCGATCGGCTCGGGACTCGTTATCGATTACTCACGCTACATGAACCGCGTGATCAGCGTCGACCCGGATCGGCGCGAGGCTGTCGTGCAACCCGGCGTGGTACTCGATGAACTCAACGACCAACTGCGCAGCCACAAGCTCCACTTTCCGCCCGACCCGGCGACCTCCAGCCGAGCCACGATCGGCGGGATGATCGGCAATAACTCCTGCGGCACCCGCTCGATTTGGTATGGCCGCACCTCAGACGCGATCGAATCACTCGCGGCACTCCTGATTGACGGCACGCGTTTCACTTCCCGTTGGCTCTCACCGACTGAGTGGACCGCCGAGTCCAGTGGCTCCAGTCGCATCGCCTCGGTCTATCGCGAAGTCTCGCGGATCGTCGAAGCCAATCGCGAACTCATCACCAGCCGCATCCCGAAACTCCCGCGAATCGTAGCAGGCTATTCGCTGCAATCTTTCCTTGAAACAACTCGCCCCCGCTCACTCTCTGATCTGCTCTGCGGCAGCGAAGGGACACTCGCTCTGGTGAACGAGGCCACTTTACGACTACAACCCACTCCTTTGGCCACTTGCCTGGTGGTCTCGGCATTTCGATCGGTGGACGATGCGCTCGTCTGCCTCCCAGAGATTCTTGAATGCGGTCCGAGCGCGGTGGAACTGCTCGACGATGTGCTGATTCATGAAGCGGTTCGCAATGCATCGACGCGCGACTTGGCCAAAGTGATCGTCCCCGGCGGCAACGAACCCGCCGCAGTACAGCTGGTCGAATTTTTTGGCGAGAGCCCAGCGGATGCCCTCGACCGAGCCGAGAAGTATATCCAGCGGATGAAACGCTCGCGTGTTGTCGTCGAGCACCGCCTCCTCCCTGATCCCGCCGAACAAAAACAGGCTTGGGACGTGCGCCGACTGGGGCTCGGGCTGATTTCGAACATTCCGGGTAAAGCCAAAGCGATTGCGTTGATAGAAGACGCCTGCCTGCCGATCGCAAATCTCCCCGCTTACAACCGCCATATCTACGAGGTTGGCAAGCGGATGGGGATGAAGATATCGACCTACGCGCACTCTTCTGTTGGCGTGTTGCACTACAAAATTATGCTCGACCTGCACGAGCCCGGTGATCGGCGAAAGATGCGCGAGATGGCTGAGGACTGCTTTGCCAAGTGCTGTGAGCTAGGCGGCGTGTTCTCAGGCGAACATGGCGATGGAATTGTCCGCGGCGAGTTTCTCCCGAAACAATTTGGCCCTGAACTCTACGCTGCGTTCGTCGAAGTGAAGCGGTTGTTTGACCCCGAGAATCTGCTGAACCCCGGCCGCAAAATCGAATCGCCGCCGCTCGACGGCCCGCTGCGCTACGGCGAAGGCGAACCGGCGCGGGCGACTTACTTGAAAAAAACGACTGAGTTCCCTTCCTGGTATCGCTACGGTGAGCAAGGTGACCTGACCGGCGCGATCGAACAGTGCAACGGCGTCGGAGCTTGTCGGCAAAATCTCAAGGGGACGATGTGTCCGTCGTACCGAGCCACCCGCGACGAACGCGATTCGACTCGCGGAAGAGCCAACCTTCTGCGGCTTGCGATCTCCGGGCAACTGCAACCGCCGGGGCTCGCTAACCCAGAACTGCATCAAGCGCTCGACCTCTGCCTTGCTTGTAAAGCGTGCAAGTCGGAGTGTCCCAATGCAGTCGACATGGCTCGGCTTAAGAGCGAGGCGCTACAAAGCCGCTGGGAGGCGGAAGGCGTCGCCCGCGGAGCCAGCTTTATCGGCCGCATGCCCCAGCGACTTGGAACATTTCATCGGCTCAGTCTGCTCGCCAAACTCGCCGCCAATGTTTGGCCCGTCCGCCCGCTGCTGGAAAAACTATACGGAATCGATCGCCGCCGACCGCTTCCCTTGCCGGCCGCAAAATCGTTCGACGCTTGGTTTGCTTCGCGCAAGCGTCCCAGTGGTGGCAAACCGGTCGCGCTGTTTGTCGATACTTGGAATCGCTTTACCGAGCCCGAAATCGCGATCGCTGCTGTCGAACTGCTCGAGTCCTGCGGCTATGCGGTCGAAATCACCAAGTCCTACGATGCGCTGCGAACGCGGCTGTCCGTGGGCTTGCTCGCCGAGGCTCGCAAGCTGGGCGGTGCACTTTATCGGGAACTGGCTGGATTCACCGATCGCGATATCCCCGTGCTTTGCATCGAGCCATCAGAGGCCTCGTCGCTTTGTGATGACTTGCCTGACCTCGTAGAGGATTCACAGCTGGCCTCGCGCGTGGCCGCGAAAGTTTTTCTGCTGGATGATTTCCTCGCAGCCCGAGTTGCAGCGGGAGAAGTCCGCGTCCAGCCGCTCGCGCCCTACGCCAACGCGGCGGTCACGTTTCATCCGCACTGTCACCAGCGAGCGCTCTTCCGGGCAAGCGCGACGGTCAGCCTGCTGACCGCTGCCGGCTTGAAGGTGACGCTTTCGGACTGGGGCTGCTGCGGCATGGCGGGTTCGTTTGGCTACACCCATTACGATGTCTCGAAGCAGGTTGCCCAGCAGCGTTTTATCCCCGGCGTTGAGCAAGTCCTCCGCAGCGGCGGAGTCGTCGTCGCCACCGGCACATCCTGTCGCCAACAATCACTCGACTTCTGCAACCACCGCCCACTTCACTGGGCGCAGATGCTTCGGGGAGTTTGATTTCGGTCGGCATGGCTGGCTGGCAGTCCAATCTTTGGCGTAACACCGCACATTAATTCCGGGGTGGGACGCTCAGAGTATTTTATAGGGGCGCGGTGAAGCAGGAAAAAGCTTACAGTCCCGACACGTTTGCATGACGAGATTTTTCAACCAAGCTCTTCCTTGATTCACCAGCGGGAATTCGCACTCGCAGCCGAGTCGACCATCACTGTGCGGCTCTTCGCCCCGACAGGGCGCAATACCTTAGCGTAGGGTAAGCGAGGCTTTGCGAGCGCAACCCTACGAAAAGGTAACAACAAATAAAAAAAAGGTCGAGCCGCACGTCGCCGTCCTGCGGCACGTGCGGCTCGACGCGGAAGTGAAATCACACGCCCTATCACGACCGCCGCCTGCGGCGGCGAAAATGTTTTTGGGGTTGCGACGATTCGTAGGGTTTCACCCTACGCTCAGATATCGCGCCCCGACAGGGCGAAGAGCCGTGTACCAGTGGCAGTCGCTTTCTTTCTGACCCCGGGAGGCAGTCTTTGGTTGCAGTCGACAACGCACAAGCTTCACCGCGCTCTTCGCAGAGCCTCAGGACCACCGCACCCCCACCGCCCATCCCCGCCTACCCAGCGACCTTTTTTTGGGTTAAAAAATTGGGGTATTCCTCGGCCAGCCGCGACGTGTTTTCTAGCTGGCCAAGATGATTAGGAAGCTGTGATTCGGGTTGCTGCCCGAGGTCCGACGCGAAGTTCGGACAATCCGAGTGCAGGGAGCCCGGTGACCGCCCGCAAACGATTGCTTGGGCCGGTCTTTTGGCCGACGCGAGTCAGCCGAAATCCCTGTTAACCGGTTGCGGCTTTGGAAAAAAGACCGACTGGAATTGTTTTTTTGCTGAGAGCAGGTGTAGGCATGAAACAGAAGAACGATTCGACGCCCATGATTGTCGCGGAAGGGCTGTGCAAGTACTACGGCCACTTCGCTGCGGTCAATGACGTCTCTTTCACCGTCCCACGCCAGCAAGTCTGCGCGTTTCTCGGGCCGAACGGTGCCGGTAAATCGACCACGATGAAATTGTTGACCGGATTCCTCGCTCCAACCCGCGGCCGCGTTGCGATTTGCGGGTTCTCGATGGATTCCCAGCGAATCGCGGCGAGCGAACGGATCGGCTACCTCCCCGAGAATGGACCACTCTACAACGAGATGACCCCGCGCACGGCTCTGGAGTATCTCGCCAAAGTCCGCGGACTACGCGGCAACCTCCGCACCGAGCGACTCGCTTATGTTGCCGAGAAATGCAATCTCGAAGAGGTCTGGAACAAGCAACTCTCGAAACTCTCGCGCGGCTTTCGCCAACGCGTCGGGATGGCTCAAGCGATTTTGCATGACCCCGAAGTACTGATTCTGGATGAACCGACCAGCGGTCTCGATCCCAACCAACTGGTTGGCATCCGCCGTCTGATCAAAGAGTTGGGTGAGACCAAAACGGTGCTGCTCTCGACGCACATCCTGCAGGAAGTTGAAATCCTCTGCGACCGCGCGATCTTGATCGACCAAGGCCGAATGGTTTTTGATGGCCCGACCAGTGAACTCGGCGCTCGACAGGATATGGAGACCCGCTTTCATCAACTCACGAAGTTCACAGCATGATGAGTGTACATGGCGTGATCAATTCGCGCAGGTAAGCACGCGGTCTCGTTGGTTGGTATGTGATTTGGGCCCGACGAAATTGGGCTGGTTTGAAGTGAAGTTTAGTTGAGTTTTCAGGACCGGAGACGAAGGAAACAATGTTTCGCTGGCATGTGATTTCCGGAATTTGCATTCGGAACCTCAAACAATATTTTTCGAGCGCCCTCGGGTACGTGTTCATCGTCGCGTTTGTGACGATCTCCGCCCTGATGACGTTCAACTCCCAATTCTTTGCCGATAATTTGGCGAGCCTCGACCAGCTTACCCGCTGGTTCCCGCTGCTGCTTCTCTTTTTCGCACCAGCCGTCGCAATGAGCGTCTGGGCCGAGGAACGCCGCTCGGGCACCGACTCCATTCTCTTCACCCTTCCCGCGACCGACCTCGAAATCCTCCTCGGCAAGTACTTCGCGATTTCCGCGGTCTACACGATCTCGCTGCTCTTTTCGTTTACTCAGCTCATTGCCCTGAACGCGCTTGGCAGTCCCGATTGGGGCGTGATCATCTCAACTTACTTCGGCTACTGGCTCGCCGGGCTCGCCCTGCTCTCTATCGGCATGTTCGCCTCGTCGTTGACCGAAAGTACGACTGTCGCCTTCGTCTTGGGTGCCCTGCTCTGCGCAATCCCCGTACTGATCGGCAACTATCTCCAAGGGACAATTGATTTCGGCTCTTGGTTCGGCTGGAACAAACCGCCGGTTGAAGGAGAAGCCGCCGCGACGACCGCGAATCCGGTCGCTGCTTTCCGCCCCGAGGTGCTCAGCGTCCAGTGGAACCTGCACGACTTTACGACCGGGCTGATTCCGCTCTCGAATGTGGTCTACTTCGTCTCGCTGATTGTCTTCATGCTCTATCTGAACCTGGTCGTCATCTCGCGCCGGCACTGGAGCCGCGGTCAGCAGGCGACCCTCGCCGGCCAGTTCGGTATTCGAATTGTCTCGCTTGCTGTCGGCCTGCTCGCCCTGAATTACATCGTCGGCGGGCTATCATCCAGCGCCCTGTCGCGACTTGACCTGACCAAAGAAAAACTCTTCTCGCTCGACAAGACAACGCTCTCCGTCCTCGACTACGCCAAGGAAAACAAAAAGCTGGTCACGATTCAGGCGTTTGTCAGCGACGAAGTGCCACGCCGTTTTGTGAATACGAAGAAGCAATTGCTGGGACTGCTCAAGCAATTGGACTATCACGGCGGGAATTATGTCGATGTGCAAGTGACCAACGTTCGACCAAATTCTGAAGAGGCTCTCGCCGCACAGCGACTCGGGATCGAACCGCAAAGCGATCGCTCTGAAGTGGGTGGACGAATCATCGAGCAGGAAGTTTTCCTCGGGACGCACCTCTTCAGCGACCTCGGCGATGCCACACTGCCGGCGATCAAAGAAGACACCGCAATCGAGTACGAACTAACGCGGGCGATTGCCGGTACGACTGACAAGAAGCGGCAAATTACCGTGGGGATCCTCGACACCGACACTCGCTTTGGCGGTCCTGAGTTCGACGGCCAGCGCGTCCCTTGGGCTTACAACAAGACGCTCAAGCAACTGCAGAGCCAATTCAAGGTCGAGCAAATTGCGGCGAGCGAACTCTCGAGTTACCTGCCGACAAAGAAGCCGGCCGAGGGACAGCCAGCCGGAGCCGATGGCAAACCAGCCGAAGTCGAAGTGCCCGCCGCGCGAAAGGCCCCAGCCGTGTTGCTGGTGGCCGACCCCTCGAGCCTCGATGATGCGGCGGCCGATGCGTTGGTGAAATATCTCGAAGCCGGTAATCCGGCAATTCTGCTGGTTGACCCGCTTCCTTTTTACTGGACGAGCAAAGACCCACAGCGGATCGGCATTCTGAACGCCCCGCGCATGCCCCGCGTCAATCAGATGTCTCCCTATCAGGAAGTGCTCGCTTCTTCACCCGCACCGAAAGCGGACGGTGGAGCCGCAACTCGCGTGATGAATGCCCTCGGCTTGGAGTGGGATAACGGACAAGCGGTTTGGAGTGTCTCGAATCCGCACCCGGGTTTCGGCGGGAACTGGCCGAGCTATCTCGGCGAGAAGTGGCCGGAGTATTTCGGCAAGTTCAATTACGCTTTCGTGTTTGCCAAAGCAAACAGCGAAGAGCGAAACTTCGATCCGATCGACCTTGTCTCTCGCGACTTGAAAGAGTTGCTCTTTTTCTATCCTGGGAGTATTCGCAAAGCCGAAAAGGCCGATCAAGTTGAAGTCACCTCGCTGGTTCGCTTTAACGGCCAGACCGGCGGGATCGCTTGGAATGAGCTGACCTTGTCGCCCAAAATCAAACGCGAGGTCCCCGACATGCGAACCCGCCGCTTACGGGTGGAAGAGCAAGACGTTAAGAGCCCGATCACTGGTGATAACTTGGTCGTGCTCAAGCCCTCGCCGCGCACGGGACTCGATGACGAAGCCCGTACGGTCGTCGCTCGAGTGCAAGGCAAGGGTGGCAACAAGGTCAACGCTTTAGTGATCGCCGACCTCGATTTTGTGAGTGATATTTTCTACGACCAGCAGGACGCGCTCGGCTTGCCCCTTGATAACCTTAAGCTGTTGCAGAATTCGCTCGAAGTCCTGGCGGGTGAGGAAGGGTTCGCCGCCCTGCGTGGACGACGCCCCACGCTCCGCACGCTCACTTCACTTGAAAAACAGGTCAACGCCTTCCGCTCCGAACGAGCGACCCGCCAAAAGGAAATGGAAGACGTCGTTCAGAAGCAATTGGATGAAGCTCAATCGTCACTCGATGCCAAACTGAAAACGATCAACGAGCAGCAGGAGCTGAATGTCATTCAGCGTTTGCAATTGGCTTCGCAAGAAGCAGCCGATGTGCAGTCAGAGTTTGATCGCAAGAAGGAAAAGCTCGACAAGGAACTGCAGCGGCAACTTGATCAGCTCAAGCTGGCCGAGCAGAAGAAAATTTCCGGGCTCGAATCGCGGATTCAGTGGCTGGCCGTTTGCCTCGCTCCGCTTCCCGCGGTGCTGCTCGGAATTGTTGTGTTTATCAACCGACGCCTCGCTGAGAATCGGAATATTCGTCCCGAACGAATGGTCTAGCACCGCTGGGTTTGTTCAGTCCTAAATTGATGATGTTCGCTGAGATCGGATTTTTGCCATGAAAGAAACGAGCAAGACGATAGCTTTCGTAGTTTCCGCTTTGGCCCTGACCGGGCTGGCTGGCGTGACGTGGCAGGCCAATCGTCCCCAAGTGATTTCGGACTTCGGATCGATCGGCCAGCCGTTTTTTGAGGACTTCACCTCAAACAAGCAAGCGACCAATCTGGAAGTCGTTGCACTCGATGACAAAGGAACGCGGCGACGGTTTCAGGTTCGCAAGCAAGCCGATGTCTGGACGATCCCCTCGCATTACGATTATCCGGCAGAAGCCGCCGAGCGATTGACGAACACCGCTTCGGCTGTGGTTGGACTGAAACGCGAGGCCCTCGCCGGAAGGAACGCGGCCGAACATGAGCGATATGGCGTACTCGATCCGAATACGGCTGGTTCAGCCGACACCGAATCGGTCGGCAAGCGACTAGTACTGAAAGATTCCTCAGGTAACACTCTGGCTGATTTTATTCTTGGCAAAGAAGCGGCTGCTCTGGATGATGACCAAGACCGGGCCGTTTTCGAACGCGATCGCACCGAGAAGTTCTATTACGTCCGCCGCACGGATGAGAATCTGACCTACAAAGTCAAACTCGATCTCAATCTCTCGACCCGGTTTGCGGACTGGATCGATCCGGCTCTGCTGCAAGTCGAAGGCGATAAGCTGGTTAAGATGCGCGTCGATGATTATCAGTTGCGTGAAGAAGCCGCGGATGCGCTCGGAACTGTCCGAACGCTGAGTAAAGTCGCCGGCAAGCCTTCGACTCTGACTCGGCAAACGGGCTTTGACCCTTGGGCTCTGGACGGGATTGATGAAGCCAAATTCGAACTCGATGCAGCGAAAGCTGGCGAGCTGAGTCAAACCGTCACCGAACTGAAAATCGTCGGCGTGAGGCCGAAGTTCAAATGGATTGGCAAGCAACTCCTAACCGCCGACCTGGAGTTAATCACTCCCGCAAATGTGCAAAACGGCACGCCCGAGTTCGAGCAATTCCAGGAAGCGGTCCTGACATTGCAGGATGAATTAAGCGAACGCGGCTTTCAGTTTGCCAAGAAAGGCGAGCAATTGATTCTCGTCTCCGAAGCTGGCGAATTTGTCGCCGGGACCGAAGATGGTGTCGCCTACACCCTGCAGTTCGGCAAGCCGGTCGAGGGCGATGAAGAGGCGATCGAAATCGGCAAGGGAAACGAGAAGCCTGCAGAGGGCGAGGCAGCTAAGCCAGACGCTGCTGCGAACCCCGCCACTACCGGTAAGAATCGCTACGTGATGATTCGGGTTTCGGTGGACCCAGCGTTGATCGGCGGCCAGCCCGTTCCCCCGCTCGAACCAGCCAAGCCGACTCAGCCTGAGGGCTATGTCCCACGCCCCGCAGCGGCTCAGCCTGCCGAAGGCGAAGCGGCTGCTGCTCAGCAGCCCGAGTCGCCCGACACCCGCGATCCGAAGTTCATTGAGTACGACGCCCAGCTGAAAGCTTGGGCGGAAGCCCGCACGACCTATGAGTTGGAGAAGACTCAGCACGAAATGAAGCTGAAAGAGTTCGACGAGAAGCTCAAGGCAGCTCAGAAGCGTGTGGCTGAACTGAATGATCGCTATGGTAGTTGGTACTACGTGGTCTCGGCTGAGAATTTGGCTGGCCTGCTAGTAAAGCGAACCGATTTGGAGAAGCCCAAGGCTCCACCCGCCGACGCCTTGCCTGCTCGGCCAAACATCAACTTCGAAGAAAGCGATGTTCCTCCGGCTCCACCTGTGATCGACTCGGGCTCCGGCGAAGCCCCCACGCCACCAGCCGCCGATCAAACCCCACCCCCCTCACAGCCAGCCCCCGAAACCAAGCCCGAAGGCGGCGGCTGATAGTTTTGGGGTCAGTGGTCAGCAAGCGGCTCGCACCGCGCGCATTCTTCATTTGAAAACTTTCTTTCTCCCCTCTCCGCAAAGGGGGCGAGGGGGAGAAAGAGATTTTTTTGCAAAGCAAATTTCTCAAGCTTCTGCATGCTCAAGCTTCTGCATGCTCAA
>Ga0169931_10012251_pt1 | contig 11921 bp, 9 predicted proteins | sample Kivu_15m_20L_FD_129675 | JGI IMG/M metagenome (GOLD analysis project Ga0169931, IMG submission 129675) | Freshwater microbial communities from Lake Kivu, Western Province, Rwanda to study Microbial Dark Matter (Phase II) - Kivu_15m_20L... | ecosystem: Environmental > Aquatic > Freshwater > Lake ...
GCAGGACGCCGTTCACCTTCTCCTTGTTGAACAGCCGGTCGCAGACGAATCCCACCAGCAGCGGCGCGAAGACGGCGGCCCAGGTCTGCGTGGCGTACGCGTTGCCGATGATGCTGTTCAGGCCCTCGCGGTCCTTGAAGATCACTCCCAGGTATTTTCCCATCGGCACGAAAAAAGCGCCCCAGATGAAAAACTGCAGGAACATCATCACGCACAACTGGATACGGACGCTGGTAGGCACCGTGAAGCACTCCGGAGAAGCGGGGGAAGGGGGCCCGACGAGACCACCGAGGACAAGCCGCCCGGCGAGACCCGCGGCACAGGACCGCGTGGCGGGCGGGAGCGAGCCTCGAGTCTAGGACAGGAAAGCCCAGGGCGCCAGGGTCGGCGACCGCCGCGCGGCCGCGACGGGCCGACCCTCGCGGGCCGCTCGTGGCGGGCCGGCGGCGGAGACCCGGTTGCGGCGGCGGCCGCGTTGCCCGTCAGCGGGAGCTATCGAGGCCCCGCTCGTCACGCGGCGTCGCGGGCCTCGGCGAACTGCGCGGCGGCGTAGCGGAGTTCGTCTTCGGTGTGGGCGGCGGAGACCTGCACGCGAATGCGTGCTTTGCCGAGAGGAACGACCGGGTAGGAGAAACCGATCACGTAGACGCCGCGCTGCAGGAGCTTCTCCGCCAGGGCCGCCGCCAGCCGGGCGTCGCCGAGCATCACCGGCACGATGGGGTGCTCGCCGGGGAGGATTTCGAAGCCCAGCCGGGTCATTTCCTCGCGAAACAACCGCGTCAATCGTAGCAGCCGGTCGCGGAGATCGGTCGACCGGCCGGCGATTTCCAGGGCCTTGAGCGATCCGCCGACGATCGGCGGCGCGAGCGTGTTCGAGAAGAGGTAGGGCCGCGAGCGCTGCCGGAGAAGTGCGATCAACTCCTGGCGTCCGCTGGTGTAGCCGCCGCTGGCCCCGCCGAGCGCCTTGCCGAAGGTTCCGGTCGTCAGGTCGATGCGTCCCATGACTCCGCAGTGCTCGTGCGTGCCCCGTCCGGTGGGGCCCCAGAATCCCGTGGCATGGCAGTCGTCGAAATGGACCAGCGCCTGGTAGCGGTCGGCCAGTTCGCAGATCCGGTCCAGCTTGGCGACGGCGCCGTCCATGGAAAAGACGCCGTCGGTGGTGATCAGGCGGGTGCGGGCGTTGCGGGCGGCCTGCAACTGCGCTTCCAGGTCGGTCATGTCGCCCGAGGCGTAGCGAAAGCGTTGGGCCTTGCAGAGCCGCACGCCGTCGATGATCGAAGCGTGGTTCAGCTGGTCGCTGATCACCGCATCCTGCTCGTCGAGCAACGTCTCGAACAAGCCGCCGTTGGCGTCGAAGCACGAAGAGTACAGGATCGTGTCCTCGGCGCCGAGGAACTGCGAGACCGCCTGTTCGAGTTGCTTGTGGGGCTCTTGCGTGCCGCAGATGAACCGCACGGAGGCCAGCCCGTACCCCCAGCGGTCGAGAGCCTCATGGGCGGCCTCAACGATCTCAGGATGATCGGCGAGACCCAGATAATTGTTCGCGCACAAATTGATCGCTTGGCGCCCGCCGACGAGCTCGATCCGCGTTCCCTGCGGCGAGGCGATCAGCCGTTCGTGCTTGGCGAGACCGGCGCGGTCGATGTCCTGCAGGGTTTCCGCAAAACGGGCGAGCGAAGCCATGGACGATCCTGGGGCGAGTCGAGGAAAAACGGGGCATCCGGGCGGTCCGCGGCGGGCGATCCGCGCACGCCGCGCCGCGACTCGGCGTCACGACGCGATCCAATCGAGCACCACCTTGCCCGACTGTCCGCTACGCATCGCCGCGAAGCCTTGCTCGTACTCCTCGACGGGCAGACGGTGGGTAATCACCGGTCGAACGTCGAGTCCGGTCTCGAGCATCACGGTCATCTTGTACCAGGTCTCGTACATTTCGCGACCGTAAATGCCCTTGATCGTGATCATGTTGAACACCACGAGATTCCAGTCGATCGCCATCTTCTTCTCGGGGATGCCGAGCATGGCGATCTTGCCGCCGTGGCACATGTTGGCGAGCAGGTCGTCGAACGCCTCGGCGTTGCCCGACATCTCCAGGCCGACGTCGAAGCCTTCGGCCATGCCCAACTCGCGCTGCACGTCGGCCAGGCCGGTCGTGCGGGCGTCGATGGCGCGGGTCACGCCCGCCCGACGCGCCAGTTCGAGGCGGTACGGATTCACGTCGGTAATCACCACGTGCCGCGCCCCCGCATGACGGACGACCGCCGCCGCCATGATGCCGATCGGTCCCGCTCCGGTGATGGCGACGTCCTCGCCCAACACCGGAAAGGAGAGCGCGGTGTGGACCGCGTTGCCCAGCGGATCGAATATCGCCGCCACCTCCCGATCGACGTGCGGGGCGTGGTGCCAGACGTTGGTCATCGGCAGCACCAACTGCTCGGCGAACGCGCCGGGTCGGTTCACGCCGATGCCCTGGGTCGCCTTGCACAGGTGCCGGCGCCCGGCCATGCAGTTGCGGCATCGACCGCACACCACATGGCCCTCGCCGCTGACGACGTCGCCCGCCTTGAAGTCGGCGACGTTCGCCCCGACTTCGAGCACCTCGCCCACGAACTCGTGGCCGACGATCATCGGCACCGGAATCGTCTTCCGGGCCCAGGCGTCCCAGTTGTAGATGTGCACGTCGGTACCGCAGATGCCCGTCTTGTGGACGCGGATCCGGACGTCGTTGATGCCCATCGCCGGCTCGGGAACGTCCCGCAGCCACAAACCAGGCTCCGCCAGCTGCTTCACCAACGCGCGCACGCCGTTGCTTCCTCGCCTTGCCGCCGGCAGGTGTCTCGTCCCGGTCTCCAGGACGCCCCCGCAGCCCCCTGCCGTGCGGACCGCGAATTTCCAGCTTAGCGGATCCGCGGCGGACGTCGAGACGCCCGCTCGGCGGTGCTGTTCTGGCAAGTGCCGAAAACGCCAGAAACCGCCGCTCCGCGGCCGCGCCGCCGCGCTGCGAGGGACGACCCACGGAAGCCCTCGACGTGACGCCTCCGCCGACGGCAGACGTCCCGCGCGGCTCCCCTTGGCGGGCAACGCGCACGACCGCCGCGGACCCGCGACGTCAGGAGAGCCGCCGCAATTTCGTGACGCGGCCCCGCGCCACCCACTCGGCGACGTAGATGTTTCCGTCCGCGTCGAAGCACGCGTCGTGGGGATGCACGAACTTGCCCGGGAGCCACTTCGACTCGTCGCCGCGAATCGTGAATTTGTCGTCGGCCTTGATCCGCGCCGCGTCGTCGCCCAGGTGGGCGAGCACCTCGTTGCGACGATCCAAGAGCGTCACCCGCCCGTAAAGATCCGGGACCAGCATCAGATCCCCCTGGACGTCGACGTTGGCCGGCAACAGAAAGCCGTCGAGCGTCCGGCGATGGACGCCCAGCGGAGAAAACCACTGCAAACGGCCGTTCACACGATCGGCCACGACCACGCTCCAGTCGCCGCCCTCCCGAGGATCGACGCTGATTCCATGCGGCAGTTGGAACGTGCCGTCGCGTTTCGCCGCGTCGCCCGGCTGGCCGAACATCGACGACCAGCGATCCTGAGCGTCGAAGTAGTGGATGCGGTACGACCCGTATCCGTCGATCAGGAAAAAACCGCCCCCGGGATGGAAGGCGATATTCGTCGGGTGAAAGCGGTCGCGACCCCACGGATTGTCGTCCGCCGCCCGCGGAAAACGATCCTCCCCCGCGGCATACACGCCCGCTTCCAACGGCGCGCCTTTCCGCCAGACGATCTCTCCCTCCGCCGTCAACTTCGCCATGGAACGCTGCTGCTGGTACGAGCAGACGTACAGGAAATCCTCCCCCCCCTCCGTCCGCACCTCCAAACCGTGGCCGCCCCCCTGAAACGCCGCGCCAAAGGCCCGGATGAACCGCCCCTCCGGATCGAAGGCGAAGATCGACGGATGGTCGGGCTGATCAAGCAACCCCTGATGGATCACGTAGACGACGCCGTCGCTCCCCACCGCCACGTTGTGCGTCGTCTGCCAGGTGTACTTGGCGGGCAACTGGGCCCAATCGTGGACCGCTTCGTACTGGTAGTCTCCCGACCCGACCACCGGCCGCGAGGACCCCTTGGCCGCCGCGGCCGAAGACGAGGCGTCGGCCCCCTGCGAACGGCGGCCGGACCCCGACAGCAACCACGCGGACGAAGCCCCCGCAAGACGCAACGCCTCGCGACGCGAAAGGGGGGACCGAGACGCACCGGAACACGAAGAGGACATGGGGCGATCCTGAAAAAGAAGAGTTCCCAACGACGCACCGCGGAGACCGAACACCCCGTCGAGCGACCGACGGCCGAGCCAACAACCAACAACCAACAACCAACAACCAACAAGCACAAGCCAACGAACGCCAACCAACGAACGCCAACCAACGAACGCCAACCAACGAACGCCAACCAACGAACGCCAGCCAACGAACGCCAGCCAACGAACGCCAGCCCGCACGTGCCGCGACGCCGCGTACCCGACCGCCAGGGCGGCCCGCCCGCGCCGTCCGACACCATATCCCACGGCAGACCGTGCAACCAACCCGCCCCAGGGGGGACCGGGCTCCGCGCCGCTCGAGCCGCGCTCCCCAGCCCGCCGACGACCGCGTCGCCGCCGCACGGGGGGGCCTCGGGATTTCGGCGTACTCCGACCGCGACGGGTCGCGCCCGGAGACGGGCCGCCAGTCCTTGGGGAGAGTCGCGACCGCCCGAGCCGGCCGCGTCCGCTCTCCGGCATCCGACAGAACGCCGCGTCGCCCCTCCCGCACCGACGTCCGCCCCCCTCCAGACCGTGCGTTCCGAACGACCGGCATGCGGCGTCGGCCAGACGGCATTGCGTCGCGTCCGGATTTCGCGCGGCTAGCGGGAAGCCAACCTAGGCTTTGCTCGACGCGGAGAGAATTCCGAGTCGCCGTGCTGCGCAGGCCGCCGAGCCGCCCCCGCTGTCGTCGAAAGCCGACGCCGGCGGAGACGTGCGGCCGCTTTGCAGCGGGACGGAGCGATCAACAGCCCCTCAATCTTCCGTGCCCGCCGTGCGGATCGCCCTCGCCTCATGAATTCCACGCGACCCGCCGCCGCATCGCCCCAGGAGACGGAGTCCACGTTCCTCGCGTTGCCGTTGGCGGCCTTCGCCTACGTCGGATCGGCCGAAGTCAACGTCTATTGCCTCGAGCGCGACCAGTCGACGGTCCGGCTGTTCCGACCGCACGATCGTCCGTTCACGGCGACGGAGCTGGGCGAGTTGAAGCGGAGGGGCACGCAGACGCTGCTCGTCAAGTACAGCGATTATTCGCAAGTCACCAGTCTGCTGTACGCCAATCTGGAAGACCTCGCGAAGGATGCGCGGATCACTCCGAGCGAGCGGATGGTGCTCGCGCAGGCCGCGATCCATGACGTTCTGGAAATCTCGTGGGGCATGCTGCGGCCCGACCGGTTCGTCGACCTGTCGCGGCGCTTCGCTGGCATCGTGAGCGGACTGGTGCACGCCGCCGACGCGAATCTCGCCACCATGTTTCCGGTGCTGCAACATGGCGGTTCCTACGCGGTGCACGCGACCAACGTCGCCTACTACGCCGCCGTTCTCGCCCGGGTCCTGGGTGAGAGCAGCGTCGACCGCCTGCGCGAGTTCGCGTTGGGAGCGATGCTTCACGACTTGGGACTGCGGCCGCAACGGCAACTCCCCTCCCACGCGGCTCCCAGTCGCGGAACGAACTGGCGGCACGAAGACGGAGAAGAGTCGTGCAGTTGGCACCCCCAACTGGCCTTCGAGGAATTGAGCGCGCGTCCCGACGTCACCGAGACGCAACGTCTCATGGCCTACCAGCACCATGAGAACGTCGACGGCACGGGGTATCCCGTCGGCTTGGTGGGCGACGAAATCCATCCCTGGTCGCGTCTATTGTCGGTCGTCGACTGCTTCGACACCTTGACCTGCGGGCTTCCCGGTCAAAACCGCTTGTCCGCCCCGTCGGCCCTGGTTGTTCTCGAAGCGCATCTGGGTCAGAGTCTCGATGCGGAGTACACGGAATGCTGGATCAAAGCGTTTCACCGCAAATAGCCGCGCCGGAATGGGACGCGCTGCCGCTGCGGGCCGAGCCGCCCGAAGGCGAAGTGCGCTATCTCCACGGCGGCGCCCTCGGCCTGATGCGGCCGGAAAGCCGGCGTTCCCATCGGCGGCTGGCCGTGCGTCGCCGCGTCGTGCTGGCCAGCGGCGAACTCTGGATGGCAGGCTACCTGCACGACTTTTCCGCGCGGGGAATCGGCGTTCTGACGCCGATTCAGATTCTGCCCAACCAGAGCGCCACGGTCTTCGTCGACGACTTGCCCCCCTGGGAGTTCCGCCTGCGACGCTGCCGCCGCTTCGGGCCGGGTTGCTTTTTCTGCGGGGGCGACTTCTTCCCCCGGGGGCTCACCCCCCGGCAATTCGCCGATCTCGCCAAGCTGGGCGGCGTGTCGCTGGCTTGAACGCGGGAGCAGGCCTTCGCCGCGCCGAGCGCTCACGCTAGCGGCTGGGCGGCCAATGCTCTTCGGGCCAGGCGTACGGTCGGAATTTGACCTGCGTGCCCAGATCGTCCCGGTAGAAGATCGCGCGATTCTCTCCCAGCTGCCCCGCCGACGGCGCATCGATCCAACTGGTGGAGTCGGCGGCGCTCATCGGCAGCGCAACGCGGAATTCGATCTCCCGCAGCGCCAGGCGGTCGCAGACCCTCGACAGACTGTTGTACGACTCGCACCACAGCAGCACGTGGACGCCGACGGCGGGACCTTCCTGGAGAATCTCGCGGAACTGGCGGTCGGCGGAGGCCGACGGCGTTTCGCCCCCGCGCGAAAAGGCGAACGCAAAATCCTGGTCCGACGTCCGCAGATCCCGGACCTGGGCGAGATCGTGGATCACCAGATACGCCGGCGGACCGTCGTGCACGGCCCCGGCGGTCCGCGCGGCGACCTCGGCGGCCAACTGCCCCACGACCCGCGCCGCGTCGCGCGGCGGGAACCGCTCCGCCCGGCCTCCGCACCGTGCGATCAGCCTCGACCACGCGCCGCGGTGCGGCGATTCGGGCCGCGCGCCGTCGATCAGGTAGATCCGGGCGTCGGGCTGCTGCGCGGCGATGGCGACCGTCGCCGCGCCCAGGATCCCGATCGCCAGCCGCTCCTCCGAGCCCACCACGGCGAGATGATGGCCGCTTTGCCGCCGCAAGACCACCTGCGCGTCGGGTTCGATCCGCACGGCCGCCCCCAACCACAACGTCGGCTCCTCGACCGGAGGGCCTGCGGCGACCGCTTGGCTCAGCTGCGCGTTGCGCCGCGGATCGGCCGGCAAATTCCCCTCGAACACGATCGCCGGCGGAGCCGACGGCCGGTCGCCGGCCCGTTCGCGCAGCTGCGCGAGATGCTGCTGGCGGAGCGGATCGGGAAGCCAGACGACCTGGAAGGGGTGGTTGCCGGCGACGAGTCCGTTCTGGTCGTTGTAGATCGCCTCTCCGGGACGCTGCAGCAGCCGCGCCGCCGGATTGTCGTCGCTGAGGATCAGGTGGGCGTCGGCTTCACTGCACTCCAGGGCGATCCGTACGGCCATCTGGCCCAGGGTGCTGCGCGCCAGGGAATACGCGCCGGCGAGCGTCTGCGAGCCCAGCAGCACGTGGATGCCGAAGGCCCGCCCCTGACGCACGAGCCGATCCAGCAGCAAGCCCGCCTCCTGTGCCAACCGGTCGTCGGTCACGAACAGCTCCTGGAACTCGTCGATCACCAGCAGCGCGCGCGGCAACGGCGTCGCGGGATCGGCGGCCCGAAAGCCGGCGATGTCCTGAACTCCCCGCGCGCGGTACAACTCGCCGCGGCGCCGCATCTCCTCGTCCAGACGCTGGAGCACGCTGACGCCGAATTCGCGTTCGCTCTCGATAGCGATCACCCGCGCGTGCGGCAGGCCCCCCGCCGCATAGCTCTTGAACTCCACACCTTTCTTAAAGTCGACCAGATAGAACTCCAGCTGGTCGGGCGAGTAGTGCAGCGCGAGATTGGTGATCAAGACGTGCAGCAGCGACGACTTCCCCGAACCGGTCTTGCCGGAAATCAGCACGTGCTGCGACGTTCCCCGCCCCAACCGGAGCTGCTGCAGCGACCGCGCGCCCGCCCGGCCGATCGGCGCCGCCAGCTCCTCGCTGCTGTCGCCCGTCCACACGCGGTCCGCCGCGGGTGCGGCCAGCGCGAACGGAACCTCGACCCGGCCCGCCTCGCGCGACGCCTGGCCGGCGCAGCGGAGTAGTTCGACGAAGCGGTTGCTCGGCGGCAGCCGATCGAGCTCCAGCGCCAATTTCTCCCACACCGGATACCGCCAGACGAAGCGGTCCGCCTGCCAATCGAGGTGCAGGCTGTCGCAGAGCAGCTCTTCGAGTCGGAACTCGTGCGGCAACCGCAACTGATCGTCGATGCTGGCCAGCACGTAGACGCCGCAACGCGGCCCGGAACCGGCCAGCGAGGCCAACCGACGGGCGGCCGCCTCGCTGAAGCCCGCCGGGAAATTGGCGACGGCGACCACCTGATACGGCTCGGCCACCTCGCCCGCCGCGGCGTTGTACTGCTGGATCGAGTCGTAGTCGTCGCGCAGATATTTCTGCAGCACCTTCTCCATGTGGTCGCCAACCAGCGCCAGACGCGTTTCGATCTGCTTGGGATCGGTCCAGATGCGTCCGCCGAGCACTTGCTCGTCGAAGTCGTTGAGGTGCATGAACCCGGCGAAGTTCTCCCCCAACCCGGCGGCGTCGATCAGCGTCGCGCGGAACTTGCCGGCCGGCAAGGCGGTCAGCAACCGGAGCACCGCCAGTCGCAGCGCCTCGGCCGCCGCGGCCCGCCCCGCGCCGCGCGCCGTGATCGCCAGCCGCGGCTGCTCGGCGAAGGTCATGCACGCCGGCAGCCGCAACCGCGTCTCCGCGGGACGCAACCGCGGATCCTCGGACAAGCCGTACTTGACCGCGCTCAACGGCAGTGCGAGCTCGCCCAGCACCAGCGCCTCGGGAGGTTCGGCCGGAATGCGTCGCCAGGCCTCCTCGTCGTTCCAGTCGGGAAACCACTGACGGGCCCGCGCGCGCATCGCGGCCAGTTCCGCCTGCACGGCCTCGTAGGCCGCATGCCAGTCGGCCGCCAACGTCGCGAAACGCGCGCCGCGCCGCTCCGCCGCGTCGCCCGCCGCCGCGTGGCGCCGCGCGCGGCAGGCCGCCTCCTGCTCCCGCCCGCGCTCCGCCTGCGCGGCCAGTTGCGGAGGGTAGCGCTCTTCGGCCAGGGCAACCGCCGCGTCCCGCGCGCGGCCCAGTTTTTCCAACGCCTCCTCGCGAACCGCGTGCAGATCCGCCGCCCGACGCAAGTGCTCGGCGTCCAGCCGGCGGCGTTCCGCCTCCAGCCGCTGCGCGGCGGCCTGCAGGTCCGCGTCGCGCTGCGCCGTCAGCCGCCGCGCCAGCTGCTGGCTCTCTTCCTGCGCCGCCCGCTGCGCGACGCGGTGCACCCGCTGCACGGCGTCGGCCCGCAACCGCACGGCGGCGAATTGCTCGCGAAACCGCCGCGCCGCACGCGGAGCCCCCGCGGCAGTCGCCCCCGCGGCCAGCAGCAGACCCCCGCCGACGCTGCCGACCAGCCAGGGGAACGCCGACCAGCCTGTCGCCCACCCCGCGGGCAGCGCGGCCGCGGCCGCCCCCGCCGCCCACCACGCGGCCCGCCGCCCCGAGCCGAGAAACCAAGCCGCCAATCGCCCGTCGCGGAGCGCCACGACGCTTGCCCGCAGGCTTTCCAGTTCGGCGTCGCCTTGCCGCGCCAGGGCCTGCCAGCCCGCTCCGGCGTCGGGCTCGAGGGAGAAGTCGTCGGCGGTCTGCGGGGAGGTCGGTTCCTGCAGTCCGCGCTGGGCCCACAGCGTCAGCGCATCCCGCCACAAGCCTTCCGCCTGGGCCGCTCCGTGCCGCAAGCGTTGCGCAGCCGCATGGGCCAGTTGCTGGGGCTGCTCTTTGCTGGCGTCGTAAACTCCCAGCGCCGCGAAACGCGCTTCTTCGCACTCCGCCTCCGCAGACGCCACGGCCGCCGCCTGCCGTCTCTGGCATTCGGCCAGCTGCCCTTCGCAGGCCGCGACCGCCTGTCGCGATCCGTCGGCCCACGCGGCCTCGGCGGCTTCGCGCGCACGGGCGAACTCCTGCTCGAGCTGCCGGCGTTGCTCGGCGTGGGCGCGTCGCACGTCGGCGACGTCGCGCGTCATCGTCTCTTCCGCCTCGCGCACGGCCCGATCGTACTCGGCGGCGATCGCCGCTTCGCCCTCGGCGCGCTGCCGCGCCGCGTGCTGCAATTCCTGCAACAATTCGAGCTGCCGGCGCGTGGAGAGTCGGGGCGTCGCCACGTCAGCGCTCGCAATCCCGGACCATCTGCTGCACGACTAGCGACATGCGGGTCGCCGCGTCGACGGCCGCTTTGAAGACAGGGCCGAGCGGGTCCAGGTGCTGCTCGGCGAACCGTCGGCTGACGTCGTCGTTCCACGCGGGCTGCGTCGCGATCCAAGCGGCAGCCAGATCGTCGAACGCGTCGCGCAGGCGGGCCGCTCCGTCGGAAAGTTCGCGTGGTGGGGACATCGGAGGGCTCCGCCGGGAAGCGTCCCGGTTCAACGCGCGCTGCTCAACATCACTCGCCCTCGGACGCCGCCGATCCTGCGGACCGCGCCGCGGGCGGATGGGCGGGATCCTCCGCCGAGCCGCGCAGCTCCCGGGCGACGGGCGGCCCTTCCAGCCGGTAGGCGTCCAACCGCTCCAACGTCCGCCGCAAAGCGCCGCGGGCTTGAGGCAGATCCGTTTCCAACGCCTGCCGCAGCGGGCCGACGCGCCCGCGGTACTCGAACAGTTCGTGCTGGAACCGCTGCCGCCACAGGCGGACGTGCGCCGCCTTCGACCGACAATACTCCAGTCGCTCCTCGGCTTCCCGCAACGCGGCCCGCTCCTCCCGGCAGGCGGGCCGTTCGTCGGCCACCGGAAACATCAAGCACCGCTCCAGTTCCGCCTTCGCTTGCTGGGCCGCGTCCTGGGCGTCGCGCGTTTGCTGGCGCCAGTGCGCCGGACGGTCGTGCTCCACCCATTCGCCGCTGCGCCGCAACTGGGCCTCAAGTCCCTCCAACGCGTCGGCGACGGCAAGTTCGCATTTGGCCAACGCCGCCAGAAACGCCTCGATCGCGGCCGCCGATCGAACTTGCGCTGGACCGCTCATGGTCGGACCCCGTCCCCGTCGTGCGGCATGAGCCCTTCGTTCGCAGGCGACCCTCCGCCCGACATCGTCAGCCGAGCCCCGCCCGCACCGCACCGCGATCACCGCTGGTTGAGATACTCTTCGATCCGTTCCGCTTTGCGGAGCAGAAAAGGTGCGTACTGGTTCGTCGCCTCGATCGAGCGGCCGATCAACTTCAGGTGCTGTGCGAATTCCTCGGCGAATTTCTTCTGCTCCTGATCCCGCCACGTCGCACTCAACGCATCGAGCTGATTGGCCAGTGCCGCCATCCGCTGTTCCAACTCCGCGTTGAATTGCCGCAGCTGGTGGGCGAACCGCCGCAATTCGGCAGGATCAACGATGGCTTGACTCATTGGCTGTCGCTCCCGCGCGCTCCCGACCGTTCCGCTGACGTCGATTTTAGTCGCCCTCGAGCGGCGGGTAAAGAAACCGCCGACTCCGCGAACGGCGCCCGGGCGGCGACGTCGTCGTCGCGACGTGCGGCCCCAGCCCCCGACCACGCCGCGCGATCCCGCCGACCTCGGCCGCCGCGAACGGTCGGCGGCGCGGGCCGTCCCGTCACCGACGGTACTCCAGACCCGCCTGCAGACCGTGGTAAAAAAGACTGCTCGAGTCGAGCCCGGGGGCGAAAAACGCGTCGA
>Ga0169931_10012252_pt1 | contig 11921 bp, 16 predicted proteins | sample Kivu_15m_20L_FD_129675 | JGI IMG/M metagenome (GOLD analysis project Ga0169931, IMG submission 129675) | Freshwater microbial communities from Lake Kivu, Western Province, Rwanda to study Microbial Dark Matter (Phase II) - Kivu_15m_20L... | ecosystem: Environmental > Aquatic > Freshwater > Lake...
TAAGGAAATTCAGTTTTTGGTATAGCTGGTAAATTTATGGAAGCCATAATTATTATTTATTATATATTTTTATTATTTATTTTTTTATTTCATCATTAAAAAAATTAATTTTTTTTAGTATTCTAAAATATTTACTATGAAATAAAATCATAGGTCCAGTAATAAAAAATATAACTGATAAAAGATGATAATTCTTAATTATTTGTTCGTTTACAAAACTTCGTAAATATGCTATGAGTAATATTATAATCATAAAATTTATATAAAAATATACTAAACTATCGTAATTTTTATTTGGATTTACTAAATCTGTTAACATATCTGCAAATAATACTACTAAATATATAACAATTGGTATTATTATTATAAAAATTATATTATTTATAAATGAATAATGTATAGTTTCATTATCTTTTTCCATATATATTAAACTAATATAAATTTTTACCATAACCTTTATAATTATTTTCCATACCATTTAACCTTATTTTTTTGATAATATTGTTGGAGTTTATCATCTTGTATCATCGCACCATAATATTCACCCATCTGGTAATTTCTTTTTGTCATGCATATAGCATATGTTGTAGAGGTTTCATCTATTTTACCTTCCATATAGAGTTGTGCTAACCATAACGCTGCATAGTCTCTTGATGAAGTTTCAAGTAAAAATTTTAAATTTTCTATGGCTTTTTTGTAATTATGTAATTTTATACTCCATTCGCCTCCTCTAATGTATGTATCCATAGTGTGATTAAATAATCGTCCATGATTTCCAGGCTGTCTGCCCTCTAAATCACCTAATTCACAATAAGCCTTGGCCCACATTTTATTAGCTTTTTCTTCAAATTCTTCAGCCTGAATTTTTAATTCTTCAGCTTTTTTTATTAGTACTGAAGATTCATCTAGTCTTCTTTTACAATCCTCAATAGCTTCAAATTCCATAGCTGTATGTTTATTTATATGTATATTATAATAATTTCAATTTTTATATATAATAGCTAAGTAGCAACATAAAGGCCAACATATTTATAAAAAGTTGAAATTATATATTATCTTAATATACTATTGGTACCTAATATTCTCCAAACCTACAATGGCATCCGCTACCACTAAATACTTTAAGCGCCCACCAGAGCCAACTGAAGCCCAACGCAAAAAAAAGGCTGTGAGAGTCCTCGCTGGAGAAGGCGCAGACCCGTTTTGGAAGACCTTCGAGGATATGCAAGATGGAAGGAATGGCCCGTACTGGGAAACTAGCGAACACGACGTGATCCCCGAGTCGCTCACACCTCTACCCATCAGTGCCGGAGCCAGCTTTGAGGGTATCACATCCCGTGCCGTTAAGGAAAAGCAGGATGATGAGGAAGAGCAGGATGATGAGGAACCCGTGGAAATCCACGTCGGTGTGACGGCGGTGCAATTGGCCCTTACCCCTCCAGAAGAGCCTGAGGCTCTGGCTGATTTGATTCAGGTCACCAACGAGCAGGTGGCCTATCATCGTGAGCGGTTGCCAGAACACCGTATTGTGGAAATCTGCCCTGGTGTATTTGCCTCAGTGTCTCCTGACAACAAAGTGATTCTCATCACGGTGGAAAAGATGCCGTTCTGAGAAAGCAGTCTAGTGAAAAAAAGACTTGCTACTATTTATTATTATTTATTTTTATAATTAATTTATTTCTACAAATGATATAATATATAATGGAAAATTTACAAAATAATCAATTTCATGGAATTCACTATCTAGAAGGAGATGATATTTATATTTTTAACGATGGAATACAAGAAAGTGAAAAATCAAGTAAAACAATTATTATTTCAAATTCCTCAAATAATTATATAATTGAAATATTTAACAATAAATTTGTATATGATTGTGTCTGTGAACCTGATTTAGTTCTAAATTGTATTTTACAAGATAAAAAACTTGTTTCTAACGAAAATTCTAATACACATATATTTTATTATGATGACGATAAAATAGTATATAGATATGAAAAAGATAAAGATAATGCTGATAATTATCAAGAATTAGGATTATTTACTGGTTCAATTTACATATAAATATGAAGCTTAATAAATTTATTATATTATAAATTTATTATAGTATGGTAGATAAATTTATAACATTTAGTACAATAAAAAATAGTGGAATATATAAAAATTATAGTAATATATGTTTTTTTATATCTATAAGTGATATTTTACAAAATTATAATCTTTCAATATCACCACGCTCTCTACTAAAGTTAACAAAATTCAAAGGTCGTAATGGTGATTTTTTTGATACTGATAAACATATTGATAAAGATTTAATAAAATTTCTAAACTATTTCAACATCATAATTTTTATATATCCATATTGTCCTAAATACAAAGCTATAAATCCAGATTTCTATGTTAAAATACCACAAAATCAAAATAAATGTAAACTAATTATACCTATTGTATGTTATAATAATATTCATTTTGAACCAATAATCAATACTAAAATTCCAATCAAAGAAAATATTACAGCTAGAAACATATATAAAAATAAATACATTTATGTAAAAAATATATAAATAAAAAATAAAAATTTTATATACTAGTATTTTAATTTAATAAAATTAAATGAAAGAAATAATTTTTACAAACACTATAGAAGCACCATTTAGAAAATATTATGAAAAAATTAATGGTACAAAAAATATTAGTGTATATAATAAATATAGTTTAGTTGATAGTATATATCATAATATAAATAATAATATACTACTCTATATGACAGAAAATATAGAAATAGCTGATAATATTATAAATAAAAAATTAGATAAAAGATTTATTATAGATAATTTTACTTGGAAGTTATGTTTAACGAAACAAGATTTTTTATTCAATAATCCATTTACCCTGGATGATATTATATTTATACCATATGCTTATATAAATAATAATATTAAAAATAGAGAAGAGATAATTAAAACGTTAGTACATGAATATTTACACATATCACAACGAATTAAAAATGATATATGGAATAAATATATTAGTGAAAATCTTAAAAATTGGATTATGGCAGATTCTAAAATAGATGATGACCTAATTAATGATAATTATATTTTAAATCCTGATACATATGAATATAGTCGTTCATTTTTATTCAATAAAAATAATAAATTGTATTATGGTAGATACGAATATCATAGTGGATTAAAAATATGTTGGTATGAATATATTAATAATAAATTTATAAGAACAAATATGAATATACATAACTATGAACATCCATATGAAGAAATGGCATACTTGTTAAGTGAGAATTTTATATAAAAATTTTATATAATAAATATAAATTAATATTAATTTATATTATAATATTAGTAATGAAAAAAACATTTAATAAAATAATTGAAGATAATTTTTATAATAAATTTGTTTATGATTCAAAAAAACAATTATTAGATCCTTTATGTTCTATGTGTAGAATTATAGAACTTTATTTTAGACCGATTGGAACTAAATTTGGTATAAACGAACATAGTATAACTATAGATATGCCAACCGAAAATAATAATAATTGGTATAACATAACAAATTATCAATCATATCAAAGATATTGGAATGCTGACAGTCGTGAGAATATATCAAAATTAGGTATAGTAATAGTACGATTGATTGAATGGTATATTATTCCTACCTTTGAATTAGCTAAAAATAAAAAAAAAATTAATACTAAAAATTTAGAAGCTTCTATACAATTTAATAGTTCTGATGCTGATGAAATAACTGTATTATGGAGATGTTTAGATGATTTAACTGAGTATTTCTGTTTTGCTCTTGAAAAACTTATAGAAACTTATAATGAAGGTAATGCTGTATGGGCTTTACAGTGTTATATTAATATACTAAAAAATAGTAAGAAAGGTCAATATAATCCATCACAGGTTCCTACAACTGTAATTAAAAATAATATACACTTTATTGATTATGAAAAAATTAAGTCTTTATGGTCGTTAGAAATAATTAAAGAAATACACGATCTATATAAAAAATGTTATATAACTTGGATTACACCAAATAAGGAAGATAATATACAACATATTGCAGACGATAATCCTTCTAAAGGTAGTTCAGCTGAAATGAGCGCTATAAATAAAATATTAGTTATTGATGATAAACTGTCCCCAAGTGAAAAAGATAAAAGAGTTGAAAGTTATTTAACTGCTATTAATGTTTTTATAAATAGAATTAATAATGATTTTAAAGATCTTATAATTAAAAGTACAGGCAACATCTAGTGCAGACTTTTTATCTAGGTTTTTTAATTCCAATTGCTGGAGCCCATACTATAATTTCAGTTGAGTTTTCTCCGATCTCCAAATCTTTTTCATCTTCTTCTTTATGATAAACATGTGGGAAAAATTTAACCATCATTTTTTGCCAGAATGATAGAACCTTTGATAAGGGCTTATGAGGAATCTTACGAACCTCCTTCAAAACCTCAACTTTCAACGAATTAATGCCATTGTGTTCGTGGTGATCTATTGAGACCACCTTAACACCCTTAGTTTTTATTTCCTCAATCATTATACGAACTTTAGCGAATGAGTCAGCATCAAGACCTGCAGACACTTCATCTAAAAAGGCGATCATAACTGTTGAAGAGTTTATTAAGATAGGAAAGACATACTTTAGAAAGATAATACGCTTTCTCTCACCGCCAGAAGGGTTTGAAAATGGCTTTTGTAGAGTTTCTTTATTTACTATATTAGCTATTCCTAACCTTTCAGCACACCTTATTAGATCTTCTTCAAAATTTTTAGGGATTTTACCCTCAGAGAAGGCTGACGAATAATATTCGTAAACAAGTAATCCAGATGGTAAACATGCAAACTGATCGATGTATAGAATATATCCTAGTATAAACTTTCTACATAATTCAGCAATTATCTTTCTCATCAGTGTAGTCTTACCACATCCGGAAGGACCCACAAGTTCTATCTCATCAATTTCTAGATTATTAAATATTCCCATCATTTCACTTGATGATTTTGGTTCTATTAAATCTGTTGAAGGAGGTTCAGAATTTGCCATGAACTCAGCATACTGAGCCCAAGGAGCTGTACTTACAACAAGAGACTTTACAGTCCAGAATAAGTACCAAGTGTTCCAAAACATAGGCTGTATAATTATATATAGTGGTAAAAAGGTATCTTTCCCTTTAAGTATCCATACCAACGCAACAGGTATACCAGTGGTAGCAATTTCTAGAAAGCCATATAAGATTGCCATTATAACAATATGTCTTGTGCTTGGTATAGATTCTTCTTTTTTAAGAGAAGTCATCCATGCTGGTAATATTTTACCTGTGCCATTTATAACAAGAGTAGCAATTGATGTCATTAAGGAACGAGCTTGTTCTCCAATTTCTGTCTCTTTTTTGGATAAAAACTCCTTCTTTTTGTGATCGTATGCCAATATAGCTGAGCCAGCTAAAAAGACTGATGTTAAACATGTAATAACTATTAAGAGTTGCATGCCATCAAGAGTTGCACTAAGTGCTGCACTTCTTGAAACTAATAGAATGATTGGTGTTATAACACTTAAACCATTTTCAACAAGTGATTGTAGAGCACGAAAAGCGGCATTTTTTAAAGCGGCTGTATTTTCTTTCATTAGTAATAAGGATGATGGAGAGCGAGCAACAAAAGCTTCAACAAGTAGCCTTTCAACAACAAGTGAAAATGGAAGCATTATAAAATAAGCTACGATAAGCTCATTTAATGCCTTCAAAAAACGTTCAATTACAGCATACCAAAACAATGATACTACTGTTGATATGATTTCTAGGTCAGCTTGCATCAGCAGACTTTGTTGATAAATCATGTAAGCAAGAGCTAAAATCACAAGAATTGTAGCAACTATTATAGGTGCCACTTTAGCCTCCTTAAACGCCCTAAAGATGAAGTTCCATATTGACATGGGTGGATGTTAATATATAATATAAATAAAATCAATTTTTTAGGAATATATAAATAAGATAGTTTTTATAATACTAATCAAATATAGTTAAGTAAATAATGATTTTAAAGATCTTATAATTAAAAGTACAGGCAACATCTAGTGCTGCCTTTTTTTGTTCTTTTTACTTTTTTAGGAAAGTTGGAATAACACATAATCTTCATACCAACCTTATGAAGACAGATTTTTTTCGTAAAATCATACGGGGGGGCGAGGCTCAACAATGCCAAGCCCAGGAGCCCATACTTCAACCTTTGTTTCCACTACACCCATCTCCAAGTCCTTTTCATCATCCTCTCTATGATAGACATGAGGGAAGAATTTCACCATCATCTTCTGCCAAAGTGATAGAACTTTTGGTTTTGATTTTGGAGGAATAGGAACCACTCTCTTGAAAACCTCAACCTCTAGTATTCCATTGCCTTTATGTTCGTGGTGATCTATAGATACTACCTTAAGCCCTTTAGATTTTGCTTCTTCAATGAACTCACGAACCTTAGAGAATGAAATTTCATCTAGGCCTGCTGACACTTCGTCCAAAAAGGCAATCTCAATCTTTGAGTGTCCCATCAAGATTGGAAGAAATTCTTTGAGAAAGATAATCCGTTTTTTCTCACCACCAGAAGGTTGTGAAAAAGGCTTTTTTAAGGTGTCTTTATTTACTATATTGGCAATACCCAACAGTTCTGCACGCTTTAAAAGCTCTTCTTCAAAATCTTCTGGAACATGACCTTCTGAAAACGCTGAAGCATAATATTCATAAATAAGTAGTCCGGATGGTAAGCAAGCAAACTGATCTATGTATAGAATATATCCAAGCACAAACTTGTTGCATATTTCAGCGATAATTTTTCTCATCAATGTAGTCTTACCACATCCTGAAGGGCCAATAAGTTCAACTTCATCAATTTCAGTATTTCCAAATACAGGCATCATTACTTGAGGTGATATTGGTGTTTCCAGATTAGTAGGAGGTGGTAGTGAGCTAGCGATGAACTCTGCATACTGAGCCCAAGGAGCTGTACTTACAACAAGAGACTTGACTGTCCAGAAGAGATACCAAGTATTCCAGAACATTGGTTGGATAATAATATAAAGGGGTAGAAAAGCATCTTTCCCTTTGAGAACCCATACCAACGCAACTGGAATACTAGTTGTAGCTATTTCCAAAAACCCATACAGGAAGCCCATAACAACCTCGTGTTTGGTTCTTGGAGAGGTCTCATCTTTCTTGAGTTCTGTAATCCATGGTGGTAATAGTCTACCTGCTCCATTAATTACGATGGTAGCGATTGATGACATCAGTGAACGAACTTGTTCTCCAACTTCTGTCTCTTTTTTGGAAAGAGCCTCCTTTTTTTGGTGGTCGTATGCCAAGATAGCTGAACCAGCTAAAAAGACAGATGCTAAACAAGCCACCATAATAAGTAGTTGCATACCATCAAGAATTGTGCTAAGAGCAGCACTTCTTGAAATCAGGAGAACAATTGGGGTTATTACCGTCAGGCCGTTTTCTACAAGTGATTCCAATGCACGAGATGCAGCGTTCTTCAAAGCCGCCGTATTTTGACGATCGAGCAGTAGACTGGATGGAGAAAGAGCTACAAAAGATTCAACTAGTAGCCTTTCAACAACTAGTCTATAGCGGTGCATGATGTGAACCACCACTATTTCATTCAAGCCCTTCAAAAAACGTTCTATCACTGTAAACCAGCCCAGGGCTAGGACATTGTGATAGGAATCCAGGTCAGCCTGCATAAGGAGGCTTTGTTGGAAAACCATGTACGATAAGGCCAAAATTATGACAATAGCAAGCAAGATTGCGGGAAGCACTTTAGCCTCCCTAAGGGCACGGAAGAGATTTGTGGTAATCTTCATTGGATTAAGCCCTTTAAACCTTATAGATTTTCAACTTTTTTTTTGTAATAAATCATAGATTTATCAAAAAAGCCGCACCACGGGAAGGCCATTCAAACAATTATTAAATTTCAACTTTTTTAATATATTAAAAAACGTTGAAATTTAATATATATATAGCATAAGCTATAACCTTACATATAGACTATAATATACTAAAAATAGTGATTTTTATAATACAAATCAAATATAGTTAAGTAAATAATGATTATAATAAATTATATAAAATTAATGGTGGATTTGAGTGATAAAACTAAGGGATTAATTTACGATAAATTGCTGAGTATAGTTAATTTAGATATTAGTGATTGGTATATTATAAGCAAGGATATAAAGATTAAGATACTACATAATTTCCTTACCTTTATATTATTCAATACTTTTAGTTTTAGTAATACATTAAATATACCTATAAAATCAATAAAACCAAAGAAATTAATAATGTTTTGTAATATGAATAAACAAAAAAACATGAATATTTTTAGCAAATATCAAAAAGAAGTATTAGCCTATACAAATAAGTTTAGAGATAAATATAAAAATTGTGTAGATAGGGTATATTATACATTTGACGAATTACCAAGAGAAGACTATAATAATATATTAGGGGATTATAATGATATTGTGTATAATACAATAAATGAAAATATAGGTTTAGTTGATATAAAAAATCTATATATAAGATTAATAAATAATAATTCTAATAAGGTTATAAGTGATAATGATTTATCATTTACTATTAAAAAAGAAGGTTATAATGAATTATTAATAAAATTTAATGAAAATATAATAGTAAATTTATCATTAATTACTAATAAAAATAAAATTACAAATAATTTACCATTATTTTACAAAATTAAATTAATTAATAAATTTTAATATATAAATAATTATATATAATGGATACTAATAATTTAATTAGAGCAGTATTATTTGGTGTTGTATCAACGATAATTGGAATTATTATATATTATATTTTTCTAAATATGTCACCAAGTAAAGAATGTTATGAATGTGTAAAGAAAAATTATACGATGGAAATATCATATTTCTTCATAGGTTTTATATTATATTTCTTACTTAAGGTAGATCTGGTTAAAAATTATTTTATATAAATTCTAATATAGCATCACTAATAATATCAAAAATACTAATATCTTCTTTTTTTTTATTATTTATTTTGTTTATACTAAGTAAATATTTTGGATTTGTAAAAGGAATTCCTATAAATGGCTTTGTTGTATTATTCATATAAAATATAGTTATATCTATAATATATAAATATTATTTATTGAATTGGGTTTACTAAAAATTTTGTAAAAATATCTTATCATATTATAGATGATTGATTTATGTTGCTGTTTTAAAAAAAATAATAAGATATATAATAAAATTGAGAATAAGGATGATACTTTAAGAAAGATAAATACGTTGTTTAAAAATAAATCATATATAGCTATATCAGATGAAGATTTGTATGATGTATATATATTTGTTTATAAAACTATGACAAAAGAAGATTTTAATTCATATAAGTTTAGAGATGTTTTTATAATTAATTTATATGAAGCTATTTATCTAAAATATGGTAATGTTATAAATGGTAAAAATTTAAAATATGTCACCAGAATATTTTCTAAATTAATTACACTGTATCTCTTTACCTCTCAAAATAATCTTATTATATCAACTAACTTTTTAATTAATAATAATCACTTGTTTGATATTAAATTATGGCTAAGTTTGTTAACAGATCCTAAAAATACTGATAACGAACATTATTTATATATTTCACTCTTTTTAATTAAAAATAATATTATTGATATAGAAAAAAAAATAGATTTTTATAATCTAAATTATACTTTTATTGAATATTTAATAGTTGGTAAAATAAAATATGATAAAAATGTTAATAAGATATTATTGGTGAAATTTATTGATAAAAATCTAATAATAAAGTTTATTAATGATCTAATCTTACTAAAAAAATTTTATATAAATTCTTATATATTTACCGTTTTGAATGATTTTCAGTGTTTTGATAATGTTGATTCAGATTATATAAATAATATGATGCTTTTTCTAAAATTGGTTGTAAAATAAAAAAATTAGATGAAATATTTACATCTATAGCTTTGGCATACAGCGCACCAGTTCGCCATCCTGCCAATAGATGACAGAAAAGCCATCTTTGGACGCTTGTAGTGATTCACCAATCACCCGTACATCCCACCCGTTTTTTTTTAGAATTTTAGCATTGTCCTCAAGGGTAAACGGTTTCCATTTAGAAGCCGGCATGTTGAGAACTAGTCTATTTAAATACATACCTTTTTTCAACTTTTTATATACAAATATATTGCTTTTATCCTGGTTATTAAATATAATATACGAGAGGCTTACTTCAACTCTCGCTTGACAGTTTCACATCTCTTCAGTGACAACCGTTCCGTTGACGACAGAGACGACAATCTCCCCATTCGTCAAGGACTGGTGGACAGCTTTGAAGAAGAGCTCCCCCTCCTTCCACTCGACGGACCATCCTTTGGCCTCCAGATCTGCAGCCGCTTTTACTAATTGAGCGTCCATTTTTTCTAATCTATACAAAATATAACTTTTTTCAATTTTTTTATAAAACAAATATATTGTTTAGCTTTCAATTATTTTTGATAAACCAAACAAGGAACTCTTCTACAGAATCCAGAATATAGCGTGGAGTGCTATCCAGCAATGAATTGAAGGCAAAACCACACGGATTATCGGGATTATTGTCCTCGCCAAAGAAATAGATTTCTCCTTCCTTCGTTGTGATGACAAGCACATCAGCATTTTGGTTATGGATAACACTCCAACCAGCCGCCTTGAAAGCAGACTCAAGTTTTGGTTTAGCTAAAGACCAAGCCATTTTTTGAAATTGATTGATAAAATATATATAATTTTCAAATTTTTTTATGAAATAAACAAATAATATTAGTGCACTCTACACTTCACAGTGCACCATTCAAACACAACTGGACGTGCATATTTTCTATCCAGCACAGATGTACTATTTGCCAAGCACCAGCGACCAAGGAAGGTATTGCTATCAATGTTCTTGATGAAATGACAAAACCACTTTTCATTACTGACGTCATCGGGTGGATAAAGTTCGTACACCACACGAAGCTTTGATTTTGTGTTGTTTTTGGCAACACCTCCACATTTTAGAAGACGAGGTGCAGCAGCTGCTAACACCTGGAGATTCGGTGCCTTTACACCGTCCAGCACTTTTGGTGCCTCTTTGGTTATATACCCCTGCGGAGGTGAACGCACAGAACGAAATGCAACAGCACACATGTTTGGTGATATCCGCTTTTAGTATATTATATTTTTTCAATTTTTAATTTGATATACAGATGTATATGAATAATCTATTATAGTTAAAATATAGGTATAAAAATAATATGGTAAATTATTTAATAAATAAGATAGTGTAATGCTTAAAAATTGATGCTTTACAACATATGGAATGATTTGTGTTGTTTCTGGTTCCTACTAGAGAGTGCATAATAAGGCATTTTGATTTATATAAAAAAGATTTTGGTTTGATATAATATAAAAATAATTTGATAATTTTTAACCCAGCGGGTTTACTTGGGCCACGTTGGCCTACTGCTTAAAGCGGTAAGAAACTGAGGAGCTCTCCCCCCAGCTCACGGTTACGCACAGTCCCTTCGGAACTTTCATGGTGCGCACCCGCGCAACTTGCCCGTCGCGGGTATAGCAGGATTTAATGCCTGCTAAATCACAAGCGCACAACCGGTCCTGGTTGGTGAACGAAGTAAGGTAGGTCGGGTTGACGTGCAACATCCTTGAATAATACCTTTAGAAAAAACAAAATTTCAACTTTTTTTATATAAAAGTTGGCCTTTAGCGCTCAACTTTTTTTATATAAAAGTTGGCCTTTAGCGCTCAACTTTTTTTATATAAAAGTTGGCCTTTAGCGCTCAACTTTTTTTATATAA
>Ga0169931_10012254_pt1 | contig 11920 bp, 12 predicted proteins | sample Kivu_15m_20L_FD_129675 | JGI IMG/M metagenome (GOLD analysis project Ga0169931, IMG submission 129675) | Freshwater microbial communities from Lake Kivu, Western Province, Rwanda to study Microbial Dark Matter (Phase II) - Kivu_15m_20L... | ecosystem: Environmental > Aquatic > Freshwater > Lake...
CCTGCCTCTCAGAAGGCTTTAATTCGAAACCGTCTTAAGGATATTAAATAATATATGAGAACCTCTTAGAAATATGACAGCGGAGGAATTAAATCCGCTTCAAGACTCATCTCTCTACTCATTATCTGCCTGCTCGCAGACTGATCCCAAGGGGGCCCAAGCATCGCGACTTAAGCGACGCCTTCTCCAACGGGTCTGGCCCTGTAAATCACGACTTCTGCCTATGTGTTCACCTGGGACGACAGCCTCATTACCTCTGGCATTACTGTGTCGTGGTACTGCCTGTAGATAGAGGCGGCCTCTGGCACCTTCTCTAGCTCCTGTGCCTATCAAGGCGCCTTCTCAAGTACCGGCGTCTCGATCCCGACTTCAACCATAGTTGGGACCTACGGGTACGCCCCTGGTGATCTGGTCACTGCAAGGCTCTCTCAGCTTCGAGCCTCGACATCAACCACAACATACACTTAGAGTGGCTTCAATCTCGTCTACGCAACGGCAGGCCTCATTGACAAACCCGGCGGAGCAGTCACAGGCCTGACCCTCCAGTCATCGTCTAGGTTCAGTGTAACCCTTGTCTGGAACAGCTTTGCGACAGACATCGACAGCACTGGCAACAGCCCTGTCACCTCATTCCAAGTGCAAAGGAACTGCACGGGGTGCACAAGTGGTACCTATGTTCTCTCCCAAGGATCTCTTGCCACGACCTTCCAGGTAGCCCTGTCGGCCTCCGACACCACCAAGCTTAATTACCTAACGACCTACAAGATCATGATCTTCCCTGTAAACGCATGCGGCGTCGGCACGAATGCTTCCTCACTAGTCTTCACGACGCTCGGACCTCCTCAAGTTCCCAGCTATGCTAATCCTCCCATTAATACCTAGCTAACGGCTGGGTTCATCAACTTCACATGGTCGGCCCTCCTCTCGTCAGACAACGAGACCGGTGGCTATCCCATCACGAGCTACCAGCTGCTTTGGACGCCCGCCCCTTATCTGGCATCCTCCACCGACCTGGCAGTCCTCTAAGACTCCATGAACCTTGCCTTTGTTCAAACAACTGGCTTCGCTTGGGATACAGACTACGTCTACTTTGTGAGAGCTGTCAATACCCTAGGTGTAGGAGTGCTCTCGACCGGACTTACAGTGACAACGCCTATCGACCCTTCGACCCTCACCTTGCCAAGCTACATGAAGAAGCCTGTCCTCAGCTCAATGACCGCCTTCTGGATCGATGTCTCCTGGACAGAACTCACAGCCTTGAATAAGAACGGTGGAGACATTCCCATCTTCTACTAGCTCTAATATAGTCTCGACGACCAAACTTGGACCAACTTGAACTCCTGGCCCTTCAAAATATTCAGCTATAACATGAGCTAGTCAACGCCTTTTCCATCAGGGTCTACGATTTACTTCTAATTGCTTGCACAGAATAATCTTGGTCTCGGAGTCCCCTCTGCCTCGCTCGCAGTTTCCACTCCTACTCCTCCAACAGGAATGACTGCTTTGACAGCAGCAAGCGTGAACCCTACAGCTATTACTATCTAGTGGTCAGCCCTGGCTTCATCTAAGACAGGTGGAGACCCTATCATCTTCTATAGCGTAGAAGGAAGCACAGGTAAAACCACATGGACAGTGCTAAATAATGTTGGTCCTTTCGCTCTCAACTACACCCATACTGTGGCTACAGGCAGTTTTCCCGCGGGCTCGACAGTCTATTATCGAGTGAGGGCCCAAAACAATGTTGGAATAAGTACCGTTTATTCTGCAGTCCTCTCAGTGGTGTGCGATAACGTCCCTCAAGAGATGACTGATCTGTATAAAATTGCGGTTCACCCGGGCAACATGACGATTGGCTGGACTGAATTGACTAGCGCGACACTTAACGGGGGAGACATTCCGATTTTCTACAGTGTCGAGTTCTCAAGCTCCGAGGCTCCGTCTACTTGGATAGTGCTGAACTCATACACTCCGGGAGACATAGTGGAAACCAACTATACCTACGTGCTCCCTGGGACGATAATCTTCAACGAAAACAACACCTACTACTTTCGAGTAAGGGCCTAGAACGGAGTAGGCATGTCCTCGGTCTACTCTCCAGTCCTGACTGTCATGCCATGCACACGACCAACAGGCATGACAGCGCTCTCCCTGGTGCAAGCGGCGACAGCCAACCTCGTGTGGCTTCAGTGGTCACCTCTGACCTCCTCATCTATGAACGGAGGAGACCTTCCCATCTTCTATAGTGTCTAGTACAGTCCTGACGGCGTCACGTTTTGGGACATCATGGTCAGCTATGAAGACGGAGGGAAGCTTGTCACCAGTGTGACGCACGCTCCAAACACGATATTGACTAAGGTCGCCCACTACCGCGTGCGAGCCTAGAACAATGTCGGCATGTCGAATGCGTTCTCCGCTGTCTTGAAGGTCACGGCCTCGGCCACCTACAGCCCTCAGCTGTGCGCAAGAGACCCGAGGAGTCTAGTCATTTGCTGGAGCAGTTCATACTTCCCAGGCAGCTTGGCTGTTAGCCCCATGCCCACTAATTACCAACTCGAGTGGTTCAATCCAAGTCCCGGAACTGAGTGCAACACGGGATCATCCACAGCACTAGCTGACACAACCAATCCCACGACCACGGGGTATGTAGGCAAGTGGGTCGCGATTAACCCTCCTCAGAACTAGGCCGGCGTCTTCTCTTACAACCACACTCTGTCAATACAAACCCCAGGGGTATTCCCAAACAATGTCTTTCCGTCTTTCTCACAGCAATGCTACCGAGTGAGAACCTTCAAAATACCAGCAGTAACCTCAATAGACTACGTCTGGGCTGTGGGTGTCCCCCAAGGCATGAACAAGCCCTATGTCGTCTCGGTGTATCCCTACAACGCAACCATAGCCTGGGATATACTCAACACCACGACCAATGGTGGAGACCTGCCCACCATGTACTGGCTTGAGTGGTATAATTACTACACTCAAGAATGGACGACACTCAATACAGCCAGCTAGGGCCTGATCTACAATTTCACTCACGTGAACGAAGGATAGGTCTTTGACCCGGCGCAGCCTCTGGAGTACAGGGTCATGGCCTAGAACGGTGTTGGCATGGGAGTTGAATACTCTGATGTCCTCTCTGTGACTTCTATCACAGAGCCGACGAACATGGACCCCATAACCATAGTATCAGTGACGCCCTACAACATAACTCTAAGCTGGCCTATGCTGACGCCCAGCTACAACGGAGGCGATCCCCCATTCTTCTACCTCGTCCAATGGAACAATTCAGAGACGATAGTAAAATTAACATGGCAGACTGATGGCCTTCTCCTGACATACTCTCACGCTCTAACTACTCAGTTCCCGCCGAATGTCTACCAAACCTACCTTGTCACTCCTCAAAACTAAGTGGGCTTTGGTTTGCCAGGGACGGTGAACGTTCTCACTGATACATACCCCTCTCAAATGGCGGCTCCCTACTCCACCTCAGTGGTGCCTAACGCCATCAGTGTCGCATGGGCTGACATGGTGACTGATGCCGACACTGGACGAGACCCCGTCTTCTACATTAAGCTGGAATGGGACTAGGGCACTGATACCTGGGCTGAACTGACATCTCCAAGCCAATCGAAAAAGACTAGCTTCACAGTGACCTAGACAGTCAACTTCCCTGCAAACATATACGTCAGTTTCCGAGTGACAGCACAGAACACCATCGGCTTCGGGCAGACCTCAAACGTCCTTGCTGTGCTTACTGACGGCCCTCCTACTCGCATGAACACTCCGACAGCGACCAGCATCTTGCCGACGAAGGTCACCCTCAGCTGGACGCCAATCACCTCCAACGCTGACACCGGCAGAGACCCCATCATCTACTATCGAGTCAACTTCCTGAGCAGACCCTGCTACTACAGCACCACAGATTGCGACCTCGAAGATATAGGCCTCGGTTAGTGGGTCGAAAAGACAAGCGCGACAGTGCAATATGCGAACACAACTTTTGTAGACACCTTCTCAACCTTTCTAAAGGCGAACGAGATATTCTACTATCAGATATGTCCGATGAACAAAGTTGGTTACGGAGCGTGCTCGGACAACTTCACTTTCTTGAGCTGCAACACTCCACAGTACATGAACAAGCCTGCTGTCACGACTGCCAACATTAACCCCAAATGGATATACGTCACGTGGAGCCCCATCACCTCTCTCATCGACACGGGTAGAGCTCCCATCACGTTCTATGACCTCCAGTGCGACATGGGGACGAACAAAGCTACCTGGACAAGCCTCATAAGCACATCAGCTGGCGTAGTGCTTGCCTTCAATCACACCTCGACGGTGCCTTACTAGAGCAACCTATAGATGAATTACAGGGTCCGAGCAGTCAATGGAGTGGGCTACGGTGCATTCTCAGCAGTACTCTAGGTGCAGTGCGATGGCGTCCCTCCCACGATGAACGCGCCGACAGTCACAGGCATTCACCCCACTTGGATCTCTCTGTCTTGGGCTCCAATCACGAACTGTGCTCTGAGCGGCAATGACTGCCCCACTGCCTACGGTCTCGAATGGTACGATGAGACGACTCTGTAATGGTACACCCTTACTACTCAGGGATTGATCACTACCTTCAACTTCACAGTAACAATCCCCTTCTTGAGTGGGCAGCACTTCCTGTTTAGGACATTTGCCGTTAACGGGGTCGGCCAGGGTGCTTACTCAAGCTATACGGCCGCTACAGGGGATCTCGTGCCTCAGTTCATGAATGCCCCCATAGTCTTAACGAGTCAGATCACGCCACAGTGGATCTTCATCACATGGTCTGGAATTTCCACCACTAGTCAGACTGGAGGAGATCCTGCCTCTTACTATGGAATCGAATGGGACCAGGGAAATGGTAACTGGGTCAATCTCACTACGCCTGCTGTCGGCCTCACCTATTCCTTCAATCTCACTTCTTCAGTACCTTTTGTGAGCGGGCTCACAATAAACCTCCGAGGCTTCGCCAAGAATGGAGTCGGAGTTGGAGTCTACTCAGCCATCACTACTGTCACTTGTGACTAGGTCCCTCAGTACATGAACGTGCCAACAGTTGACACAACCTTGAACTACGTTAATCCAAACTGGATCTACTTGCAATGGAATCCAATTACAGACCCTGTCTCTACCGGGGGTGACCCTGCCTCCTTCTATGGACTCGAATGGGACCAGGGCTAAGGCTCTTGGGTTAACCTCACGACCTCAGGCATGGGTGAAATGCTATCCTTCAACTTTACATCAACGACGCCCTTCGGTTCTGCAGTCAATCTTTAGTTCAGGACCTATGCCATGAACGGCGTCGGGTACGGTGCCTATTCAGAGGTCCTAACTGTGACCACAGATTCCGTGCCACTCTTCATGAACAAACCGGACATCAGACTAGACAGCATCAACCCAACTTGGATCTATGTCACATGGGGCGGAATCATTGGTGACACTCAAACTGGAGGTGACCCGGCCTCCTTCTATGGCCTCTAGTGGGACCAAGGGAGTGACAATTGGACTGATGTCGTTCCCAAGAGCGCAGGAATGGTGAATGGATATCAAATCATCTCGCAGATTCCCATAGCCTCAGCCATACCTCTGAGTTTCCGGACATACGCTGCAAACGGCGTTGGAGATGGCGCCTTCTCCGAAGTCTTGACTATCATTTCAGACTCAGTCCCACTCTTCATGAATGTGCCAAGTGTTGCCTTATGGGACATCAACCCAACTTGGATCTACGTCACTTGGGATGGAATCATTGGTGACACTCAAACTGGAGGTGACCCGGCCTCCTTCTATGGACTCTAGTGGGACCAAGGCACTGGCAACTGGATAGACGTAATTATGCCAAGCATGGGAATGCTTTACGCCTTCAACATTACAACAACCTCGCCTCTTCCATCCGGAGTGCCGATTCAACTCAGGGCTTACGCGGTGAACGGAGTTGGAATCGGATCCTACTCAGAAGTGCTGACAGTCATTTCAGACTCAGTTCCTCTCTTCATGAATGCCCCTACCATCGCTCTCGAAGACATAAATCCTCAGTGGATCTAGATCACTTGGGCAGACATATTTGACGACAGTGAAACTGGTGGCGACCCTGTCTCTTTCTATGGCCTTGAGTGGGACCAGGGTCAAGACAATTGGATCAACGTAACGACAGAAAGTTTAGGCGCAATACACAGCTTTAATCTTACTTCAACAGCTCCCTTCGGGTCTGCAGTCACTTTCAAGTTTAAGACTTATGCAAAGAATGGAGTAGGTTATGGAGCTTATTCGGAAGTGACCTCGATAGTGACAGACTCTGTTCCACTGTTCATGAATCAGCCATAGATACTCTTAAGTGACATCAACCCAAGATGGGTCTATGTGACTTGGCCAGGCATAAATGGAGACTAAGAGACTGGCGGAGACCCTGCTTCTTTCTATGGCCTCGAGTGGGACCAAGGGAATGGCAACTGGGTTAATGCCACTATTCCCTCGACAAGTTTAGTCTATGGCTGCAACGTGACTACATTGAGCCCTATTGCCTCTGGCATCCCTATCTCATTCAGAGCCTTTGCCAAGAATGGAGTTGGCTATGGTGCATACTCTGATGTGCTGACAGTGATCTCCGATAAGGTACCCCAGTACATGAACACTCCCGATGTGACGCTAGCTAACATCAACCCTAATTGGATCTACATCACGTGGACCGGAATCTCGGGAGACATCTAGACTGGCGGTGACACTGCCTCCTTCTATGGGCTCGAGTGGGACCAAGGCTTAGGAGACTACGTCAATTTGACGACCTTGAGTTAAGGCATGATTTTCTCATTCAACCTGACATCGACTACTCCATTCCCAAGCGGCATGAGCATCTCCCTGAGAACATACGCTATAAATGGGGTCGGCAAGGGCCTGTATTCCGCTCCTTTATTGATAACAGCGGACAAAGTGCCACAGTTCATGAGCCAACCAGTCGTTGACCACGCTGCGATCACTCCGACATAGATCTACATCTATTGGGCACCAATAAGTGGAGACAGCCAAACTGGAGGGGATCCACCAACCTTCTACGGTTTAGAATGGGACCAGGCGAACGACACATGGAAGAATGTGAGTAACCAAGGAACTAGTTTAGTCTACGGCTACACCCTTCATGCTCCAAGCCCACCTTTTGCTAGTAACGCAACAATCAATTTCAGAGCCTACGCTAAGAACGGAGTTGGATATGGAGTCTATTCGAGTGTTCTCTCGATTCAAGCCGACAGCGTGCCTCTCTTCATGAACTAACCTCATGTGGACTACTTAAGCAATATGATCAACCCTAAATGGATCTACTTGACATGGCAAGGAATCTTTCTTGACGAAGAGACCGGTGGAGATCCGGTGACATACTACGGTCTCGACTGGGACCAAGGCATGGGCTAGTGGACTCGACTCACTAACGATGTTTCAGGGACCCTGGAGTACTCCTTCAACCTCACATCGACCTCACCATTCGAGAGCAACATGGCCATGAATTTCAGGCTTTAACCTAAGAACGGTGTCGGTTTAGGAGCCTATTCAGCGAATCTCAGCCTAAACGCTGATTCAGTCCCGCTCAGGATGAACGCGCCAGAGCCATCTGTGGTCGAGTACAACAAGATTCAAATTACTTGGGCGCCGATTTCGAATTGGGCTGACACTGGTGGCGATGACATCAACTACTACTAAGTCTAGTTCTACAACAGAGATTGCTACGCCAGCGACACTGCATTATGCATCAATAGCACCGGCACCTGGACAGTACTGTCTAATCCTACCTAGCAAGGAGCTTCCACCAGCTATGTCCATTTGAGCTCCACTCACTTTAGTCGAGACAGGAATTTTGAGTACAGGATATGCGCCCAAAACGGTGTGGGCATGGGTGCCTGCTCTCACAACACAACTGTCCTCACAGACACAATTCCGGTCCAAATGAGCCCGCCGACACTCTATGACAAATTCCATGACTAGATCATCCTCCAGTGGCCTCCAGTGACAGACTTCGATGCCTCAGGAAGGTCTCCTGTCATCCAGTACACAATCCAATGGGACAATTACAAGTACGAACCTGGCAAGACCGTGCAATGGATCACGCTCGGAACAGTGCTGTAAGACTCGACACAAGAGTATCTCACTTTTACTCACGAGGTTCAGCCTAACTTCATTCAGAACATGAACGCAACTTACAGAATTCAAGCCATTAACAATGTCGGAGAAGGCCTTTTCTCAGAGCCATACTCTGTCCTCACGATAAACAGGTACTGGAGCAAAGATAGGTCATGGGCTGGCCATGTGGCTCCTAAGGATGGTGACTCTTTTACGATACCGTTTGGGCAAAACTTTACCTATGATCTTCCAAGATCGCCTGCATATGATCAGATAAAAATTGATGGGTCAGTGGAGTTTATTCAATCAGCTCCACAGCTCAGCTTGCAAGCTAACTGCTTGATGATCAACAAAGGTCAACTCTCTATCGGAACACCAAGGTCGCCATTCTAAGGTCAAGCAGAAATCGTGCTTAGCGGCAACTCAGGAAGCCCGGGTTGCCTAATTCCAGGGAACTCTATGGGAAAAAGCAAGCTTCTAGCCAATCTCAACTTGCTCTCTCTATACGGAGCCCCAGGACGAAACCTAAGCACCAGGCTCCTTGCCTCATCAAATCCAGGAGACACCCAGCTCAAGGTTGAGCCCTCACTCCTCTGGTCTCCCGGAGACAAAATAGCCATCTTGCCCTCGAACATGCGTCACACCTAGCATGATTACGCAGTAGTAGATTCTTATGACAGAGCGACAGGCCTCCTCATGCTTGACAGAGCACTCTCGTACTACCACTACGGTCGCTCTTCATCCACAGCCAAAGACTACAGCGGTGTGGACATGCGAACGCAAGTTGTCCTGCTGTCCCGTAATATTGTAATCAGAGGAACAGATGAGGACTAGTGGGGGTGCTCCATTCTTACTGCATCGCAACTTGTAGGACTTCTGCCTGTCAGCGGCACTACAGTCATGGACCATGTCGAGATCGCAAATTGCTCCCAGTACGGATCCCTGAATGCCGCTCTGACATTCAATGGGGCAGCTGGTAGCAGACAGCAAGTCACGAACTGTTCTCTGCATCATGGTTATGGCCTGGGAGTCTAGATATGGAAGACCAAGAATCTTCTTTTTAGAGGGAACTCGATCTTCGATTTCGCAAAGTACGGTCTCAACATATCAACCTCGAGCAACGTTACGGTGTCAGGCAACCTCATATCTACGATCTCAGACCGCTTCCTCTCGGAGGACCCAGCTTCCTTCTCGCAGACTGCGGGTCTTGTCGGCTGCATATAGAGCAATTGCCAGCAGCTTTCAATCACAGGCAACACCGTCACCGGCGTTAGCTATGCCGGCTTCCTCGCTGCCACGCACGAGTGCGGGCAAAGCTCGACCCAAACCGTGTTCCGCGACAACTTGGCGCACTCGGTCAACGGCTACGGCGCCGTCATGTTCACGAACATGCAGAGCCCGGCTCAAGTCGCCTACTGCTCTGAAGCCTCCTTCTTCACTGCCTACAAGTGCACTCAAGGCGGCATCATCTCATACAATGCCACTCTGGCGGCAAGCTTCAACAACATGGTACTGATCGACAATCACATCGGCGCCACCATGGTCCTTGTCGGGGACGGCGCCAACATCAACTCCACACTCCTGGGTCTCTTCCAGAACTCCATCATCTATGGAGAGACCGAGGCCAGTGATTGCAGCGCCGAGGGAGTGTGTCTGCCATCTGCCCCTGACCCCACACAGTGCTTCAACAAGCAGGGACTCATGGTCGCATACTACACGACTCAGGGCAAATCGCCGCTAGTGAACAGCAAATTCAATCTGCCTCTCCACAACATCGTGTCAAACGCAGCCTATGGCGGTGATACACGCTACAACAATCTGACTTTTTCGGGCTTCACGAGCACCAAGACCTACTGCGGGCTCTACCAGCGAGCGATCACACTCAACCCCTACGGTGCAGACTACCATCCGAGGGCTAAGTTTGCAAACACAATTTTCATAGTAAGCTTATTACTATTAAATAAGAAAAGAACTAAGGCTAAGAGGCACTTGTAAACCTCTTCAGTCCGCCAGACTCCTGGATCAACTACGCCCTCTGTGGGGACTTTGCTTGCACAGGTCCCCTCAACACCTTCCTCGACTTCACAGGCACTAAGTTCCAGGGCTCTGTGGTGCCTCGGAACACGCAGCCAGACTTCTAAATCGTCCCATACTAGCCCCAGGTGGTCAGTCGCTATGCGAACTGCAGCTTCGAATCTTCATGGAATGCTTACTATTGCAAGAATAAGAACCTCGGCCTCTTGCTCTTTGAGAGCTGGGACCGCGACAACAGCACTCGTCTTGTCTCCCCTGTGAGAGTCGCGACAATTGACTACAAGATACAAGCAGAGATAAACTCCTTCATGGTCCACCAAGGTGAATACGCGCAGGCTACAGGAAGACTCTCGAGGTGGCCTGCCTTGCTCCAGACCGGCAACAGAACCATCTACGATATCTAGTACGCATAGAACCCTCCGCACGCACAGAGGTTCTCTTTGATAAGCGACTCAGGCTCAGTCATCATCCGTATTCAATACCCGCGAAAAGCCGCCTATTTAGTAGTCGACCGCCAAGGAAACATGATCCCGGCCAACACTTGGAGCAGTGACCTCTAGGCCTAGAAACCTATTGCAGGGAAGTACTGCGGAGAGAACGTCTTCGATGGCACCGCATACGTACTACAGTTCTACATGGTCCCGGGCTGCTCGGTATGGGTGCAGGAGGTCGACACAATCAATACGAACCTGAGACTCAACTGGACTCTATCATCCTTCTATAGCACCGGCGGGGCTCAAAGCTTCCAGCAGAACCTGGCAGCGTCCCTTAACATCTAAACATCGCAGGTCATAATCTAAAGTGTGACCCAAGGCTCAGTCATCGTGGTATTCTAGATCGTATCGGCCATCATGGCGGCAAACTCAAACACGACAGCTGATCTACTGACCGTGAAGTAGACATATCTCAAATAGATACAGACTCAGTAGATCTGGGTCGGAGCGCCTATTCTCAATGCGACTGTGGTCGGGGTCCCAGTGGTCTCATCGAAGCCAGCAGTCACATTCAGCATCCCACAGACCTGGAACGCATCTGGGACAGAGGTTTGGACGAACAAGACAGCTCAAAATGCAAACTACCCAATCTCTCCTGAGTACGGGGGCTCCTATGATACCTACACAACTAACAACACAGTCTATGTCAAAGACCCTAACGCCTCTGATGCCAACGGCAGCAGCAGCTAGATGATGATCATCGGCATCCTAGCAGGTGTTGCTACAGTACTTTTCGCCATAGGTTTCGCTGTTTACCGTCGCTACAAGCGAGATGAGGAGCGACGCGACCTCGAGGAATAGTAGAAGGAGGTCAATCTCAAGCAATCCTATGTGTCTGGCGCCTCCCCTCTGAAAGCAGATGTCACAAACTTCGATGAGGAGGCAATCGAGGAGCAATTTAGCCCTGACAAAATGCTCAATTCCTTCTATGATAAGGACATGCACTCGATAAGGGCCGTACGGGAGGGAGACCTGCTCATGGGCACCCCTCGCGCTACTGGCGACAACTTCTATGGTCACCAGCACACAACAGTCAACAGGCCGGCCCAACCGATGTATGGCATTGAGCCAACCTTCGGTGGGCAGCATGAGAGCTCCCTGGAGGACGATGGAGCAGGGGAGGACTTCGAGAAGATCAGCGACTTCGGAGGCTCATCTCATGGAGAGGAGGACGCTCGTGTCGGACCCTAAGCCCCAATAAACCTCAACCAGTAAAACGATAACAAAGAGGAAGAAGGAGACGCAATAGGTAACTTTGA
>Ga0169931_10012257_pt1 | contig 11918 bp, 17 predicted proteins | sample Kivu_15m_20L_FD_129675 | JGI IMG/M metagenome (GOLD analysis project Ga0169931, IMG submission 129675) | Freshwater microbial communities from Lake Kivu, Western Province, Rwanda to study Microbial Dark Matter (Phase II) - Kivu_15m_20L... | ecosystem: Environmental > Aquatic > Freshwater > Lake...
AAGATACCTCAATTACACGCCAAATATTACCAACTATATAATACTATACTGTTGCTTCGCAAACAAGCAGAGCAGCAGCATAGTAGTATTCTTTTAGAACGTAGAAAATTTTACATGGGGAAAGCGGAGACGCAAGTTTATATTGACGAACCCTTCCCGTACAAAGTCAGAGACAAAGAAGATCTAAGACTTTATCTTGAAGCAGATGAAAAACTCAGCAAGATAAGACTAAAGATTGACTACTACGACACAATGCTCAGATATCTCGAAGAGATCCTGAAGCAAATTTCTAACAGAACCTACCAAATCAAGAATGCAATTGATTTTAGGCGTTTTACAGCAGGTCTAAGTTAGTATTATAAAAATATTTGGAGTTAGTGTATCAGCTGTATCAAAATCTTTAAAAAGCAAATAAATAATAACAAGTGACGCCATTTGGGGCGCTATGGCTGATCTGATTATAAGTAAAAAGAATGAAGTATGGTTGAAGATTGAATGTGATCCTCATATCAAGTATGAGTTGCAGGATCAATTTACATTTGATGTTCCCAACGCTAAATTTATGCCTCAGTATCGTAACAAATACTGGGATGGAAAAATTCGACTATTCAATATTGAAAAGTCTGAAATTTACGCAGGTTTAGTTGATAAATTACAAGTATTTTGTGAGCGATACAATTATACTTTTGAGTTTGAAAACAATAAGTTCTATGGATTGCCATACGAAGAAAATGAAATGGTGTCCGAAGAGGGCGTCAAAGACTACGTTACAAGCGTCTCCAAGCACCCTCCACGCGATTATCAACTAGAGGGCATCTATGATGCTCTGAGACGTAACAGACGCCTTCTGATCAGTCCTACAGGGTCTGGTAAGTCTTTGATGATCTATGCTGTCTGTAGATATCATGCAGAAGCAGGAAGAAAAGTTCTTATTGTTGTTCCTACAACATCACTTGTAGAACAGATGTATAAGGATTTTGAAGATTATGGATGGGATGCTGAAGGTAACTGCCACAAAATTTATTCTGGTAAAGAAAGAATAACTGATAAAAGTGTTGTCATTACAACTTGGCAGTCCATTTATAAGTTAGATCGAAAATGGTTTGCACCATACCAGGTTGTAATTGGAGACGAAGCACATCAATTCAAGTCAAAATCCTTGATCAGCATCATGACAAAACTTGGTGATGCAAAATATCGCTATGGATTTACAGGAACACTTGATGGAACCCAAACACATAAATGGGTACTTGAGGGATTGTTTGGTCCATCTTATAAAATTATCAATACAAAAGAGTTGCAAGATGTTGGATACTTAGCTAAACTAGGTATCAAAGTTCTTCTCCTAAAGCATGATCCGCAAAAATTTGAGACTTATGAGGATGAAGTTCAATATCTAATTGGGCATGAAAAGAGAAACAAATTTATCAAAAATCTTGCTCATGATCTAAAAGGAAATACGTTGATTTTGTTTAGTCGGGTCTCCGCACATGGACAGGTTCTTTATGACCTCATAAATACTAGTGAGCGAAAGGTATTTTTTGTCCACGGTGGTGTGGATGTTGAAGAAAGAGAAGAAGTGAGAAGGATCACTGAACAAGAAAACGATGCGATCATCATTGCTTCTTTTGGAACATTCTCAACTGGCATCAACATCAAAAATTTACACAACGTTATTTTTTCTTCACCAAGTAAGTCCAGAATTAGGACGCTCCAATCAATTGGTAGGGTACTAAGAAAAAGCGAAAATAAAATCAAAGCAACATTATACGACATAGCAGACGATTGTAAAAAAGGATCAAGGGCAAACTACACACTAAATCATCTCATCGAGCGTATCAAATACTACAACGAGGAGAAATTTAATTATGAAATCATTCAAATCAAAATCTGATGATTTATACGATGAATTTTACGCTTCAGTAAAACTCATCAGTGGTGAGGAAATTCTTTGTCTCGTTATTATAGACACGACATCGGCAGAACACGTTATAGTTGATAATCCAGTAATCTGTAAAGAAATTCGTTCCCCTGGAACGAATATACCCGTTGGGTATAAATTTGAACCCTGGATGAAATTGACTGATGAAGATTGTTTTCTATTAGAAACTTCAAGAATTATTACTATCAGTGAAGTCAAAGATGATGATATTATTGATACCTACAAACACATTGTTTCGGTAGGGTTCAAACAATCTCATCCAGACATTAGCAAAGAGATGGGATATATCTCTTCTGTGGATAACGCTAGATCTCTTCTAGAGAAGCTTTATAAAGCTAAAAGTAACTAAACTATATTACCTTCAACCCTGACAGAGTTATTCTACACACATTTGAACATCTTGTCAAGCTATGCTATAATTGACAAATGATTTGTAATAATGATGACAAGAAAACGATCAGAACACTATGTAAACAATAAAGAATTTCTTACTGCTATTGTTGCTTACAAACAATCAATCAGAGATGCTGAGCATCTAGGGAAACCAAAACCAAGGATTACAAATTATCTTGGGGAATGCTTTCTGAAGATCGCTACTCATTTGTCGTATAAACCAAACTTTGTAAACTATATGTTCAAAGACGACATGATTTGCGATGGCATTGAAAATTGTGTACAATATATTGGCAATTTCAATCCAGAAAAATCTAGCAATCCTTTTGCATACTTTACCCAGATTATTCATTATGCTTTCCTCCGTCGTATTCAGAAGGAGAAAAAACAGTTAGAGATCAGACAAAAAATTATTGAAAGATCTGGATATGACGAAGTTTTCGTCGCAGACGAAAGTGATAAGTCATCTGAATATAACTCAATCAAAGACGCAGTTCAGTATCGCCTAAATCGATAAAATATATGAAAATTTGTTTGATAACTGATCAGCATTTCGGGTTCAAAAAAGGGTCCAAACTATATCATGATTTTTTTCTGAAGTTTTATGATGAAGTCTTTTTTCCAGAACTCCAAAAACGCGGTATTACTACTGTTATCGACATGGGTGATACTTTTGACAGTCGTAAGACTATTGACTTTTGGTCTTTGGATTGGGCAAAGAAAAATTATTTTGATCGTCTCCGAGATATGGGAATTGAACTCGTCTCAGTTGTCGGAAACCATACCGCATTTTATAAGAATACCAACGAGATCAATACTATCAATTTACTTTTACGAGAGTACGATAATATCAACGTTATTGTTGATGCACAAGAAGTAAATGTTGGTGGTTTAGATGTACTATTTGTTCCTTGGGTAAACACTGATAACACAGAGTTTACTTACAATAAGATCAATGACACCAAAGCAAAAGTTGTTATGGGACATTTAGAACTCAATGGGTTCTATGCACATTATGGATATACAATGGAGGATGGTGCAGATATTCTTCCATATGAAAAGTTCGATCGTGTGTTCTCAGGTCACTATCACACCCGCTCCGATAACGGTAGAATTTTTTACCTAGGAAATCCTTATCAAATGTTTTGGAATGATGTTCATGATAAACGAGGATTTCATATTTTTGATACTGAAACTCTTGAGTTGGAGGCAATTGATAATCCTTTCACACTTTATGAGATTATCTACTATAATGATACTCCCAGACAACTGTTCAAATTTACGGACTACACAGATAAGATCGTGAAAGTAGTTGTCAAACAAAAAAGTAACGAAAAAGAATACGATCGGTTTTTAGATGCTTTGATGAAAGTCAATCCTTATGATGTAAAGATCGTAGAAAAAATTGATAATATCTCTTTTGATGATGAGATTGTCAATCAAACGGAAGACACTATGACACTTCTTGATAAGTATGTTGATGATTTGGAGACAGATCTAAATAAATCCAAGATCAAAAGTCTAATCAAAAATATCTATCAAGAAGCGTGTGAGGTTATGTAATGTATATCATTACAATCAAGGGAAAAGATGACGAAGGAGCATATGCTGTAAAGGATGAGTTTGGAGAAAAAGTTGTATTTTTGTTTGAAGAAAAAGATGATGCAATAAGATATGCTCTACTAATGGAAGAAGACGGATGTCCAGAAATGGATGTCATTCAAGTCAATGATACCGTTGCCGTTGCTGCATGTGAGAAAGCTGGAGTAAAATATACTATAATCACTGAAGACGACATTGTAATTCCACCACGAGATAATGATTGAGTTCAAAGAAATTCGTTATAAAAATTTTCTATCATCAGGAAATCAATTTACAAAAATCAAACTAAATCAAAATACCAATACTCTGATTGTCGGACAGAATGGTGCTGGTAAGTCAACCATTCTCGATGCTTTGTGTTTTTCTTTATTCAATAAACCATTCAGAAAGATCAACAAAAATCAAATCATCAACTCTACCAATGAAAAAGATTGTGTAGTTGAAATTGATTTCAATGTGAACCGAAATGAATATAAAGTTATTCGTGGGATCAAACCTGGAATTTTTGAGATCTATCAAAATGGAAAGAAGTTGAATGAGGATGCTTCTGCACAAGATCAGCAGAAGACATTAGAGCAGAGTATACTCAAACTCAATTACAAATCTTTTACGCAGATTGTTATTTTGGGTAGTGCATCATTTGTTCCTTTCATGCAACTCCCTGCTGCTCATAGAAGAGAAGTGATTGAAGATCTTCTTGATATAAAGGTGTTTTCTTCTATGTCAGAGATCTTGAAGAACAAGATCAAAGACGCCAAGGAAACAGTCAAGACATTGGAGTTGAAAAAAGAAAGCATTGCTGATAAAATTGTAATGCAGCAAAACTTTATCAGACAAATTGAAGAGACTGGACAAAATGATATCAAAGATAAACAAACGCAAATATCTGAGTGCGAAGAAGAAGTTTCTAACTATAATGAAAGTGTCTCCAGTCTTTTACAAAAAGTTCAAGACAAGCAGCAAGAAATAGAACAGTATACAGACGCTTCTGATACTCTTCGTAAATTAGGAACATTCAAGGGTAAAATTGGGAATAAAAAACAAAACTCTAACGAGGAATTTGAATTTTTCAAGGAGAATTCGGTTTGCCCAACATGTACACAAACGATTGAAGAAACGTTTCGTGTAAATAAGATTGAAGAGCTCCAGCAAGTCCTAAGTTCTTACGAAAGTAATCTTCAAGAAATTGAAGATACAATCAAAAAAGAAGAAGAACGTGAACAAGCATTCTTCGGACTTCAAAGGGAGATTACAAAACTACAAAATGAAATTTCTCAGATCAACATTCGTATTTCTAACGCAAACAAATCAAAGTCAACTCTTGAAAAAGAAATTCAAACAATTACCACAAGACTTGAAAATAGAAATATTGAGCACGAAAAACTGAGTGAGTATAAAACTAATCTAAGGCAGATACTTTTAGATTTAGAACAACTAAAGGAAGATTACGGATACTATCTTCAAGCGAATGTTCTACTCAAAGATGATGGTGTAAAAAGTAGCATCATCAAAAAGTATTTGCCACTCATCAATCAGCAAGTCAATAAGTATTTGCAGATGATGGACTTCTTCATCAACTTTACTTTGGATGAAGAGTTCAACGAAAAAATTCAAACTCCAATTCACGAAAACTTTTCTTATGCTTCTTTCTCCGAAGGAGAAAAAATGAGAATTGATTTATCTTTGCTATTTACTTGGCGAGAAATTGCAAGATTGAAGAATAGTATTTCAACAAATCTTCTCATTATGGATGAAGTATTTGATAGTTCTTTAGATGGGTTGGGAACTGATGAGTTCTTCAAGATCATTCGCTATGTGGTCAGCGATGCTAATATCTTTATCATTTCACATAAGAATGAATTGCACGAAAAGTTTGAAAATGTGCTAGAATTCCATAAGGTCAAGGGTTTCAGTCAATTGAAGGCTTGACAAATAGTTTTGGGGAGATCTAACGATCTCCCCTTTTTTATAGGGGTCTGAGAATTAGGTTTTCATCATATCGAGCATATTGAAATCCGTCTTCATATAAATCACTAAAACCAAATCTTTTAGCAACTAAAGATCGTTGGCGTTTTCCAATATCCAATCCAGTTTCTGTAAATCCTAGATTGATTTTTGGACCATGAGGAAGAGCTGCTAGTATGTCTCCTGGATTTGGTTTTTGGTCTAGCAATCCATACTTCAAGTGATCTTTAGTTTGCTTCATAAAGTGCGTAAAAATTTTATTCCTTTCTTCTAAAGAAAATTCACTCGGTTGTTTGGTGTAAGAAACTTCGTATCCTACTTCAATTATACGAGTTTTTTCTTCAAATAAAATTCTTTCAGCAAGTCCTTTCACGTTACCATTATCTACAAATTCTAGATATAGGTAACTTTTTTTATTGGGATAAACGATGAGAAATGTAGTGACGGTCATACTGCCATCATTACAGTTGTATCTCACGGGGTACTTTATTTTTTCTGGTTTTGGGTATATAATGGAATTGTCCACATACCCCAAATTTGACAATAGACTTTCAAAATCTTCCATATCTGCAATGTGTTTGTATCATTATAACTTATATGGGCACCCCTTGACAAGTCTTTATTTTTGCTATATAATTTTGTTGTAATTCGTTACAAATCTTTGATGTCTGTAACATCTAATGAATTTGGCCAACAAAATATGTGGGCTAAAGAACCTACCATGTACATTGATAAAGGAGTACAAGAACAAATGGATAACGGCGTATACGAAACTCATAACGAAAAAGCAGAAAAACTAAACGGTCGCCTAGCAATGCTTGGCGTTATTGCAGCAATTGGTGCCTATGCACTTACAGGACAACTAATTCCTGGAATTTGGTGATCTGAGTAAAATAATTTTGAAGGGGGGATTTTCAATCCCCTTTTTTTGTGCTATAATGCCTACTGGACTTTATTATGATGGAGATGTCTGAAAACGGTTTTTGGAAATATAATGAGGATCTAACACTCAAGGTAGTACAAGATTACCTTGCAAGTACTTATAGTTCTCACTATACTTCGGAGCAATCAAAAACTCAAACTCTTGATTTGATTGAAAGTATTGGAGACGCTGAACCTTTTACTCGATCCAATGCAATCAAGTATCTTTCACGCTTTGGAAAGAAGAATGGTAAATCTAAAATGGATATACTGAAAGCAATCCATTACTGCATTCTTCTTTATCATTTTGCAGGGCTTCATAACGAACCTACACAACCTTATAATGAACGATGAAATTTTCTGATAAGACAATCAAAATTCTTCAAAACTTTACTTCAATCAATCAGTCACTATCCTTCAAGGAAGGTAAAAAACTTCGGACTATTTCTCCGATGCAGAATGTATTTGCAGAAGCAGAGATTGAAGAATATATTCCAAAAGACTTTGCCATTTATGATCTTCCTCAATTTCTAAACACAATAGGTCTTTATAAAGATCCTGATATTGATGTGTCTAGTGAGGACAGTTATGCAAGTATCAAAGAAGGTAAAGCAAATCGTTCCAAGTATTTCTTTTCAGATCCTATTGTAATTATTGCACCCCCAGATCGTGAAATGAAACTTCCTTCGCAAGAAGTTTGTTTTGTTCTACAGGAAGATCAACTTCAAAAGATTTTGAAATCTTCTTCTATTCTTGGACTTCCAGATCTTGCTGCCGTTGGCGAAGCAGGAGTTATCAAACTTGTTGTCAGCGATAGAAAAAACGATACTTCAAACGAATATTCGATTGTTGTTGGGGAAACTGATGCTGAGTTTTCATTCAACTTTAAGATTGAAAATATCAAACTAATTCCTGGTAGTTATGAAGTTATGATTTCAGAAAAGAAACTTGCCAGGTTCTATAGCGAACGTTATAATCTTACTTACTTTATCGCACTTGAACCAGATAGCGTTTATGGATCGTAATGACTTTATTTGGGTAGAAAAATATAGACCAAAGAAAATTGATGATTGTATTCTTCCAGATGCAATCAAATCTACTCTAAAGGACTTTGTAAGTAAAGGAGAAATTCCAAATCTTCTTCTTGCAGGTCCTCCTGGTATTGGTAAGACTACTGTCGCCAAAGCACTTTGTCATGAACTAAAAGCAGATTGTTATGTAATAAACGGATCTGACGAAGGACGATTTCTGGACACGGTTAGAAACCAAGCAAAGAACTTTGCTTCGACCGTATCGCTTTCGGCAATGGATGCAAAGCACAAAGTCATCATTATTGACGAAGCTGACAACACGACCCACGATGTACAACTCTTGTTACGGGCGAATATTGAGGCATTTTATAACAACTGCCGCTTCATCTTCACCTGTAACTACAAGAACAAAATCATCGAACCACTTCATTCCAGATGTGCAGTCGTTGATTTCGCCATCACAGGAAAGCAGAAACCTGCAATCGCAGCAGCATTCTTCAAGCGTCTCGGGACTATTCTTGAGACAGAGAATGTCAAACATGATCCGAAAGTTCTTGTAGAGATAATCAATCAGCACTTTCCCGATTGGCGTCGTATCCTAAATGAATGTCAGCGATATTCTGCTGGTGGAGAAATTGATAGTGGAATTCTAGGTCTTCTATCTAATGTAAATACTAAAGAACTAGTTGGATTTCTTGCAAAGAAAGAGTTTGCTAATGTTCGTAAGTGGATCGTACAGAACCTAGACAACGATCCCAACACAATCCTTCGTAACATTTATGATTGTATTTACGATACTCTCAAACCAAACTCTATTCCTGAAGCAGTATTGATCATTGCTAAGTATCAGTATCAAACTGCATTTGTTGCCGATCAGGAAATCAATCTTCTGGCAGCACTAACCGAAATTATGTGTAACTGTGAATTCAAATGAAAAAAACTAAGTATATTTACAAACATACCATCCATGGCAAGGGACCAAACGGATTTAATGACGGGGAAGTTATGTCATTCTTTGAAGAAAGTGGTATAAAACTTCATGGATCTAAGAAAGATAATTACTTTTATTCATGGGAATTTGCTGGAGACCAATGTTCGTGGTTTGTATTTTCTCATAAAGAAGAAGTTGAACTTGAAGAAAAAGTTACTAAACTTCTATCTGAAAATAAGTATGAGAACGGTATGAACTGGAAGGGTGTTGGTAAAAAAGTTTCTAACGTTCGTCTTCGTAAACCAAACACAAAACCCAAAAAGATGGATAATAAACCTTCCATTAATCCAAAAACAGGTCTTCGTGATCGTGGAGTGTGAATTCAAATGACTATTGAACCTGGAATGATTTTGCGTCCTTTTGGACCAACTTTGTATAAGAATAAAATTTCAGAAAATTTGCGGCAATCTATTCTTGATGCAGCAGAAAATTCTGAGGTAGAAAATAATCAGTATCTTGCTGGTAATATTGATCGAGAAGTTTCCTTTCATTTGGAAGTAGACGCTATTACTGAACTTGAAGAGCATCTTGCCGATTATCTCATTCAAATGAGTAAAGTAGGATCATATCAACCACCACAAGATCATGATCTAAAACGAATTGAATTGGATCGCCCTTGGGTCAATGTTCAACGTAAAGGCGAATGGAACCCACCACATATTCATGCAGGAGATTTCTCATGCATAGTTTATGCACAAGTTCCACAGGAACTAAAGGATGAATGGAAACATCCTACTCAAAGAGGAAGAAATCCTACTGCTGGCATGGTAGAATGGCAATATGGGCAATGGGCACCCCATAATTTACATGCCTTCGGACCTGTTGCACCAGAAGAAGGAGACATCTATATGTTTCCAGCATGGTTGATCCATTATGTGTATCCTTTCAATGCTGATGTAGAAAGGATTAGTTTTTCCACAAACTTTTTCTTACACTACGGGCAGAAAGAAACTAATTCCTGATTATGGAGAAATTGAATGCCTTATACACAGAAGTCTCTTAAAACTTGTCTTAGATATCCTGGGGGCAAGAGTAGAGCAATTACAAAGATAAATCAATTTTTTCCCGACCTTTCTAAGTATCAAGAGTATCGTGAACCTTTCCTCGGGGGAGGATCTGTTGCACTTTATGTTACCCAACAGCATCCAAATCTCAATATCTGGGTCAATGATCTTTATGAACCACTTATCAATTTTTGGAAACAGTTGAGGGATAATGGTGATGAAGTTACGAGATATCTCAAAGATCTCAAACAAAGGTACAATGATCCTGATCGAGCCAAAGTTCTCTTTTTGGAAAGCAAGGAATATCTTAGTGCAGTGCCTAAAAGAACCGATGACTTACACCGCGCCATTTCTTATTATATTGTCAATAAGTGTTCCTTTTCTGGTCTCACAGAAAACTCATCATTCTCCCCCCAAGCTTCAGAGAATAATTTCTCTATGCGCGGCATTGAAAAATTGCCAGAGTATTCTAAGATAATTGAAAACTGGACAATTACTAACTACCATTATAATGATCTGATTTCTTTTTATAGTGGAGATAATGCTTTTGTATATCTCGATCCTCCTTATGACATTAAGGATAATCTCTACGGGAACAAAGGATCAATGCACAAAGGATTTGATCACGATCAGTTTGCTGCTGATTGCGATAATAGTTCACTTCATATGCTGATTAGTTATAATTCATCACAGTTAGTCAAAGATAGATTTTCTAAATGGTCTGCAGTTGAGTTTGATCATACATATACTATGAGATCGACTGGAGATTATCTAATGGACCAGAAGGATCGAAAAGAACTTCTTCTTCTAAACTACTCTGATGGGCAAGCATTATCTACTTAATTTGTACGGGTGTTCATTCGTTTTGTTAGACGATGAACGATACCTTATAGAATTATTAGAAAATGCTGCGGAAGCAAGTGGTGCTACTGTACTTCAGACAATTTCAAAAAAGTTTGATCCACAAGGTGTTACTGTTGTTTCTTTGCTTTCAGAAAGTCATATAAGCATTCACACTTGGCCAGAAGAAGGTAGAGCAGCAGTAGATGTTTATACTTGTGGAAATTCTAATCCAAAGATAGGTTGCGATATTATTATCCATCAGTTATACTCACAATCACATACATTATCATACATTGAAAGATGATCGTCAATTTGAATTCCGACTTCAAACCAGTCGTTCGTTATGAAAAAGAAATTCCTGGGTATTATTGTAATACTGAGGGAAAAATATGGAGTTCTAAACGTAATAGATTTCTAGCACCAAAACCAAAATATTCGGCTAGAATTGAAAAAGAAGGATTACGATTTAGATGTTACTCTTATATTTTATCAGTACCAAAAGACCTTTATACTGATTATGATCATCGAGCACGAGGTAAGAAGCATTCTCCAGCAATATCAGTAGATGCTCATCGTGCTGTAATGGAAACATGGAGACCTATTGACCAATTTCCACCAAAAGAAGTTGCTGAATGTTGGGATCAAATCCCAGAACCTGCTAAGGAATGGATTAGAAGGACAGCATATGTTGATCATATTGATGATGATCCTGCCAATAATCACGTAGACAATCTTAGATGGGTAATGCCAATTGACAATCAATCAGATAGAAAGAGGGCATTGATGAATGGTTGAACTGAAAGACTGGTTGAATAGTATCAACACTTCAAAGATCAATATGATCGATGAAGATCCTACAATTGAGAATAAGTATTTACCATATATTGTCAACAGATGTTTGTCTGGACATGTTGATGCGGTGATGTTCGCTAATGAAATGAACATAAATCATCATCTAGACAAGAAGTTGCAGTATGATTTTTTACTAAATACTTTGAGATCAAAACGGAGATTTTCTCCGTGGATCAAAAAGGAAGAATTGAAGAACCTTGAATGTGTCAAATCTTACTATGGTTATAGTAATGAAAAAGCCAGACAAGTTTTTTCTCTTCTAACAGAAGATCAACTAACGTTCATTAGAAAGAAACTTGATACTGGAGGAATAAAATGAGTGTTGTCGTCGAGCCCGAATACCATTGGTCTCCCGATAAGATGGTTGAAGTTGT
>Ga0169931_10012258_pt1 | contig 11918 bp, 9 predicted proteins | sample Kivu_15m_20L_FD_129675 | JGI IMG/M metagenome (GOLD analysis project Ga0169931, IMG submission 129675) | Freshwater microbial communities from Lake Kivu, Western Province, Rwanda to study Microbial Dark Matter (Phase II) - Kivu_15m_20L... | ecosystem: Environmental > Aquatic > Freshwater > Lake ...
TAATGGGGATGGGGATTGGGGATTGGGGATTGGGGATTGGCCCAATCCCCAATCCCCAATCCCCAATCCCCAATCCCCAGAATCCAACAATTATCTATAATACATAGAGTTAGTCTATTTAATTGAATTACATAATAAAATATAAATTTAATAAATTAATAAATTTTATATTTTAATCAATATTTAATAGAATATTCAATTAATATATTAATTATTTAAAATTATATATTGATTTACTAAAATTTAATTCATTCTAATATTGCTAGTTCTAATATCGAGTATATATATTTAAATTAAACAAAAACAAGATGTATAAGTGAAACCATAATTGATTATTTTTTACTTATAAAGGTTCTAAAAATTTTTTAATAATCAAAAAAAATTAACTGAAAGTTTTTAGTAATCTCATATAGTAACTTAAAAAATTTAATTTATTAATTGTTATTTTAATCTTATTTATAGATTACTGCTTTAACAAAGTTTAAAATATGGAACAGCCTTTTGAAGCTGCACCCATTAGTCCTATTGCTGATTCCCCTATAGGTTTAATATATTCGAGAGCACTAGGTCTGCTACGAGAATTAGGATTGTGCATAATGATATGTGGTTGGCTATTTTGCTGAGCAGATCGCAAAACATTTAGCATATTATTAAGCGAAGTTTGGTTATCCGCAGTCATCTTAGCTATAATTTCCGTAGTATATTTACGCTGCTCTTCCATTTTTAAAAGAAAATTTTCATTCATTATCCTATTTTTTTCTTCATTTTTTATTCTTTCCGTTTCTAAACCGTTTAAATGATTCTGATGAAGTTCAGCGATCCTAGCTTCGTAGGCTCCAATTATTTCTTTCATCTGTTTTTTAGATTCCTCGTTTTGTTCTGAATTCATTTTCTTTAATGCCTGCATTTCTTCTTGATGAGCCATCAATTCTTCCTTGAATTGTTTCCGTTCTTTTTCGAATTTATCACATTGAGTTTCGTATGTTTTTATAATATTTTCTAATTGACTCATTTTGATTGATAAGGTGTGAATAACTTCTGAGCTTTCAATCAACTTCGCGTAGATTTTAATTGGATCTTTAATGTTGAAATCTACCTCTTTCAAATTGTTTAATACTTCAGGATAAGCTTTTCGACTTTTCTTCACTGATGCAATAACTTCCCTACAAAATCTATCTGGATTATCATAGTCAAAAATGAATGTTTCTAAATTTTCTTTTACAGGAAAACCTGAAGAAATTAGAAATTCAGGAAGATCTTTAAATCTCTCAAGTGATTTCTGGAAAGCCATTTCATTTAAATGATTTTTGAAAGTGTATATTATTTTGATCATGTCGAAAAGATCATCACCTAAAAGAGTCCTAAGCAAATTTAAACTAGTAAGGAGAGTTTGATCAAATCTCTGCTCTGTAAGTGGAATCACAAAAAACACGCAGTTCAATCCCCCAGATTCCTTTAGATTCTTGAAAAATTGGACGATATTATTAACATTTTTTTGGTCTTCGCCTTCTGTATCGTAAAATCCCGGAGTATCTATTATAGTAAATGTTGAATTGTCATGTTTTAAATTGCCCTCATAATGAACGACTTCCTTTGTTTCGGCCCTAAGTGTTTTTCCTTCAGGAAATTTCTTAAATCCAACTAGGCTGTTTAGTATAGAGCTTTTCCCTGCTCCTGTTTTTCCCATTACTATAAAAGTATAACTTTCACGACGATTCATTTTATATTTTGATATTCATTTGCTTAAATAATGAATTTCATACATAAAATAGAGATTTTTAGAATTTTAATTTTTTAATTTTATAGTTATAATTTTAATAAATAAAAATTTAAAAGGCGAAATTTTAATTCAAATATTCATATATTAATACTAAATATATAAATTTTAAAAAATAGCAAACATTAAAATATGATAAATTTCCACACTGAATAACGATAGATAATTATGATTAATTTAGAATTAAAAATATCTGATGATTAAAATATTTTCTTTATTCAATTAAGGTTTATAACAAAAATAAATATTTCAAATGAGAATGTAATACAGGTATTTTTTTCAAATTTTATATTTCTAAATATAAATATTTTAAATATCCAACATAAATTAATCTTTTTTTATATTGTCTCTTTGTAAATATTCGTATTCCTTATTAGTATGTACCATAGAGTCATCCTCTCCATCAATTTCGCTTTTAAAAATTCCTCCTTTTTTCTTATAAAGCATTGAGTCTTCCCCATGATCAACTGTTCCTACTACTTTAATTTTTTTCTTCATCTTATTTCTGACCTCCAAGTCATTGTAAAGATAACTAGTCCTATGTGCAAAAGGATAATCTTCATAATTTTCCTTGACGTTATTTCTATCAAAATTTATTGATTTTTCATAGTGAAGCCTAAGTCTCACATATTCAGTATGACTAAACATAACCTTAAGGCTGATACAATGAGTAATTAAAAACCCAACTAATCCAAAGCAAAAACTTTTTGTGAATAAGGAAAGAAAATTTGTTGAGACAACGTTCCTTTGCATGACGATACTTTTTATTTTATTCAAATTATTAGCAGTGAGGAAGGCTACAAAATAACCTATAACTCTGGAATATTCAAATCTGTTGATTGTATTTTTTCTGTCCATCTCTTCGTAATTTGTTATGGGTCTGAATTTTTCCTTGTAGAATTTTAGAAATTTCTTGCACAAAACCTGTTAACCATGAAAATAAGATAGATACCCTGTTAAATTAATTTCGATTATTACCAATTCTTGTTTTATGTTTTTTAAGTTGATGTCACTATTTAAATCGTTCATTTATTGATTTATTGATTTATCAAATTATAAAATTATATTAATATAGGTAGAGTTTAAATAATCTAATCTAATACATAAATATTTGTGAAAAGGACCTTCTTATAAAATAAGATGAGATAAGATAATTTAGGATTAAAATCCTATCTTGATTTAAAATTAAATATTACATTATTTTACATAAGTTAATTGTAAACTAGATAATATTTGTTAATTTATTACACAATAATATTTTAATTACATTTTTATCATTGTAAAAGTTTTTATTCATAATTTAATTAGAGTGTAATTATATCTGCTAAAAGAATTTAGTACTATACAAACATATAATTAACATTTACTAATATAATTAAAAATCTATTCAGTACCTTATTATAATATTCATTAGGAATATAAAATGGAAATTCTAAAACTTCTCTATTATAACAAAAGTCCACCCTATTTAAAAGTCATAAGAGCTTTGAATTCGTCGTAATTTAATTGACCGTCCCCGTCCTCGTCCCAGTCCTTCATTATTTCTTCAAGTTCTTCTGCTTTTAGATCTTCACCAAGATAGGACATGACCTGTTTCAGATCCATTTTAGACACAAATCCATTAGCATCCTTGTCGAAAACTTTGAATGCTTCCATCATTTCTTCCTCTGAGTCTACGTCTTTCATCTTTCTGCTCATTAACTCCAGGAAATCATTGAACTCGATATCTCCAGTTCCATCTGTGTCTACTTCCTTCACCAGTTCCTTAAGTTCCTCCTCAGTGGGGGTTTGTCCCAAGTAGCTGATTACAGTTCCCAATTCTCTAGTAGTAATTATCCCATCCCCATCCTTGTCAAACAATTCAAAAGCGCATCTGAATTCTGCAATTTTTTCTTCGGAAAGACCCTTCGACATAAATAATTATAATAATTCAGTGGAATAATAATTAAACAACTGAAATATATAAGAAGGGTAAAATACAAAAAATATCTTAACAATTACAATCAAATAAGTGGGATATTGAAATCATTTTTAACCGATTATTAATAGTTGTTTGACTAAATAGCATATGTAAGATCTAATGAAACAGCACGATTAAAGTAGTTAATGAAATTTAAATTCATTGATCGAATATTTATTTATTTAAATTAAAAATAATTTTATTATACCAATATAAATATGAAATTCGTAATTCAAAGGGTTATAGAAGGCAGTGTCAAAGTTAATGGCGAGATAGTAGGAAAGATTAACAGAGGATTAGTCGTCTTAGTGGGATTTACCCATAGTGATAAAGCTCAGGATATAAAATTCGCAGCCAATAAATTATTGAATATACGTCTTTGGGATGATAAGAATGGAGTAAGATGGAAAGAATGTGTAAAATCTATGAATTATGAAATTCTTTTGGTCTCCCAATTCACTTTGTATTCTTTATTTAAGGGGAATAAGCCAGATTTTCACAAAGCTCTAGATCCTGAACCTGCTGTCCATTTATATAATACATTTGTTGAAACCTTAAGTAAAATCTATGTACCTGATAGAATCCAGACAGGACGATTTGGAGAAATGATGGAAGTTTCTTTGATAAATGATGGTCCAGTTACTATCAATTGGGAGTATCCAGAAATTTCTGAAGAAGCATTCAAAGCTGATGAAGAAGATGTAAATAAAGTAAACGAAAATAAGAACATCCCTGTTAATAAAGGAAATAAAATCAATCGAGAAAATTCCATGGCCAGGATTAAAAGCAATGATAACCATAATAAAAATAACACTAAAAACATATCAGAATTGCCTATAGATCTGAACCATTTCAGAATAACTTTAAATGAAGTTGACGAAGAAGAGAAAATAGAAATAAATATCGAGAAGTCAGATTCAGTCTATAATAAAACGCAGAAAAAAGAAAATGAAGACAAAAAATAGAATCGATTAAAAATTATTAAAGAAAAATCATTTTGTAATGACTACTATATTCTGCAAATTTTTAAAATGATGTAAAAAATATTTACTAAACGTTTTTCTGAGATAGATTTAAAATTTTTATTCTATTGAAAATTTCTTATAACATTTTCAATGAAATTATGAATTGCATAAGCAATGATAAATTATATATTTATACATTATTAAATTTATAATTTAATTAAAATTTATTCTAAAAAGCAATTGAAAATTTCACTCATAAAAAATTTCAAAATCAACTTAAGACAAACAAAGGACCAGATTAAATGCACTATAAATACTCATAAAATTACGAAATAAATAAATGATCATGACAAGAGAAAGCAACAAAAGAGCCATAGAAATAGACATAGAGGTACCTAAAGAGTCACCTAGAGATACAAGCGAGGTATGCTTATCAGGATCGAAAGAGAAAGTTTCATCCATAGACAGCAACATCTCAGAAGTGTAATAAAACTTTTCTTATAACATTTAGAATAAGCGAAGAAAACAGTGAGGGGGAAGAGTCATACACAAAATCTTCTAACGCCAGTGCCAGTAACCAAAATGAAGAATATGAAGAGAGTCAGTCTTCATCATGTACCTACGATATCCATGACCCAAACTACATAATCAACCCCGATCAGGAAAAACCCAAACCGATTTCAAAATTTACAATAAGAGCAAGAAACATCCTTAACAATTCGATCACTCAAATAGTCGGAGCGATATTGACTATCTACATATTGTTCGCAGACGATATAAAGATGATCATCACAGATAACACTGCAGATAATATATTTTCGGGGATAATTGTAAGCATGATGGGTCTCTTCTTTCTTGAGTTCTTGATTTCCAGCATTGTATTGGAAGGATACTTTTTAAGCTTCTATTTCTGGATTGACCTCCTGTCTATTATCTCTATCCTTCTAGACGTTCACTGGTTCTATGATTTAATTATCTCAGTGATTACAGGAAATGGTAGCGCAAACATAGTAAAAAGTTTGGGGGCTGTTATTAAAGTATCTAAAAGCGCCAAGATTGGTGCAAGAGCTGTAAGAATTTTAAGAGTGCTAAGAATCATTCGATTAATCAGGATATCAAAACTTTATAAAGCGAGAGAAAAATTCATAGAATTCAAAGTTAACAACGAGATGACCAAGAGAAAAGAATCAAACTTTAAGAACAGGAAGAGTTATTTTCTTGCTTTTAATAAAGTTGAGAAGATAAATTCAAATAACAAAATAGGTTATGTAAAGGATTCTCAGAAATGTCAATTTGCGAAGGACACAAATGATTCTAAAAAAATTCCAAAATTTTTGCAAAGTAACATGACGAATGCAGTTCCGAATGTAAGCTCTAACAAGTTGAAATTAATACCTATTAACTGTAACCTGGATGAATGTAAAGGTCGATCAGCTAAATATTTAAAAGAAGTAGGTTCCATGAAGAAAATATCACAGAGCCAACTCCCTCATGTTAAAAAAAAAATGATGACTAATGTCATTCGTACTAAGATGTTTGTAGGAAGCGATGAAAATCAAATTAAATATGAAGGCTTTAATTTAGAAAAGACTTCGAAATTACCAGACTTAAGAATGAGTGGCAAACAAAGAACACTGAAATCGAATAAATCGGTTGTGAAATCCTTGGGAATCACCGAAATGATTAAAGATAAGGAAGTATCAAATATTTATCCTCAATTATATTCAATTTCGAAAGAAGTGAAAAATCCTATTCAAAATTCTCAAAATAAATTTATTCATTCAAAAAAGAGCAATATCTGTATTCAGACACATAGCAATGGACCTAAAAAATCTATTCATACGAGTGAGAATCAACCTAGGGCTTTGAAATTTTCATACGAGAATGAAGACCAGGGTGATCTTGAGGGATTAATTCCAGAGGAGTGTAAAGTTGGTAAAAAACTTGCAGAAACGACAACAAAAAGGGTTATTATTTTGATCCTATCCATTTTGATTGGGATTATTTTATTCAACACTCCTTTTTATATAGAAAACATTTCATCTATGGAATATGGACTACAAATTTTCAACTATTTCGAGCAACCCTACGATACTTACTTCAACATTACTTTTAACACCTATGTAGAGAATCATTTAAACACATCGACTCCTATAATATTTGCGAAGGTAGGTGATTTAATCTACGGAGATTTTCGAGAGGGTGACAAACTGAGACAATATGAACAGATGATAGTGTCAGACGAATGCAGTGGATTGAGAAGGAACATTAATATGAATAAAAATAAGAATGACAATATCACTCAAGATAATAAGACTATAAATATTAATGACGACGTCAATATCGATGCCAATGACGAATTCATATGTACTGCAATTTTCGACAACAGACAATCGTCAAGACTTTCTTCAATTCTTAATATAGTTAAAACTATATTCATTTGCTTTATTCTCTCAGGAGGTATCTTTTTCTTCAACAAAGACACGACAGAAATGGTACTGGAACCAATTGAATCCATGATAATGAAAATTAAAGAAATCTCCAAGAACCCCTTGGAAGCAATACAAATAATCGAAAAGGATGAATTCGCAAAAGTAGTCTCAGAGCAAGAAGAAAATACAAAATCATCAGCAGTTTGTTCCTGCGTAGGATATAAAACTAAACAGGATAAGGATAATAATATGACAACAAAATCGAAAAAGAAGAGATCCCAGCCATTAGAAACAGTAATTCTAGAAGATACGATTACTAAAATAGGTGCCTTACTTGCCCTGGGATTTGGAGAAGCTGGATGTGAAATCATCGCAAAGAATATGCAAAATAATACTAACGGAAACATCAATCCTATACTTCCAGGAAAAAAGGTCATCGCTATTTACGCATTTTGTGACATCAGAAATTTCACAGACACGACTGAAATTCTCAAGGAAAAAGTGATGATCTTTGTAAATGAAATAGCTGAAATCGTTCATGAAATAACAGTAGAGCATTGTGGAAGCGCTAACAAAAACATAGGAGACGCTTTTCTTCTAATTTGGAAAATCGATGAAAAATTCACAGAAATCAATGAGAAAGGAGAACTAAGCCTGAAAAACTGTGCGGCTGTTAATCAAATCTGCGACATGGCTTTAGTTAGTCTAATCAGAATTTTAGCAAAGGTACAGAAATCTCACAAGCTTGAAAAATACAGAAAAATATCTGGATTAAATAAGATAATGAAGAATTATCACGTGAAGATGGGATTCGGCCTTCATTTAGGTTGGTCTATCGAAGGGGCCATCGGTAGCTCTTTTAAAATCGATGCTAGTTACTTATCTCCCCACGTTAACATGGCCTCGAAACTCGAAGAAAAGACAAAGGACTATGGTGTTCAGCTCATAATGAGTCAGGATTTTGTAAAATATTTATCAAATTCTGCAATGGCTAGGACACGAGTATTAGATGCGAATCCAAGTGAAAAGTCTCAAGGTGAATCTATTAGCATTTCTCAAGCCCTATATACAGTTGACTTGGATCTTCAATCTTTAAAAACTGAAGAAATCGAAATGAATGATCAACTGGGAAACAACAATCAAATCGAAAGTATGAATAGCAAGGAAAATCTCATCAATTTTCTTTCTAATAAAAGAATCGAAAAGTATAAAAAACGAATTAAAAGAAAAATGAATTATCAAGATGCGATTAATTGTAAAATTAACGTTTGGAAAAATTTCGAAGAAACAGATGAAGATTTTTTCATGGTCAGAAAGAAATTCAAACCAGAATTTTATGAACTCTACAATAAGGGATTCAGGTTTTATTTGAATGGAAATTGGAACGAAGCTAAATTATTTTTTGAGAAAGCTGAGTTATCACTGGGCATACCGGGATATTTGAATTGTTTGATTGATTGTATGAAGGAACATAATTTTATGAGGCCAGATCAGTGGAGGAGAATCTCGAGTGATTCTGGTCATTAAATAATTTTTATTTTTTATTAATTAAAAACGCTTGTTTATTATACTTTAATAAAAATATTTTTATTAAAGCAGATTTTCATACAATTTTATAAAAATAAACTATTAAAGTGTTTTATTTATATTACGTGGTTTGCTTAATTGTAGGGAGGAGGAATATATAATATATATAGATTTCTTATCCGAATAAATTTTTGATAAAGAATAAATACTCTACTGTTACTAAGAATCTTATCTTTTGATACTTTCTTACTATAAGCCTAATTCCTGTTCTAATTACAGGGATGAAAATAGAAAAAGCGAACCAATCTAAAATTATACTAGTTATAGATCCATAGATCCAACCTTTAGCTGAGGTAATATAAACACCACAAAACACTGTGACATAATACCAACAAATAAAATTTATTATAATCATCGTAGCCACAAATGTTCTGTATTGGCTTTTCATCCTTCTACGAAGAGTAAAACTAATGAAGAATAATTTTTATATTTATATATATTACTAGGCTTTTCTAACAGTTTTTACGTCTCTTGTTTTAAGAGCCTCATTGAATGGCTTAGAATATTCTTTGGGAACAGTTGAAAGATACTCCATCGCAGTCATAATTACCATAGTAAATAAAAGAGATAAAATAGTTTTAGGAAATTCATTTATCATAGCATAAATCGGATTATCCTAAATAATAAGGTAGTTTAATTTTATTGATATGCTTACAGATTCTGGGCTCTCTGTTCGTTCATCTATCAGGTCATCAGAGAAGAAAAGGGCGTTCATTGCAAAATTTATAGACAAATTGAAAAAGAAGAAGAGTATACGTATCCAGAGTGGATTTAAAATAGAAACTCTCCAAATCAATTCAAACACTACATGCTCATCTGTTAAATTATCTAAAAACATTTGCTTGAACGGTCTCTTATCACATAAAACAGCATTGAAGGGAGACAATTCCTCGTAATCTTTAAGTGTGGGAGAATGGTCAGGGTGTTTTTCGTAAATGTTTTTGTATCTTTTTGTATAAAATTTCATTTCTTTAAGTCTAGAGTCATCTATTTCGTTGTTAATTGAATTAGGCGAAAGTTTTATCACAACAGACTCTAAATGCGGTGAGTTTTTTCCGCTATGATCAGTTAATTGTAAATTTTCTTTTTTGGGTGGAATTTCTATATTTTTATTTACGTCATTAAAATATGTCTTTTTTGAATGAGGATATCCCTCTAAGTGGGGTATATTTTCTACCTTAGTTATCGAATCAGGTTCAATTTTTTGATTTTTAGGTTTTTTCTTCCTTTTCTTAAGTATTTGATTTAAGCCTTTTATTTCCTTTTTATTTTCTTTTTTAGTTATGCTTTTATTTACTGGGTCAATAAATCCTACAGGTAGAGGAGATAACTTTTTGTACCATAATATAACATCATCATCTTCTCTATTACTTGATTTGGGGTTCAAGGGATTGATATTGGCTCTTATTCTTAAAAATATATTAGGATCTCTTATATTATCCTTTTTTTTCTTAAAATCAAAATATTGTTCTAATTCAAGTTCGTCATTATCGAAAAATACACAATCATTATGGATGATTTCTTTTAGTTTTGTGTCAATTAGATGCAGATTTATTTTAGAAACACACTTGCTTATTATGATACTCATAAAGATGAAAAATGCTGCTATATAAAATCCAGGATTCATGAATATATTAGGATACTTGAATGTCACCCCTACGCATGTAACAATATCAAAGTTTATCTGAGGCATTCCTATTACGATTTCCTTCTTTACTTGATTTGCCTTTTGTTCTCCTTTAGGTAATCCTGTGCAGTTACACAACACATACCCATACTCATCAAGTCCCTCATACTTACAATTATCTGCGCATTCAGCTGTCTTGTTCCCGAAGTATTTATTGATCCTGTAGTTGGCTGTTGTATCCTTGTTGGTTTCTGGATCTTTTAAAATGTAACATCTGCTGCGGAAAGCCTCTGAGTTAGGATCGAACATGTCTACCCCAGAAGAACTGAGTCTCTTATATTTCGTCATGTTAAGACCATCGAAAGCTTTTCTGTTGGGGGATGTGATGATGATGTTTATGTTGTCACAAACTTAGGGATCCAACTTCTCTTTGGTTGTGGGATGGAAGAATTCAAAGATTATGGAATTAGAACTGTTGTTGGCTGTGTCATTTAGAGAAGTGAGATTGAGAGTGCTCTTGTAGTCAATCTGCTTTATCAACAGAGACAAGTCATCAGGAATCTTGTAGAAGTTTTTCATCGCCTCCTCGCATTCATCTGATTTTATGATAGTTAGATTTGTATCTCTGGCTTTTTCCTGAATAATATCTTTTTTAGATTTTTCAGCAGTTGATATTTGAACAGCAAATAGATCTGTTTTGTGAATCGCTGGTTCAGTGAAATTTCCATTCTTTAATAGAGCATCAGCAAGTGAGTTGATTGAATTTTTCATTGAATCAACCTTCTTTTGAATTTCCTTTATATCTGACAGAGGAACATTTGTAGTTAAAATGTTATTGATTTTATTCTCGAGAGCTCCCTTAGCAACATCCAAAATCTTGGGATCAGGAGGAATTTTTCCATTTATGATTAATTCAATTTTATTTTCAATAAATAGAGTAACTTGATCCGTATTATCAGGAGGAGGTATAAACGGCTCTTCTTCAGGTGGTTCTGCAGCATTTACCTCTATTTTATTTCCGCATCTTGTTCCAGAATAACCACTAGGACATTCACATTGGAGGTTATTATTTATGACAGAACAAATTCCTCCATTTTTACAAGGATTATCTTTAATACACAGATTTTTGAGCAGATCACATTTGTTAGTTGAGTTATCAGGATAAAACCCTTGTGGGCAAAATAGAACACAAAATTTAAAATTATCTAATTCGTGGATTAAATAAGGAAAGTCACACTTTATACAACTTATAGAATCAATACAATTTAAACAATTATCTGAACATTTCTCACAAGTTCTTGTTTGAATATTTTTAAAAAATTTAGATGGGCAAAAGTTTGAGCAGGTTTTATCAGGTTTAAGGAAGAAATCATTAGAACACAAAATACATTCTTCCTTGTTTTTACATTTTTCGCAATTGACCCCACATTCTTTACAAATCCCGTCTTTTTTATCAGCATATAAATAATTACCACAGTCATCTACACATAGGTTTAATTTATTCAAGTAGTAATTATCAGAGCATTTTAGACAAGTAAGGGAATTTTCACACTTTGCACAATTTGATCCA
>Ga0169931_10012259_pt1 | contig 11918 bp, 11 predicted proteins | sample Kivu_15m_20L_FD_129675 | JGI IMG/M metagenome (GOLD analysis project Ga0169931, IMG submission 129675) | Freshwater microbial communities from Lake Kivu, Western Province, Rwanda to study Microbial Dark Matter (Phase II) - Kivu_15m_20L... | ecosystem: Environmental > Aquatic > Freshwater > Lake...
GAAAAGAGATCTGGCTACATTCTGATAGAATTCTTCTAGCGCATAAATTTTCAAATTACTTTATCTTTCGACTAATTACAATCTAATCATCATCAAAGTCATCATCATCAGAGTTTTCATCATCATCATTCTGAATGTCAGCAACTGCACCTTGCTTTAGATTCTGTTTTTCATTCTGAATCATTTCTACTTCAGCTGCTGAAAGCTCCCAATCATCAATAATTGGATACAGAGTCCATCTGAGAAGAGCCTCCCTGAACGCAACCAAATTGATAGGATCATTGGCCTCAATTACAAACTTATCTTCTGGCATTAGGATATCGGGGCAAAAAGTATGATGAAACGTATGAGTACTGTACCAAAAGCAACCTCAGACTTTTACCGGATGAATAATCAAAAACTTATCTTACTTTCACCCACAGATGTTACTGAAGATGAATATAAGGAATTCTATAAATCAGCCTTCCGTGCATCCTATGACCAACCTCAAAAATGGACTCACTTCGCCTTGGAAGGACACGTAGAATGCAAAGCATTACTTTACATTCCGAGCATGCTGCCATTTGAATTGAGTTGAGACATGTTTTTTAGCAATTCTAGAAATATTCGCTTATATGTGAAACGAGTCATTATCAACAAATAGTTTGAAGATATCATACATCGATGGTAGAAATTTATCCGGGGTGTAGTCGACTGACATGACTTACCTTAAAATGTTAGTCGAGAAATCCGTCAACTTATCTTAATCGTATCATGTTTCCCTCAGCAACTGAAACTCTATAACAATGAATTCCTAAACAGCTTACGTGCCAATCAATATAATTTCCTGTTTGTGACTACATCGTCAACCTCCGTTGCAAAATCTTCAAAATGTAATGTCATTCCTACGCATATCAAATGCAATGGATGGAAAAGGAGAGAGCATTGCTAACTACATTAAAATGCACTCTCCTTTCAGGATTTAAATAAATATATTTGTATTATATTTGTCATAGAAACGCAGTAAAGTTTACACGATCGGATCGTGTCCACTCACCACCAGTATTATCTGTCAAACTCTTTTCTTCCACAAAAGAACTCACATTTTCATCATCAAAGTCATCTAAATCTCCTAATAGATCTTGTACATTATTTGTTTTGTTATTAGAATTCATCGGATTCAATGTAGTATCTGTAAATATCCGTACATCTACTGTTGATTCACCAACAAAATATCCCGCTTGTATCCATCCCAGCATTTGTTCTGTTGTAAATGGTCCGTGTATTTTACCATCTTCATTTCCCTTATATTCCCATTTCACATGCGACTTGATTTCTTCTGATTGTTTCATCATGTTTTCCCCAATATGACTCTCATCATGTGGTGGTGACTCTGAATCAAAGTACTTGGATTGAACTTTTGCAGTAGCCTGAAATTCAACTGTAGTATTACCTACATCGTTTTCGTTACCCTGTCTTAAACTACCTTTAGTTCGTTCAAATATTTTCACATCATCAAATTTGATGAGGCAAATATTGGTAAGTTCCGTAAGACGATTTAGTGCTGCATTTGCGGTAGTCCATGTGGAGTCACCCATGGTTAAATCATCTGTACCTACTACTCTCTTTCTTTTCTTTTCACTTTTCATAATATTGCCATATCTAGATATCGCTTGAAGGACAGTTTCATGATTTCTCGCCATGAAAGAAGAAATTTCATTATATACTTCTTCCTTGGACATTTGATCATCCTTTTCTTGTCTTAAACGATCTTGTATAGCAAGGCCTTTCGTGTTGGATGATGAAGAAGAAGATTTCCTCTGTATGGAGCCTCCAGCAGATGTACTATTTGATGCAGTAACACTCTCCTCATTTTCCATCTGTTGCAACCAAGCATCATCATCATTGTTGTTCGGCGTACGTTTCCGTCGAAAAATATACGTATCTCCCTCAAAATATCCATCTCCATCTTCACGTTCTGATTTTAAGTTGAATGGTTCAATAGGACATAGATTTTGATCTCGAAATGAGTCACGATCATGGTCAAAGAATAAGGATACGTTCCTATCTGTATCTTCTTCTCCTAGAAAGGAGTCGGAAGAGGACCGGATTGACCGATGCTGCTGTTGTTGTTGTTTTTGACGCGGGACGACGCGTTGTGATTCTATATCCTCTTCTTTGAGTGTGACATCCTGATTGGATATACGACGCAAGGCTCTTTGTGTCTTGGCATTCCGAGCTTGTTTCCGTTCTTCCCATGTTTCACCTACACCATTATCACCATCATCCTCGTATTTTCCTACATAAGATGTAGCAGGATCCGCTTCAACATCGTCATACTCATCATCATCGTAATAACTAGGATTGTTGGTTTCATCATTAGAAAGTCTTTTTAAAGATGGATGACTATTCTGTTGTAGAGATGATTGATTCATTGGTATAGTTCTTTCTTCCACTTCTGTTGCAAATGATACCCTGCTTTTACCTTTGTTGGAAGCAGCAACGCCTGTTTTCTTTCTTGAATCAATAATCGATGTAGATACGTTCATTTTGATATGATGATATTATATACTTGTTGGTCTGTGGATTGTGACTGTTATCTACTCTAGAATGGGAGAGGTCAAGACGTATGTGGTCACGAAGGTTGTGCTTTTAAAAAACAAATTAAGCTACGTACTTTTTTGTGATAGCTCGATCGATGCTGTACCACACTTATACAATCGGTATGTAAACGCAGGAAACGTTTGTAGGTCAATAAAGTCCAAAAACGCGGAGAGCTACTAACGAGTAACTTAAGAAATTAAGAAGTAGTTTTATATCATTCTGAAGGTGAGATGTCATCATCAGAGACATCTGTTATCATTATAACAAAGTTTCCATTCACACCAACATCCACCCTGGCATGTACCATCACACGTATATTATTTAAAAGTTCCATGAGGATCCATACAGTTGTGTTTCCGTTTTGCCGTGTAAATCTTTCTTTGGTGGGATTCGTCCTTCGTAACTTATTTGACCACCCTCACGATCGCGAAAGTTGATGGGATCACCCTTAATATCGGAAATTCCGACCATGGCAGGGCCTAGCCCAGTACTCACTTCCATTAGAACCTTTGCATCATTAAAATGAGTCACGGCACGTACAATCGCAGCAGCACGAGCAGCTGGGTCTGAACTCTTAAAGATACCAGATCCTACAAATACACCATCCATACCCAACTGCATCATTAGGGCCGCGTCTGCGGGAGTTGCTACACCTCCAGCAGCAAAGTTCACTACGGGGAGTCTTCCATGATCTGCAACATATTTCACAAGCTCGTATGGAGCACGAAGTTCTTTCGCAGCAACAAATAGCTCATCCTTAGCCATTACAGTCAAGGCTTTGATTTGCTTTTGAACTGTTCGTGCATGACGTACAGCCTCGACGACATTACCCGTCCCAGCCTCACCCTTTGTTCTTAACATGGCTGCACCCTCCGCTATTCGACGCAAGGCTTCACCTAAATCTCGACAACCACATACAAATGGGACTTTAAACTGTGTCTTGTCAATATGATTGTCTTCATCCGCCATGGTTAGAACCTCACTTTCATCAGTGTAGTCAATTTCACAAGCCTCCAAAATCTGTGCCTCCACGAAATGACCAATACGTGCCTTGGCCATAACTGGGATAGTAACTGCATTCTTTATTTCTAGAATCATGGCAGGATCTGACATGCGTGCAACACCTCCATCTCGACGTATATCTGCTGGAATTCTTTCTAGAGCCATGACAGCGACAGCACCTGCAGCTTCAGCAATTTTTGCTTGCTCTACATTCATTACATCCATCTACATCAATAAAAGAAAAGAGATAGGGTGTTGAGATGAAATCATGTACAAGCAGCCGAGCATTGTTTCTTCATTAGGAAAAGAGTGAAATTGGAGCCAATCTCATCCAGTTAGAGAACCAAAAAAAAACTATCCAATGAAACGTACAATAACACCACCCTTCAACATTTGAGCCAGACCCTGTTTCACAGTATCTGTTCCGATCTTAGTTCCATTTTGTCCATTCACGGTCATTTTGTTTGTTGTAGAGGATCCTCTGTAAACCGTTTAACTTGGGTGTGGTATAATCCACTCAGAAATCGTAGAATTTATAACAAGGTAAAAGATTGGACGCGCACTGGAAGGAAGGAAAAAATCTCAGAACCGGTGACGATGACGATTTTGACATCAGCAAAAACTCAGCAAAACGGGGTCTGACTCATAAGCGAGCGTCTGCTCGTCACCCGAGACACCTTCGTGACGAACGAATGAAAAAAATTCTATTTTTTTTTCGTTTCTTGGATTGGGCTCGTCTGCGGTGCTGTTTGAGTCTCTTTTTATTTTTTATCTTTTTATACAGTAATTGTATGTTGACCTGTGTTGCATACAAAATTTCGTTCAAGGAGGAGCTTATCACCCCATCATCAAAAGAAAAATCTAACAAAACCTTCTTCAAAAATGCAAATGATAAACAAATCATACATAATCATATCATCGATGTATGTACTCTCCATGCTGAAGGGATTAGAATCCTTTGTGGTGGCTCCAAACGACCCTTCATCCAAGAGGCTCTGGAGTACACCTGTAGCACAGGGAACAGAAATAAATCAAATTGAACAACAAATAAACGGTGAATCCAAGGATCAAACAGAAAAAGTATCTTCACCAGATCAGGGTGAAGCAGAAGAGAAAAGAAGTAGACCCAATAACTATAGATCGAGACAATCGAATACAAGAATTAATAATCAAGATAAATATGGTGTTTCTTTGGAATTGCCCAAAACATATATCAAATGTGGTCGATGCTCTACTTGCTTTGCTATTCAACCGGAAGATCTCGGAAATGGGAAAGGATGGTGAGTTGATTTTTGCATTCTATGTTAATTATATGCAGATGTATTCATGCTTATGTTTATTGATTACATGTTCCAAGTCGAGTTGAATGCTCTGTTTGCGCACATTCTTGGTTTCAATCTAGGGATCGTGTCATGAACCTTGATGAAAAGCAAGAACTGATATCCCTTCCACCACATAGTACAACTCGTATTGCAGCCAATATCAAGGCTGGCCGTGATCCAGGATATTTAGGCGCCGTAAAATTTTACGTGGGTAATTTAAATTTTGATGTAACCGAAAGTGACTTGAAATCGGTCTTTGAGGTTGTGGGGGAAGTAGGTGATGTAAGCATAGCCACAAGTCCAGAAGGACGAAGTCGTGGATTTGCCTTTGTGACAATGATGAATGAAGACGATGGAGATGGTTGTCTTAAACTCGATGGATATGAATTGAAAGGTCGTAATATGAATGTTAAAAAACCTAATAACTAGATTATTCAGAATGCATATTAATACAGCATTTTTCTGAAATTTATCTTCTTTATTTCTACATATAAATATTTAAAAAGATGTGTCGTCTCTCAAAAAAACGTTCGGAACTGTTACTGTACAGTACGCGTCTACATAGAGTTACTTCGAATTTAAAACAACACACGAGTAAGGTTACTTATAGTAGGACCTACGTAGTACTGTGATTCTATTAAAATTCTATTACCGCTTACTACAAATGATTGAGTACGGACACAAAGTATGTTGGGCCACCTACTCTCGTGACTGACCTTTCTGCTCCTTTTTCACCATCATATCCTCCTACCTTACTACTCTCCTATCTAAAAGCAAAGGAACCAATATCTTCCTACAGGAGTCCTCTGACTAGAACTGAAATGTAAGTCTGAATCTCCTTGATCGTTAATCTTGAGATTGATTTTTTTATCAACTTGTAACGAAATCCCATGTCTGATTAAAAATACTTCCCCCTATCGATGTTAGGTCACACTGTAAATTTGAGCATCCTCGTCATGGGAGTATGCAATTCGCTCCGAAGAAGCGAACGAAGCATCACTTTGGTCGTGTCCGTTCTTTCCCCCGTGATAATGATCGTAAAGCTCCTTGCCATCTCACTGCCTTCCGTGCTTACAAGGCTGGAATGACTCATGTCGTTCGTGGTGTTGATCGTCCTGGCGCTATTATGCACAAGCGTGAGGTCGTTGATGCTGTTACTATCCTCGAGACCCCACCTATGGTTGTAGTTGGTATCGTAGGATATGTTGAAACTCCAAGTGGTCTTCGAACATTAACGACTGTGTTTGCCGAACATTTATCTGAGGAATTCAAACGACGATGCTACAAAAATTGGTACAAGTCGAAGCGAAAGGCATATAGCAAGTATGTTAAGAAGTACACAGAAAATAATGGAAAGGATATTGAACATGAACTCAACCGTATCAAACAGTTCTGTACAGTCGTTCGGGTTATTGCACATTCTCAAGTCAAGAAACTCAAACTTCGCTTGAAGAAAGCGCATATTATGGAAATTCAAGTCAATGGTGGTGCTGATACTGCTGCTAAGGTCGACTTCGCGAAGTCTCTCTTTGAGAAGGAACTCACGATTGATTCTGTTTTCTCTAAGGAAGATCTTGTAGATGTGATTGGAGTGTCTAAAGGAAAGGGTTATGAAGGTGTCGTTGCCCGTTGGGGTGTTACTCGTCTACCCCGTAAGACTCACCGTGGTTTACGTAAAGTAGGTTGTATTGGTTCATGGCACCCGGCTCGTGTATCGAGCACTGTTCCTCGTGCAGGTCAGGATGGCTACTTCCATCGAACTGAAATGAACAAGAAAATTTACCGTATCGGAAAGAAGGGTGATAATGCTAGTTGTCAAACTGATGCTGATTTGACTGCCAAGGGCGTCAATCCAATGGGTGGATTTGTTCATTATGGTGAAGTTCGTGAAGACTGGGTTATGATTAAGGGTTCATGTGTTGGTGTCGTGAAGCGCGCATTAATCCTTAGGAAGAGTCTCATGCATCACACTAGCAGGAAGCATTTGGAGAACATTGATCTCCGATTCATCGATACAAGCTCCAAACTCGGTCACGGACGCTTCCAAACTGCAGAAGAAAAGGCTAAGTTTTTGGGTCCTCTTGCTAGTAAACAGAAATAAATTGTTTATTTATGCATATGTTAACAGTTATTATTTGATTACGTATCTTTAGCTTATCTCTTCATCTCTGTTCTTTTAAATATAAACTTAATGTGTCCATGGCTACTAATGTAAATGCATATGGGAGACTGGATCTAGTCGATGACCTTGCAGCCAGAGCTCCTAAACTGACTATTGACGCTCCTACAATTTCGGTAGGTGCACCTGGATCACTCAATGAAATTCTTATCCCATATTTGATCGTATGAAATCCAGCAAAGAAAGTCCCAAATAGAGCACCGGATCGTGTGGTGCCATCTATTAAATATTTACTCTTGGAAGCATTGCTTGCTTGTCGCAGAAAGGGAGACTCAGCTGCATTTCTCATGGAATCAACGAATCCGAAAACACTCCCAGTAATAGCGCCAACACATGCACCAAATGCCATCGAACGTAATAGATCCGAAGAAGAAAATATTTGACGTTTGAGAGAATCCGCAAGAGAATTCGATGCATCCGCTACATCACCGATAGAGCTCGATTGTTTCATTGTGATAAGTTGCTGTGTTTCTTCATCTGCTTCACGCTGGAGAGCTCTAAAAACACGCTCCTTCTGCGTTTCCAAGCTTTCTTTATCTCCTGAAACATCTTTCAATCGTGACCAAGGAATGTATCGACTCCTTTCCCAGGACATGTTGTTTACTTCCCACCAGTAGTTATATGTTCAATGTGCATTTATTTAAAAAGGAGCAGTCGCGAGGCTCGACCAGCATCAATGAATGATGAGAGGATTAGAGTCATCAGGGGAATAAGACGACAATACAGGTCAAGTATTACATTAGTGAGCCGTTACTTGTGCGTTACGGAAAGGCCTACCGTGTACAGTTTACATTAGTACTGCAGTAGGCTACAGTACTGTATCATTGCCAGGAAAGCTGAGAAACGACAAGATGCAGACAAAAAACGCAACGCTCAACGAGTATACATAGATGATTTTGTCGCAGTCAACAACGATTTCTATCCTTTATTTTCTCAGGTTGTCTCTAACTTTGTCGTCATAGCGGAGGAGGAATCGGCTTTCACAGTTATAAACACCGAGCTTAGGACATAAACGTCGTTAAGAAATTCAGTTCCGTCGATTTACTCACACAAGCATTTTCAAAACCTCCATGCAAGACTGTTCACCTACCGAACTGACCTTGTTGATCTGCTGATCAAAACGCACATCCATGAATATGCTCTCGACAGTATCAGCATCCCCACCATCTTATCAAACTTTATACACTCTTCCCGGAGAAAGCCGGAAAATAATAAGTTGGCATAGAATAGGTCTTTTCTTCATCGTTTTAACGATAGCATTCGTCGTAATTTTCTTCTTATTTCCTGTCGATATAGTCTTGGATGCATTATTAGCAAATGTGACTAATGCACCAACTTCGGCTCCTCATCGTCCTCCAACTGTGGCTCCTCGTCGATACAAATACATTATGCATTAGATCATGAGAAACTCTTCCAACAAATTATCCCTGGGATTTAACATAGATCCTACCAATCCACATATAAATCAGTAATTATGCGATTGTAGATCCAAAACCCAATAATAGAATTATCATTAAATTAATCATCGTTAAAGAAACGTATGTAGAAAGATTACACATTAAATCATATAAGACCTCAAACTTCAGATGATTGTAAGACTCTTTCCTGTTCTGTTGACAAATAAATAGAGCCAGGGTCTGATCGCCTATTCAGTTTGGCACTCAAGTCTTCATTCAACTCATTTAATTTTGCAGATTGAAATTGACGATGTTCCGCACATAAGCGAAGAGCTTCATTCATCTCTTGTAATATAGCTCGTTTCTTGACGGCACGCTCGTTTTCCTTCTCTCTTCTCAAGGCCAGCAAATGAGAATGACGGATTTGTAGAGTAGAGAAATCCGATTCCATGTCAATGGGATCACGAAGGTAACGTATACTTTCCTCCAATGCATTCAAATCTTTTCGACGCATGGCTAAAGCTGCTTCTTGTTCCTCAGTCTCCCTTTGCAGAGTATCCTCCCAACGTTTCCTAGAAGCAAGAACGATCTGACAAAAAAGTAAAGAGAGAATCACGTAAACCAAATGCAATCTTACACCCCAAGAGTTTTTCTTTCTTTTTTGAGTCTAGATACTTACATCGAGCGCGTCTTGATGCTCCTTCAATATTTCATCCGAGGTCTCTTGACGAGTCATCCATGTTAATTTATCCCGACGGAGTTGTGCAGATTTTTCAGTATATAATGCTTTCGTCTTGAATAAATGATCGGATATGTCCTTCCATGCAATACCACCGAGCCATACCTTTGGATCGTCCTCATGAACAGCATCACGTTTTAACTTCATCTGGACAACGTTGGATAAATGAAGAGAGCTATTGGTATTGTTCATCGTGGTGAGTATAGAATCGTCTCCACTCCACAATTGAATAAACTGTTCTTTAAATCCAGAAAGGATCGAGTCTAAACTTGTCATGAGTTTATTCCTTTCCATTTCATTCTGGTGAGTTGAATTCTTATGTTCATTCTTGAGTGTCCTTACTTGTTCCAAGGATTTTTCAGCTTGGATACATTCAGCCTCCATAGTCCGAGCCATATCTACAGTCATTCCCTGCTTTTGAATGGCCTCTTTTAGAAATCGAATTCGTTCCACTAATCCCTCCTGTGTGAGAGTCTTATCTTGTAATTCCTTTTCGCGTTCATTTATCTTGGATTTTAATGAACTAATATTTTCTTCATATTGAGAAACAAGATAATTAAATCTTTCAGAATCAACCAATAGGTCCTTTAGTCTTTGTTGACATAGTGAGAGACTGAAGAGGGTATGAAAACAAAATATTGAAAAAAGAAACAAAAAGTTGAATACAAAAGGAAACAATAAAAAAAAGAATTCAAGAAAACTTTCAACTTTGGATATACATACTCTTGAACAGATTCATTCAAATGATTCAACCTCTCTAGGAGTGTAGCATTCAACTGTACTAAATCAGTCATAATTCTTTCCATGATATCACTACCTTGTTCAATCTTTTCAACTACCATGGATGATTCTAAGGATTCCACAACCTCATCTTGTTGAAGTAGAAATAAAGGATAAGCCTTAAGGAGAAATTGAACAAAAGCATCCTGGGCATGTCGGTTTAGGATATAAATCATAGATTCTTGTACAGAGGTCAATAAGATATTATACTTTGGATGGGTATTATCCTTTATAGATGAAAGCCATACCAGAAGGTTGTTATTATTATCAGTAGTAGTAGTAGGATGATGATCCCGTTCGTCTTGTCCTGGAAGGGTAGTAATATTCGTCGTTGCCGTTAATACATCGAGTAACCAAATTTCATCCTCTTGTACTTGTACAGTCTCTTGTTGTTTTTCCAAGGTATGTCCATACTCATAATATTCCAATACTTGAACGAACCATGCTAATGCTTGTACTAAGGTTGGCCATGTATGTGTCGATCCAGCTGCAGCCAAGGTTGTTTTAGATATATTATGTGGATAACCCAAGATTTTAAAAGTAAAGAGTATTTCTTCTTCTACCTTGACAGCGGTAGTAGTAGTAGTATTGGTCGTTCCTGCCGCGGTAATAGTTGAAGATGTAGCAGCACCTGTAGGAGTAACAATAGAAGCCAATAAGGAAGAATCGACTTTTCGTAATAGGAAAGCAACAATTTGAAGAAATTCCTTGGAGGAAGGACAAGGTTGATCTTTACTTGAATTTTTCTGTGCAGTGGTAGAAGGAGGTTGTATCGCATTTGAATGATGATTATGATGTTTTAAGAAAATCGTATACCAATGATTCCCATTCGCTGTCAAAGATGTATTATTATAAAATCCATGTGTATTCAAATATGTTACCAATGTTTTAATACAACTATGAAAGTATGTTTTGTCTTGAATGGAGAGAGCTTGTGTTGTGATAGTACCTTCATCCGTGGGGATGGATGAAATACTAGCAGCAGTAGAAACAGTGGCCAATTGTGATCCCATGGATGGACGACCCCCACTTGTAGTATTGTGTACACCAATACTACTTTTCCGTCGATGATGGCTTCTAGTATTGGTAACGGTCGATGCTGGACTGTTGTCCATGATAGACGTTGTAGACGTGTTTTGAAGAGTTATAGGTTCACCAGTATTATCAGACTGTCCCTTTTTCGCTCCTTGAGCAGAAGATGTTGATGTACTTGCTGTAGACGATGTAATACGTGGAGCTGCCAAAGTCATACGACGAGACATCAAAGAACTTGACCGTCCGGTCTTAGTACTATTCGTCGTTGAGTTCTTCTTATTGTTATCATCCTCTTCTTCTTCACCTTCTACAATACTGGCCAAGGCATTGTGCATCGTTCGTTCATCGTGATGGTATGTTTCCTGATTGGAAACTTTTCGTCCTCCTGTATTCGTAGCAGCCGTCGTACTAGTATTATCATGAACTACACCTAAAGTCCGTCGACGCTGATTCGATTTGGTGGACATTGGGTGTTGTGAAAAGGGAGGATGTAGGGAGTTGGGAGAGAAACGGAATCGATATAGCTCAAGGGAAGCTACTGTGACGGCACAGCTAGCGATGAGAAACCTCGATGGCTAATAGACAGACTACTTTAGGAAACAGTCGACAGAGATACGCAATTGTTGATATTAAACAAACATAATAACATGAAACCATGATATTCAAAACGGCCCTACTGTACGGCCGTACGTGCTGCAGTTTGTTGCTTTTCAAAAATGCTGGCGCGGTTCTCTCCCCGGACAGGTATTCGGCTGCAGTAGGGGTAGTCAAATATTCGTGGAAAGGCTCGTACCTATACCAGTTCGTCTGTTTTCAACCGCTGATGAATTGGTACATAAGTATACCAATTCATCAGCGTATGTAGGCTGGTACAAATCGAA
>Ga0169931_10012260_pt1 | contig 11917 bp, 15 predicted proteins | sample Kivu_15m_20L_FD_129675 | JGI IMG/M metagenome (GOLD analysis project Ga0169931, IMG submission 129675) | Freshwater microbial communities from Lake Kivu, Western Province, Rwanda to study Microbial Dark Matter (Phase II) - Kivu_15m_20L... | ecosystem: Environmental > Aquatic > Freshwater > Lake...
TATAATTATTAACTATTTTTGTTTAAGCTATTTTCCTGGGGATTGGGGATTGGGGATTGGGGATTGGGGATTGGGGATTGGCCCCAATCCCCAATCCCCATGTTTACTCAATATATTTTTTTTTATAAATACATGTTTTTCTATTTTATTTAAATTTCTATTTTGTTGTTATTTATATAAGTCCCTAAGGATCGATTAAATTCGAGTTAAATTAAGTTAGTCAGTTTTCTATAATTTAATCTCATTAAAAATGTTTGTGAGATTTTCAAAAAATTTTCAACTAAAACAAAATCAATATCGAAGTATAAATGCATACATTAAAATCTAACCCAGGTAAATACATTTTACGATTTATTTTGCTTATAAAGTTTCCTTGCTCTAAAATATGGAGTAATTTTAAATTTCGAAAAAAAATTACAGAACAGAATAAAGCTATACTATTCATCAGAAGTGAATTTACTCGTAATTGTAATCCAGGTTCTGATTTTTCTCGATCAAAATAATAGTATTATATAAAGTAAAATGAATGATGTTTTATATTTTTTATTTTTATTTAATCTAATTTTAAATTTATTTTTGTATGTTTATGTAATTTTGTTTAATTTAAAGTTTACAATTCTATTAACAAAAACATTTTCAAATTTTGCAAATGTCTAGTTATCTTTTTGTGATTGATAAGACCTTCATAAATTATTATTTATATAAAAAATTCAAATAGTATTTTATTCATTTGTAAAAAATGCTAGGTTCATCCAATGCCACATCATCTACATTTTCAAAACTCATAATTCAAACTAAATAGTAAGCAAAAAAATAATTTTAATCATTAAGCGGAGGGGTGCCTTTTCTCAATGACTATCTAGTTTCTTTATTCGATTTTAATTTGTATAACATAAAATTCTCAGAGCTTTTGAATTATTTAGACATTTTTGAAAAATACAACGAGCATCTCAATAATAAACGAATATCAACAGATGACAAAATAAGTAAACACAGCTATAGACTACTTTCTAAATACTTCAAACTACCATATATTTATCTAAGTTTTTCAGATTATAATTTGGCTAACTCTGCAGAAATCGGTTCTAGTTCAGATAATGTTTTTTATCTCAATTCTAACACTGGAAAAAGTAAAATTATGACAAACGAATTTTTGAAATATTTAAAATTTTTCAATCCGGAATTCTGTGAAGTCCCTTATGAGTTAGTAAAAATTTTATTTAATCCATTTTTAATTTTTTCTAGCTACCTAATGATTGCGGTAAAAAAAGAGTAATTAGATGCTACAAGAAAATCAATCATTTTTTGAAATCCTTGCAAGAAGAATTAAAGAATAATATCTTAGACGAAGATAATTCCTCAAATTCAAAATCAGATAATCTTATAAACAACACAAAATTTTTAATACCTTTATATTTGAATCATTTGGATAAATTTGCTTTAGAAAATATAATCGAAATTTTGAAAGAAAATCCGAATCTTCATAAAGGATTATTCGTTTTTGTAGAGGAGTACAAAAATCTCACATTAGAAAAATTTTTATATTACAGAGGGATAATGAAAAATGAAATTAAACAAAAATTTGATTACGTAGACATGATAGTGAGTTCATCTACGGGTCATCCGAGTAAATATATTTAAGAATTTTTAGTTGAAATGATGCTTAATTATGAAATAGGCTGTAATTATTTTCATCTAGAATATCCTTTTGACTTGGCCGAAAAAGGAAAGATAATAGTATCGAATTTCATAAATTCAGAAGAATTGATAGAATATGAAGAGAATTTAGGAAATTTTGTACAAGAAGATATCCTACAAACAGCACGAAGCAAAGAAATCAAAACAATCGACCTTAACGATAAATTATATGAATGTGACACAGAATTAATAAAGAGAGGCTGTCAATGTTTCACGTGTAAAAATAATTATACTAAAGCCTATATCCATCATCTTCTTAAATGTAAGGAATTGAATGCATCTATTTTGATTGCAATGTAATATATTTAACTTATTTAAATTTATCAAAACAATTAGGCATAATCTACATTTTAGCACCAATTTGTACCAGAACTATGTTTCAATTAATGAAGAAAACAGAAGAATATTTTACTTATCTAAATTCTTGAGTGAAGAATGTGTGAATATTTAATTATTCGAAAATTAAGTCTTAATAAAATATTTAGAAAAATTTTATTAAATAAAGTTTTACTCATTGATTCAATCTAAAATTTATCCTAATTTTATTAATAAATATTTTAATTCTAATAAAATATTAATCCTCTAAAGTTAAAATGAATCCTATTGATTTTAAAAACAAACCAAAATCATTCAAATTAAAAGGAGTCAACATGTTAGGAAATAGTCTGGAATTAAAAAAAGTAATATCCTATAATAATGAAGAGCGAAAAAATTATTATAAGAATTTAATACCCAAACAAGCTGATGATAATACAAATAGGAAGAATTATTTTTCAAATCAAGATATTAATAATAATAAATTAGTCTCACAGTCCAATTCAAAAAAATTATCTTCTTCTGCTTCAAGAAACAAAATAAAATTAAACAGTAACAAATTAGAGAGTACACGTATAAAATTGAATCCACGTAAAATAGGATAGATAATTTTTATAATTTAAATAGAAACTGAACAATACAATAATAAAGAAGAAATCGACAAAATGATCGATAGCAATATTAAAATATCACCTTCAAATAAACATCTCAACATAAATACGATTAAATATAATTCATCGAAAAAAATATTAGCCTCTTTAGAAGATTCCAAAAAGTCACAAAGTGACGAAAACCTAACTGAAAATCTAAGACTATCCAAAGGAAGCAAAAATTCTAAAAGTTTATTCCAAAATAGCAATGAGGAAGAAAGCGATAATTTAAAGTTAAATTTCAACGAATTTTTAAACAAAAAATCATCTGAAAAAGAAAAACCTATATTTGCCATTCCAACAAATGAACAAATATTTGCAAAAAATACAAACACATCCGATAATTCTCCTAATGGTTCTCCAATGAATTTTGTAAGAAAAAGTAGCAAAATCTCAGATAGTGATAAGAGAAGATTAACAACAATTGTGTCTGCTGATTTAATTAAGGAAAAATTAAAATTAAAAATAACAGATAATAACGATTTGGAAGAATTGCTTATAGACATCGATGAGAAACCGAGTGAAGTTATTAACCCAAATAGACTTTCATTAGATTATCCATCTCAGTATTCAGGAAGGAAAGTCAATAAAAAATTAACTAGCGGAATCAATAAAACAAAATATATAAAAAGCTTCTTTTCTAAATCACAAGCAGGTAAAGATGAAACAGGGAGCACAAAAATCAACCAAGATTCATTTATGGTTTTAAATAAAATTCTTAAGTTGGAACATTTTTACATATTCGGAGTATTCGATGGTCACGGCACAAACGGTCATTTAGTTTCTGGAGGAATAAATCGTTTTTTCAATCACGTTTTCAATAGTTTTGATAATTACATGAAATACCCAAGTAGTAGATCAGGAAACAGATATAATTCTAGTGGGAAAAAAGCGGACTTTCAAAATCAGAGATCTTACGCATCTAGTATGGATTCGAGAATGATCAAAGAAGAATTCGTCTATGATAAATTAAAGGAAAATAATTATGAACTAATTAAAAAATCTTTTCAAGATGCTGAAAATGAGCTTATCAGTTCGAATTTCGATGTTAATCTTAGTGGCAGCACATGTGTTATAGTATTTATGATTAAAGATAAAATTATCTGTGCAAATGTTGGTGATAGTAGGGCTATTTTAGTAGGAATTACAAATAAATATCAAAGTGAAGGAATGAAAACAAGTTAGATTATGTTTAATTTTATTTTAACTCCATTAGGAAATAAAAACACAAAATCAAATTTTCTTATAAAAGTCTTATCTAATGATCATAAACCTAATTTAGAGGAAGAGAAACAGAGAATTGAAAGTATGGGAGGTAGAGTTGCAAAGTTCGTGACTAGACCATTTGAAACCTGCGAATATGATTTAGATGCTTTCTCCCCCTATAGAGTTTGGTTAAGAGACGCCAGTTATCCAGGTCTGGCAATGAGTAGGTCTATAGGTGATATGATTGCATCTAGGATAGGGGTTACATGTATTCCTGGTAAAATATAATTTTTATTTCCTATAAAGAAATTATTGAGTATGAGATAAATAATGAAAAATTCATAGTTCTTGCATCGGATGGAGTTTGGGAATTTTTAGACAACGAAAGAGTTAGTTCTATTGTTAATCCTTTTTACGAAAGAAATGATCCTGAAGGCGCTTGTGATGCTATTATAAAAGAAGCAACCGATCAATGGAAGAAGGAAGAAATGATTATTGATGACATATCAGTTGTCATAATTTTCTTAAATTCCTCATAATATCTTTGGATTTGAAAAATATTTTTAATTAGATTGGCTGTTTAAAATGACCAAGAAAATGAAATTAAAAAATATAAATTACTCATGATGATGTTTTGGATAATACGGGTTAAATTAATTACTATATCAGAATATAAATGTATATATAGATATTTAAGATATATTTTTGAATAATATATTATAATATTTATATTGGTGGTTGTTTTTAAAAATTAATAATATTAAATAAAATGGAATACCAGAAACATGATAGATACTACTATCTAAAATGCTTTTATGCTGGTCTATTTCCATGTGGTATAACTCATACATTCTTAACTCCCCTTGATGTTGTCAAATGTCGCAGACAAATTTCACCAACTCAATACTCTTCTTTAGGAGACGGTCTTAGACAAATCTTTCGTGAAAAAGGGATCAGAGGATTGTATCTTGGATGGCAACCAACTGTTTTAGGATACGGGTTACAAGGATCTGCAAAGTATGGGTTTTATGAAATTTTTAAAGACCTTTATGTAAATGTCTTGGGATTGAATTTCCCAGAAAAATATAAAACGATTAGATTTCTAATTTCGTCAGCTTTTGCAGAAGTTGTTGCTGATTGCATCCTTTGCCCAATGGAAAGTCTTAAAGTTAGAATGCAAACATCACCGAAGGGTACTTTTCCTACAAAATTCTTACAAGGATTTAAAGAATTAAGTAAAGAGGGTACACATGGATTTTATAAAGGAATTGTTCCACTTATATTTAGACAGGTACCTAATACAATGGTAAAATTTGCTACATATGAAAATACAGTGAAATTTTTCTATACGTACATTTTCATTAAGCCGAAAATGCAATATTCTAAAGCTATTCAGCTATTTTTAACATTTTTATCTGGTTACATCGCTGGGATTTTCTGTTGCTTATTTTCGAATCCTGCAGATACTATAGTTTCCAAACTAAATTACATTAGGACTGACAAAACACAAACACTTTCATCTTCAGTTAAACAAATTTACAATGAAATAGGATTTTTCGGTCTATGGAGAGGATTTTCTACCAGAATATTAATGGTAGGTAGTTTATCCGCATTGGAATGGTTAATTTATGATTCTTTTAAAGTTATGGCAGGTCTTGAAACAACTGGAGGAAAATAAACATTATTAAAATTTTAAATATATATAGGAGATAATTAATGTAATTTGTTAAATTAATTTGTATTCGTAATTAACATACGTTTATAATAAAAGAATTAGATATCTTTTGTAAAATTGAATTCTTAGTCTCTTTATTATATAGGCAATTATTTTTCAATCTATTTTCTTATTTAAAGTTTCATATCAGTTTAAAAGGATATTATGAAACTATTGAGGAATTTATAAATAACCCTATGAAACAGATATTCCGTGTAAAAGAGAAAAGGAATTCATTAGCTATCAGTGTTGCAATAAAGCTATCCTTGTAAACTCTGATGAAATGAATCTATTTTTCATCATCGGAAGAAAACTTATAGGATGAGGGTGTGGACGATATTATAATGGACAGGGTTTTATTTGCAATGACGATGTTTTATCTGAAGATTTGTGAAAAGAGTTAAAAAACGTCAAGTAATATATAAAGTATAAAATTATCTTTATATGTGTGTATAATTAATATTAATTTAAGAATATATAATTGAATTTAGGTGATTATTTACTCGTATTATATGAATTATATAGCTAAAATAATTTTAACTAAAAAATGTTAATAAAAATAAATTGAGAAAATACAGCTTAAATTGTTTAATTATGTTTGGTACTTGAATTTCCAAAATTTTATTCCTCTTTTTTTGTCGATCCACTCTCCGAACCTTACATAGACTCATAGTGTTTCTGTTCATGCTCTTCATAATATCCTTCGTCTTGGCTTTCATCGTGGGGTTCATGTTTATTTTCGTACTCTTCATAAAGTCCTTCTTCTTGGCTCCCAAAGTAGGCTTCACTTTTTTCTAATTTCCATTCTTTAAACTTATTTAATTGATAAGTATCGGGATAATTATATAAATCATTGATATTCGAAAGATGTTGAGGCAGATCAAAGGATTGACACGAAGAAATAGAATGGTCATTAATCGTACTGAAGTGTGATAAGACATTTTTGTCGTGTACAGAATTCATAAAAAATTGGTCATACTCAGTTCTAACACTGTCCATCGATTGAAATTTATCCTGGTTTTGAAGAGAGTTGGTGGAAATTTGTTCATGCTTTTTTTTATCAGACTTAGAGTTTTCTTCGGATAATTTTTCCTCGTCATCCAGGAATTTTACTTTCACGGAGTACTTTGCTTCCCTTTCAAACTCACCTCCCTGCATAACATCCGTATCAGTTCCATTATTTGCTCTAAATATGGGAGACCTTTCGATGAATTCTAAGTTTAGCTTATATAACTCGATCTCCAATAAAAATACTACTTGCTTGTAATTAAAATCATCTTCATGTATTATTATTATCTCTATATCTGGATATTTTTGTCCCTCTGAACCAAAAGGTGTAATAGTCAATTAAGTGAAACTTCTATTTTTCTTTCTACTAAGAAAAGTGAGGTTTTTATTGATCATTATTATAATTTCTTTAACTATGGAATTATCTGAGTGAAATTTTAAGTAATTTAAATATTTTTTTAAATTTGATTCACTAGTTTTTGAAATGAATTTTTGTATTTTTGCTTTCAAATAAGAATTCATTTGTAAAAAATAAAGTCAATACCATTTATTCACAGACAATAGTTTGAAAATATATAATTTTATATTATGTGACCAATTGTCGGAAATCACATATATATAATTTAATATTATATTAACAGGAAAAAGAGGAATGATATAAAGCATACACGACATTTTCAATTAATTCATCAAACAAATCTATATATCTTGTCTAAGTGATTTCCAACATTCTAATTATTTTTTAGTAAATTAAATTACTATTCTAATGAGATTTTCCTTGTCTCTAAATTTCAGCTATTTTAATTTTATAATGGTAGGTAGTTTATCCGCATTGGAATGGTTAATTTATGATTCTTTTAAAGTTATGGCAGGTCTTGAAACAACTGGAGAAAAATAAACATTTTTTAAAATTTTAAATATATATAGGAGATAATTACTGTAATTTGTTAAATTAATTTGTATTCGCAATTAACCCATACAATAGAAAAACTACGATAAACCACATTGCTCATAGACTCTGTTAAGAATATTTTGAATTTGGTAAATTTGTCAAACTACTATACGTGTATGTTTTTTTTCGATATAAAAACATTTCCATTCTTATTTAGTCTGTTCATCTAAAGGCTCAAGTTTTGCATCTCTTTTAAGAATGTTTATTAATTCAAATCCTTCATCAAATTTTTTTTTCTCTAATTAAATAAGACTTCCTTTAAGAAAACATAATAGAACAAGATTGAAAATAATCTAAATTTAAAAATTAAAAACTAATTACTGGCAGAACTGCTAGTGCAACAATTATTTTCAAATTATTTGGAGATAAGTTTTGTCATCTAAGGGAAATATGTTTGCTAAGTAACAATTTTACATTTCTCAGGAAACCTGACCCATATTATAACAGATATGAAACCTCTCCAGGTTTGAGGGGAAAGTTCAATTAAATATGTATAGGTTGCTGGAATGAGAAATCTAATCCCTAAACCTACCCATATTCTGAATAAAAGAAAAGAATTATTAGAATTCAATTGAAAAATAAGAATCAAATACGAAAATAAAAAATATAACACATTCTATTATGAAGGTGTATTTGCGACCTTTCTTATCAATAAAAGTACCGCTGTAAAGTGAGCCTATGAAGAATCCGTAAAATTCGCTCCCCCCTAAGAATGCCTTTTTAATTGGATTAAGATTCCATTTAGTTTCTAGTTTTCTTATTATCAAAGAGACAATAATCATTTTGAAGCCTTCTGAGAAACAAATCACAATCCCAAAAATTAAAACTTTTATTAAATTTGGAAACCAATCTATTCATTTATTATTGTGTTTACATCTATAAATTTTACTTTTCTTTCATTAATAAAACTGAGATCTTTTTCTGAGACTATTAATTTAATATCATGATGTTAATTTAGTATTATCATAATCATGTTCAAAATTTAAGGATTTTATTTTCAAATCTTGTTCAGACATTATGAAAAGTTTTAGAGTTTATTAAATTAAATTTATCATAAATTTAATACAAACAACATCGTATTAACTATCAAGAGTAAAAAAATTAATATTAATAATAAATAAAATTTAATTTTTTTTCTCATTATAATCTAACATTAATTAAAAATGAAATTCATTCATAATTAATTCTAATCTATAAAATTAATTATAATAGAAATCGTTTAAGTTTTGGAATAATTAATAAAGTCTTATAACTTACATATATATCATTTAATTTTCTTATATTAGATTTCTACATTTAAAAATATGATTATGTGTAATTATTCATTTAAAGATAGAATTTATTTATATTATCTGAAATGTATGTAAAAATTATGATATTAAGTAAATTTAACTTTAAATAAATTGATAAAGTATTCACAAAATTATTTTTGGATCGAGGCTAAAGTTAGGATCTCTCTTTTTCTTTTTTTCGTTTTCTTCATTTATTAAAGGGTACATGTTCCATTCAAGTATATTTCCATTATTGCAAGTTGGAAATCCTTTGATATTCTTATTATTTTTCTGATTTTCTAAACTAAATTCGCTATTTATTTTTAAATTTTTATCAATTGTTCTTTCCCAATAAAAAACTTTTTTATTCGAAATCAAGTTAGGATCATAGTTAATATGTTTTTTCCCTGATAATCTCCTAGTTTGTATATTAAAAAATAATAAAATATACAAGTTCCCATTTTTGTAATTTTGATGAATATGTTCTATCATTCTTATTTCTTTGAAATTATCTTTGTTGCTTTGAAATTCTTTCATGCCCCTTTATTTTTAATTGTTTAAAATGATATTTACTTGTCGTTAATCATCACTATTTTTCTGTCAGATTTATTATTGTTATGTGCATCCTTATTAATTGACTTGATCCATTTCTTTATTTCTAAAACTTCAGGCCTTATGTTGTTTAATCTTAAAATTCTGAAAAATTCTCTAGATGTTAATTCACCAAGAACAAACTTTGTAACACTATCTACTAGTTTTGTATTTACAGGCTGTTTTTCGTTTTGTAAAATGTTGTGTTCTTTGTTTTGTTTTATATCATTCGATCCTATTTCTTTCTCTTGAATTATTTCATGAAGTTTTTTTTCTGTAGAGCATTTTTTTTCTTGTTGTGAAAACCTATTGCATGAAAGATTGGAAATAGTATTTTCTTCTTTCAACAGTTTCAAACTTCTCAAAATATTTTTGAAATTTAGGCTATATTTTGAAGAGTCCTTTTCGATTTCTTCGAATTTAGAAAATTGATTATCCTTAAATTTGTCATTTATTCGTTTTTCATTGATGAAAATTTTCCCAATTTCTTTTCTGTCTTGATTATTTTGAGCAAAATAATCTTGTTCGAGTTCAAATGCGTTGGGACTGAACTAAAAATATTAATCAAATTTTATATAAAAGAATTCAAGCTGTATTAAAATAGCTTAATCAATTGAGAAAAGAAAAAAAAATTTGAACATAATATTTGATTTTATGAAATTTAATTGTTACTTTTGAATCTGTTTGATTTTTTTCTAGTATTCCAACAAAATATTCATCCGTGTTTATTTTTTCTAATATTAAAATTATTCTTTAAAATGTAATTTTACCTGAAACATTTTCTTCGATGCGATTTTTAAATATAGTGTTCATTTATAAAATAAAATCAATAAATATTATAACAATTTTGAATGAAAATTTTGTATTGTTAAATAAGGAAATATTGATATAACTTTTAAATTAAATCCAAATTTAATTACAACTCAATCAATTAGCATCGAATAATAATAAATCTTATTCAATTTTAATTCCATTATCTTATTTGTTAAATATCTCATATAGATTTATATTTTAATCAAAATAATATAATGGGATGTGGAAATACCAGAACTTTAATTGAAGACAAAAGAGAAAAAAGAAATACTAGAAAAAATACTTCCAATAATAAAATGATGACTGAAGAAGAATATATATATGATGATGAAGTGAAAAAGAGAGCTCTTTCTATTAATCAAAGCATTTTCATTTGTGAAAAAGATTTTTCTGAATTTAAAAGTAAATATGTAATAGTGAAACGAATCGGGACAGGTATAAAATAAAATTCCAAAAATTTATTTTCGACTATAGGAACATACAGTACCGTGCATCAAATACGTCAAATTAATACAGGAAAAATTCTTGCTGTAAAGATTATAGAAACATCAAAAATGGAAGATTATGAAAGCATGGATTTATTAAGAGAAGTAGAAATTTTAAGAAATTTGGTAAAAATAATTTTTATGTAGTTTTCAAATAATACAGAATCATCCTAATATAATCAAGCTATATGAGTACTATACTGACGATAAAAATGTTTATTTAATTCTAGAGTATGTTATCGATCAATATTAAAACATAAAAATATTTCCCTAAAATTTTAGATATTGTAATGGAGGAGAATTGTTTGGAAAAATTTATGAGATTGGCAATTTCTCAGAAATGATTGCAGCAAATATAATGAAAAACATTTTGATGGGAGTAGCTTATTGTCATAGTCAAGGAATCGCTCACAGGTATGTAATATTTTATTTAAATCAATTTTAGAGACTTAAAACCTGAAAACATCCTACTAGAAATTCCTCAAAGTAATAGGGGTTCTCTTAGCTTAAAGATAATAGATTTTGGAACTAGCCTAACATTCAAAAACAATAAAAAATTTAAGGAACTCTTGGGAACACCATATTATATAGCACCAGAGGTTATCAAAGGAAAATATAATGAAAAATGTGATATTTGGTCTTGCGGAGTGATTCTATACATAATGCTAACTGGTACCCCTCCCTTCAATGGAAGAAACGATAATGAAATTTTGATCAAAGTTCAACAAGGAATAGTAAATTATGAATTAGAGCAGTTTAAATATATTTCAGAATCAGCTATATCACTACTAAAACTCATGTTAACATATGACCCTAAAAAGAGAATAAGTGCTCAGCGGGCTTTAGAACATTCCTGGTTTAAAACAGCTGTAAAACAATCAGAGCAAGATAAACAACAAATAAATCAAACAATAAAAAGATTAAATGAATTTAATATAGACAGTAAATTGAAGCAAGCAACTTTGAAATATATTGCGCATCAACTTATTTCGAAGGAAGAAACCGAAGAGTTGAGAAAAGTTTTTATGAAATTAGATATAAATAATGATGGGAAGCTGTCCTACTCAGAAATAGTTGAGGGTTATAAAAATTACTTCGGAAGTTTACAACCTGAAATAGAAGGAAAGATGATATTTGAAAAAATTGACACTGATAAATCAGGATTTATTAGCTACGATGAATTTATTTGTGCAGCATTAGATTTCAAAAATACA
>Ga0169931_10012261_pt1 | contig 11917 bp, 10 predicted proteins | sample Kivu_15m_20L_FD_129675 | JGI IMG/M metagenome (GOLD analysis project Ga0169931, IMG submission 129675) | Freshwater microbial communities from Lake Kivu, Western Province, Rwanda to study Microbial Dark Matter (Phase II) - Kivu_15m_20L... | ecosystem: Environmental > Aquatic > Freshwater > Lake...
ACGGTGGCTCAGCAACCGTGAAATCACCCGGCTCACAATCGTGAAAACCTGCATCCAACGTGCTGACCAGTAAGGCTCATCACGGCTTGAGCAACTCCCATTGTTGGCAAAACGGAAAGCATCATCACGGTCACCGCGATACTCGACGCCGCGAGTGCAGCCTCACCATGGACCGTATTGCCCATGATGATGAGGAAAACCGTGAAGGCGAGACCCTCCAGAGCCCACTGCATCCCGCTTGGAAGCCCAAACCTCAAAAACTGCTTCATAAGCTCCGGTCGTAGCGCCCAATTGCGCCACAGACCGTACAGCGCATCGTTTGCCGCGGAGAAGGCGAACCAGATTCCGAAAGCTGCGGCACCCCAAGTCGCAATGGCAGTGGCGTAGCCAGCACCAGCTACACCGAGTTTTGGTGCACCGAGGTTGCCGAAAATCAGAAGCCAGTCGAGGACAGCGTTGAGAACGAGACCTGTGAGATTGATGCCGATCACGACTTTTGTTCGACCAAGCCCCGTGAAAAATCCACTGATGGCTGCCACAATCGCCGTCGGCATCGCCGACCACGCGAGAGCATCGAAGTACTCGATTTCCAGCGCCTGCGTCACCGGTGGATGATCGACGAGCTTGAAAAACGGAGCTGACAGAAAAATCAGACCAAGAAAAAGGAATCCACCGATCAAGCTCATATGAATAGACTGCCACAAGGCCGCGCCTATCTTTGATTCTTCCTTTGCCCCAAGATACTGCGCGACAAACGCCATGACGTAGTTTGCAGTCCCCTGCAGAAGCGCCATGGGTACCCAGAAGACACCCATGACCGCCATCGCCGCACCAAGCGCTTCGGTGGAATGCAGACCGAGAAAGATGCGATCGATGGTGAGCTGAAAGTTCCAAAAACTATTGGCGATGATCAATGGCCACGCCAGCGCAACGAGCGACTTCCAGCGAGCGAGGCGCCCGGGTTGCTCGGACGAATTCATGGGTATCCTTTGATCGTCCTTTAACGGAATCAGAACAGATAGCCGATTTGAAATTTGAGCAGGGAAAAGCGCGGGAACTAGGCCACGGTATCGAGAGCTCGCTCCGTGTTCTTCTTTTCTTCTTCGTTGGAGGCGTAATCAAGAATCTTTGACTCCCGCTTCAGAACAAAGATCGGCTGTGACCACCCTATCCAGTCCGCACCGATCGTAACTCCTCGCCAAACAGTCCAGCGGTTTCCGATTCCCATTGTGAATCCGAGAGTATCGACCTCGAGAAGATCGAGTGACGGATAGGCACCGCCGGTAAGCTTGTTCAAAAGCTTGTCGCCAACACTGATTTCGACCCGATTGAGCGACAAACCGAGGTAGCCGGAAAAGCTATTGGTGTTCCAGTAGCTGCGCGAGAACAAGGAAATTCTCTCTTCTTTGAGCGAACCCAAATCGCGCACCAAAAAGGGGACCGCGATCTCTGCCTTGAGATACTCGAACTCCCATGTCGAATCTGCACTTCGGTTGTAGCCGATGCTTACACCCTTCTTTCCGGGAAGGAGAAGATCGACCGAGGAGTACGAACCAAGAACAGTGATCTTCGACTTACCACGTAAGGTACGGGTATCAGGATCCGCATCGGCGTGAGACTTGGCTTGATCCTCGACAGCCGGTTCTGATGATTCCGGTGACGACTTCGCCGAAGGCGCAGCTGCAGCGAGTGACATGCACGCGCTGAAAAACAGCAAACACGTCAGCACGCAACCAGCTTCCAATCGGCCGAATTTCCGCACGAAACATCCCCTTTTGTGGCTGCGCCAGCTTCGAGGCTTGAATTGTAGCGCAACCGGCGATCTATCGCGAGATTGCATCATCGAAAAACCAATGAGTCGAAACGTTGCGGTTGTATGGTCGGGATAAAGTGTACCGAGGGGAAGTCTGAAGGGTGACTGGAGGCGTTGGGCGGACTACCAAAGAGCAGACGCAATGGTCAGATCAGGATCCAGCTCAGAAGTGACTTCAAAAAAATGCTCACCCCGGCGACCAATGGAAATCGGCAGCTCCGCCCATCCTTTGGCCTCGCTGAACGCGAGCACCCGCGCTTGTCCGTCCACGACTCGAACCGAGTTCCACGGCAGGCACCGCTCGATCGCGTTCGTACCCACGTCAATCTTGACATCTGCTGATAGACCGCGCGGCAGGATCTCTCCCGATTTCGAGAATACAATCGTAGCGGCAAAGTTTTCCTTGCTAGGTGCCTGCTCAACTTGCCATGCGAACGGATTGCCAGAGTTTTCTGCCTCCTTCGGAGCCGGCACCGGCGAGACGAAGTCCACTTCACCCACAATCGTGGAGCCGTCCGCAAAGCGTACGAGTGCACGCTGCCCTTTTCGAAGCGAGATCACTTCGAAGTCCTTTGGGCTTGTGGAGATCGTGTATCGACCAGGTTTGTCAACCTGCGCGATGGTCGTATTCATACTCGTGCGGATTTTTCCGACGACACTGCGGGGATCCGCAATGATGGCCGTCACGACACCATCAATCGGACTATAGAAGTTTGACGCCGCGATCTGCCTGTCCAGAACGTCCAGTTGGTCACGTTGACGTTTCAATCCGCGCGTCATCTGGACAAACTGATTCGAGAGCTGTGCTACTTTTTCGTCGATTGCCTCCAGATCACTCGGCGGTGAAATACCCTTTTGCACCAAACCGACGATTCGCTCCTGCCGCTTGCGCGTGGCATCGATTTCCTCTCGGAGGTTCTTCGCGGTCGATTGCTGTTGTCGAACAATTGCAGACTGAAACTCGCGGATATTCTTGAGGTGACCTGGGTCCGTGGTCACGAGAAGCTGCCCTTTGCGAACGGTATCTCCGGTGTTCACCTTGATCTCATCGACGAGGATTGACCATGCACTTATGACCGTCGCGGTCTCGGCAGCTGATACCGGCCCACGCAACCGAACTGTATCGGCGATTGTGCATGCCTTGGCGCGCACAGGAATTCTGTAGAGAGGGTCATCGATGCGACCCTTTGGATTACCTTGATTTGAGCTGTTGGAGGAGCTTTTCGCGACCGGCGCAAAGATCGAGAGAACAACAGCGATGCTGGTCGCGACAGCCCAAACCAGCGGTTGACCATACGAGTGTGTCTCGCGGACTCTCATTCGTCATCACCTTCAGCTTCTGCCGAAGTCCCCGAGCGATCCGGTGAGTTTCCTGAGCGCTTCGATCGACGGCCCGACATACTGACACCCTCCGGAAGCTTCCCAGTGAGTGTTCGCAATTCTGCAAATCCGGTAAGTAGAGTGACGCGCGCGCCAAGCTCTGCGATTCGAGCCGAAGCCACTTCACTCTGCGAGTCGATCACCGCGCGCACGCCCGATTCGCCGACCCTGAACCTCTCGTACTCTGCATTGAGTTTCTGTTCTGCCATTTCGCGCGACATCTTTGCGATGCGCATCCGACGCTGCCCGATCTCAAGACGTTTCACGAGGCTTGAAACGGAGCCAAGAACGGACTGCCTGGCCTGTTCGACGGCATGACGACTTTTCTGGTTGCTGATGATGGACTGCTTCACGGCATCGTGAGCCGAATTGTTCAGGATGGTCCATGACAACGCGAGACCGACGGAAAACACCCGATCGTTCGGTCGCAGCGTTTCTGCTGTTGCACGATCCCAGCCGATCGCCGGCGCCGAATTTCCGTAGGAGGATGTGAGACCGAGGTCCGGCAACGCCGCTCGCCGGGCCAGTGCAAGATCAATCGTGTTTACGTCGTGCTGGAGCCGAGCCACATCGAGATCGGGATTGCTTTTGAGTACGTTCCGCTCAATCTCAGCGAGCGGAGGAACGGCGTCGGGAGTTGCTGCTGAAAGAGCCGCAGGATCAGGAAACACACCAGCACCAGATGTGTCATCAAACGCCAGCCCAGTACGAAACTGGGTTACCGCCGCCTCGTAATCAATCTGAGCCTGAAGAAGATCTGTCTCAGATCGCGACAATTCGAGATCAGCACGCATCGCCTCAAGCTTACTTGATTCACCAGCCGCAATCAGACTGTCCACATCTTCGCGGAGAGCCTTGGCGAGACGCCACGATCGCTCCTGAATCACGAGTTGAATCCACCGCTGGGCGAGTTCGTAGAAGTTCCGTTCGGCCTCCGCGAGGGCTTTGATCGTAGCCGCTCGAAACGTCGCCCTCGATATCTCCAACTGAATGTCCTTCTTGCGCTCGGTACCCGCCTCAGTCAGGAATGGCGCATCCTTCAGCAAAGATATCTTTAGGGAAAGTGTTCCAGAACCAGACTCGAGACGTTCAGGCTTTTGACCCGGCGTCGAAGGTTGTGTTCTGTTGGAAGCAAGACTCGGGAGCTCCAGACCCCACGACACACCGTTCAGCGGGCTGCCGGAGAGATTCAATCCGGCGTTGGTGGTCCACGAACGCTGCGCGACTTCTTTGTCACGCGCATTGAAGTCATCGGTCACATCGCCATCCACCAAGGACTTCTGCCAGCGCTGATTGTTGCCGAGACTCAACGAGAGTGTCGGCATTAGCCGATTGATGCGTGTGCGTTCGACTTCGTTGGCGGAGGCAAGATCCTCACGCGCGACCTTGAGTGCTACACCGTCGGTGCGGACCAATCGATAGACGTCCGCAAGAGAAAGGAGCCTCTTCGCATTGGGCGGCGGAGCAAGGATGTCGATGGGCTTCATCAACTCGAGGTAGTTGGCACGCGTGGTCGGCACGACAGGTTTGGATGTCTTCTCCTGCGCATACCCGTACGACGATGCAAGTCCGAGCAGAACCGTCAGAGCTCGACGTGAAATGTGTAACGCGCGACGGGTCATCTCGCTGTGCTCCCGCCAGCTACAACAGCAAAGTCACCGTCTCGAAGCCCTGCGGTAATCTCAACCTCGAGATCATTTCGCACACCGATTTCAACAGCACGCGGAGACGGGGAAGATCCGTCGCTCGGAGATACAAGCACAAAGAACTTGCCAGCGTTGGTCTGAAGCGCCGCCAGCGGCACGGTAATGGCATTCGCAGACGAAGCCAGAGTCACCGACATCTCGGCTTCGAAACCCTCGCGAGCCCCACTTGCCGTCACGTCTTCGACTCTTAGATCGATCCGGAGCTGACCTCCAGAACCTTGCCCCATTCCTCCGCCCGAGCCTGCGATGATCTCTGCCACGGTGCCAGCGAGCAAGCGTGCTGGAGCTGCGTCGAGCTTCACATCCACAGCTGTGCCCTTGCGTACTGCTGCCAGCATTACTTCATCCGCAGGAACGTAGAGCGCCAACTTTCCCTGAGCACCGATGACAGCAACAACTTGCCCTTGGTTAACTTCGTCGCCACCTCTGACGATCTGGCTAACGAGTCCGTCGATGGGCGAAACGAAATTGGCCGTCTGAACCTGCTGCGAAGCGTCGGCGGCTTCCCGTCGCGCCCTTTGCAGTTCGAGCTTCTTCGTTTCTTCTGCGGACTCCGCCATGCGCACCGCCTTGACCGCCTCATCAACTTCCTTCTGAGGCGTGATTCCCTTCTCGGCGAGCGCCTTCTTTCGTGTCAGCTGCTTTCGGGCCAAATCCGCCTGAGCAATTGCCGCCTTAATGTCGATCTCAGTTTGTTTCTCGCGTTCTGCGAGCTCAATCTTCCGTTGTTCCAGTTCCGTTGTGTCGACCTCAAATAGAACCTGACCCCGCTTCACGGCAGAGAACGCCTTGACACGAGCGGGACTCACTCGCACCCTGCGGTCGGCCCGAATCTCGATTCTCTCGGCGGAACGAAGTTGACCTCGGGCGGTCTTGCGGAGTGCAATATCTCCGCGCTTCGCTGCGAACCAGGCGAGCTCGCGCCCTTCGATAGATGTCTTGGCATCGTCGTTTCCATTCGATGACGCAGGCTTTTCCTTTGCGGCCATCGACCAACCGAAAAGACTCGCGATTCGCTCTCGTGCGATTTCGAGGCGACGACAACCACCAACCGCTACGGCAGCCGAAACGGCGAGTGTCAGGCACAGCAGCCTTGTGAAAACGTAGGACATCGATTCCTCACTCCGAGATGGGTAGAGTCAACTTCCAGCTCTGAAGCAAAACCACTCCCCAATTGCGTCAACTTGAACGTAGTGCGTCATATGGGTCTATTCGCGAGGCACGCAGGGCCGGAAACAGGCCAAAGACAACGCCGGTTGCGGCAGCGAATGCGAGTGCAACACCGACGGTACTGAAGGACGTGACCGCCTCCCACTCGCCGAGCATCCGGGCTACCTGATGTCCAAATCCAAGTCCGACGACAACGCCAAACATTCCGCCGAGAATGCAAATGAAGACGGCCTCGGTAAGGAATTGCAAGGCTACCTCAGAGCTCTGAGCTCCAACTGCCTTTCGCAATCCAATCTCCTTTTGCCGTTGGTGAATGCTCAGCAACATGATGTTCATGATCCCGACACCGCCAGTGACGAGACTGATAATCGCGAGACAGATGCCAACCAGATTCTGCTTTGCCCAGATCGACTGGGTTTTCTCGATAGCCTCACGTGCGTCGCTCACGACCAGGTCTTCGGGGAAGCGCGGTGTGAGGAGTGCCCGAACTCGTCCCTTCGCGACTGCCGATGTACTTTCGTCGACAACGGTGACGATTAGTCTCGCGGGGGGAAGCTGAGGTAACAATTTCGCCGTGAATGCAGGCATCAGGTAAATACTTGAATCCAGCGCCGCACCTGCGGAGCCGCCCTTGGTTTTTGTCGTTCCAATCACCTGAGCGCTGTGCGTCTGATCGCCGCTCCTGAGTCTCACGAACTCGCCGATCGGAGGTGAGGTTCCAAAGACTGCCTGAGCTACCGTCGCGCCCAGGACGACGACTGCGATATCCGGTCGATCGTCCAAGTCCATGAAGAGTCGCCCGCGGTCGACACTCACTCCGCTGGCTGCAAACCAAGCGGAATCCACCGCGAGAGCTGTGGCTGAAGTTCCTCGAGAACCGATTGCAATCTCGAACTGACCAATATCCCGCTCGGTCGACAGGGACGCGATGCCCGGAACATGCTTTCGAATCGCGGCAACATCGTCGGCAGCCATCGAACCAGATCCGGAATTCACAGTAATCACGTTGGCGCCGAGCGACGCGAGCTGCCCGGAAATGAATTTCTGTGCGCCTTCGTTACTACTCAGTGTCGCGATCACGGCGGCGGTGCCAAACAGCATGCCAAGCAACGTAAGCATGGAACGAAACTTGTTCGTCCATATGGTCGCGACGGCCAGCCGGAGAATCATCGAAAAGGAAATCATCTAACTCGCCTGCCGATCTGTGCCGAATGCCCGCACAATCTGGTCGCTAAGCGGAAAGTCTCGCCGAGCCATCTTGGCGAGCGAGCGCACAATCTGATTGATCGCGATTTCCTCGGATTCTGAGCGCAGCAGCTCAAGGAGGAGTGGCCCAGTCCCAGGACCTGGAGCCATGCCAACAAGCCAGGCTCCAGACGAGCGCATCAATGGATCACTGTCGCGAAGCATCGCCATCGCAATGTTGTTGCACTCCTCTGGTCGGATCGCAGCCAATGTCACAGCAACGTTCGCTCGGACTCGATTCGACTTGTCAGAAGACAGTTGCAGAAGCTCCTGTTCGAGATTCCTTTGAAGATTGTTCTGGCGAATGCCATCCACCGCGTTAGCCCGGACTCGTCCATCAGGATCCAGCAACATCTTGCGCAGAATCTCGGCGGCGTTACTTGGATTCCAGTTGCCGACAATGAACACGGCCGTTGCTCGAACTCGCTCATCCGAGTCATCGAGACATTGAAGAATTCGACTCACACCGTTTTCGTCGAGTTCGTCTCGAGCAACGTCTTTCAGTTCGACAATCGCTGAGTGTCGAACCCATGCATTGGGATCTCCGAGCGCCCGGACGAACCAAGGCAAGGCCGCGCTTCGCTCCCGAAGATTGCAGTATTTGATGATTTCGGCCCGAACGACCCAATCCTCTGATTCAAACAGAGATCGCACGATCGGTTCCGACTCGTCTGTCGGCCAGCGAACGACCGCGCGCGCAGCGGCAAGCCTCGACTCCCGGGCATTGGACTTCTCAAGCATGGCAGTCAGCGATCGCAAATCGTCCTTCACCGCAGTCGGGGCAAACTGTGCCACACGCCACATACGCGTGAGCATTCCCTCAGTCACTGAGTCTTCGCCCTGTCCAACGATACCAATCGTAGGCTTTTCGACCGCCTGGTCGCGCACGATGTTCCCATCGACAAGATGCACGATTCGTTTCGAGTAGTTTGCATCAACGGGTGAGTGGGTCACCTGAATCACGGTATGGCCCAGCGAGTTGAGCCGCTGCATGATCCCAAGAATCTCCTGACCTGTCTTCTTGTCCAGCGCGCCTGTGGGTTCGTCCGCGAACAGAAACTTCGGATGATTCACCAGAGACCTGGCAATCGCCACCCGCTGTTTCTGACCACCCGAGAGTTGATTTGGCTTGTGACCAGATCGATTCTCGAGCCCGACTGCGCGCAGGCATTCCAAAGCGCGAGCACGCCGCTCCCGTGTGCCGACTCCGCTGTAGACGAGAGGCAGTGCCACGTTGTCCATCGCAGAAATTCCGGCCAGAAGATTGAAGTCCTGGAAGATGAAACCAATCGACTTGTTTCGGAGTCGTGCGACTTTGCTCTGGGAAAGCCCGGTCACGTCTTCACCGTTGATCTTGTAGGTTCCACCGGTCGGTGTAGACAGACATCCGAGAATCGCAGAGAGGGTCGACTTTCCTGAACCACTCGGCCCCATGATCGAGACGAATTCGCCCTGACCAACGAAAAGGCTAATGCCCTTCAAAATTGGCACGCGCTGGCCATTCAATTCGTAGTGCTTGGTGATGTTTTCCAGTTCGATCAAGCTACGCGATCTCCAAAAAGGCCAAATACGTCTCCGGATCGACTTCGAGTTTCATCGGCGTCTTGCAACGTTCGCAATTTTGCGACGGCAGCGTTGGACCCTCGTTGACTTGGGATCGATGGCAGACCACGCGCTTGCTGACGCCACAGCTCATGCACTGCAATGGCAACTGAAAGCTCGCCACCTCGGAGGGAGCCACAAAGGAAACATACATGTTGCTGGCTTCAATAAACTCGACTGCGCAGTTCACAAAGGTGAGTACAACTTTGCGGCGACGGAGACCCTGCGCAAACGTGATCCACGCACGAGCCCCGAAAGAGTTGATCAGCTCGATCCCGGACACATCGAATTCCACACGACCGACTTCAATCTTGCCGCTCAGATCGGCAAGCTGGTCGGTCGACGCTTCGTTGACGTCACCGCGCAAAGCTATTGCCAGCTGGTCGACATTCCGTCGCAGAGAGATCTGCATCCTTGGCATACCTGTAGAAACGGGTTTGTTCGAAATGCGCGGGAGCTTCTTCTTGCATTGTACAGCACGGAGTCCAATCCGCGTGAGGACTTTCGCCGCGAACACAAGGCCCGACAAGGCAATCAAGCGAAATGACTCGCTGTGTGAGCGATTGTTCAAAGATCCGTGATTCAAGACGCAACGACGAGCCCCCGGCGGATCGTTCTGGCTTGGGAAAACACCGAAAACGTGCCAAGTTGTTCAAACAAACGCAGAAGTGTTTCGCAGTTCTTTGCGCCACCAGGGGGACAGCTCGGAATGGGCACATCTGAAACCCCGACGACCAATCGCGTCGCTCGTGATCGTAACGTCACAAGGCTCAGTTCCTGGGTACACGATTTCGTTCTGCCGAAGCCGAGGAATCGCGCGGCGCAAGACGACGCGCTGAACTGGCTTGCTGCAGCTCACGCCAGATCTGAGCTGCTGAAGGCGGATACGGTTCCGAACAGTGGGACGCCTCAATCGCTGGCCGAACTCTGTTCGAAATACGAACGGCTATTGAGCAGAGTCGGCGTCAAGCCGGCTGTTGTCAGTCATCGCGACTCTGAACTCGCCGATTTCACGACAATGGATGTTGATTCGATGACAGTCTTCAACACCGCCGGCGGACCAACGGGGGCGGCAGTCAACGCACGTATGCAGGTGTTTTCCGCTGCGGTCATGGAAAGATTCGACGATCTCTATCCAAAATCAGAATCGCAACCATGCGCCGATCTCTTGCATGTCAGCTGCACCGGATATGAATCCCCCAGCGCTGCCCAGAAGCTTGTCGCCAACCGAGGATGGGCCACACGTGTCACGCACTTCTACCACATGGGATGCTATGCGGCGCTGCCGGCCGTGCGAGTCGCAGCGGGATTGTTGAATGCAACAGACAGAGTCGACATCGTTCACTCAGAACTCTGCTCCCTGCACTTCGACCCGTCGAATCATTCCCTCGAGCAGCTTGTCGTGCAGAGTTTGTTCGCTGATGGGTATGCCAAGTACTCCGTGACGTCGGCGCCTCCGCACAACACGTCTGCCCTGGAACTGATGGCTTCCCTCGAACGAATCGCCCCAGACTCCAGCAACGCGATGACTTGGAACCTGGCTCCCTTTGGTCTCGCCATGCAGCTCTCGCGTGAGGTTCCCGATCTGATTGGTTTGCATATCGATGCGGCGTTCCGCGAACTGTGCAGTCTTGCAAAGCTCGATTTGGAATATGTTCGAACGTCGGCGCAGTTTGCGATCCACCCAGGCGGACCAAAGATCATCGAGTCTGCGGCAGACGCTTTAGGTCTTTCGGACTGGCAGACAACCCACTCAAAGCGGGTTCTCTTCGAGCACGGCAATATGTCATCGGCAACGATCCCACATGTTTGGGCCCGCATGCTCAGCGATGAGAACGTGAAGCACGGTCAAACGATCGTATCGTTCGCATTCGGCCCCGGTCTCACAATTGCGGCGAATCTACTGCGAAAATCTGCCTGCTCAGAACGTTCTCGCAAGAGTGCAGAGACATGACTATCGAGTTCGCGTCCACAGCGGCAATCGGCCTCGTCGCGGCATGCGCGTTACAAGGCGCCATTATGTGCGTTGATGAGTTCTACTGTCACATGCGACGACGAGTGCCTTCCTGGGAAAGAGTCGGACACCCGATTGATACATTTTTCTTTCTCGCCTGCTTCGTCTTTGCGCTGACAACGAGTCCCGCCGCCGGGCGCGAGTGGATTTTCGTTGTGCTGGCATGCGTCTCGACGCTGATGGTCACCAAAGATGAGTTTGTGCATGCAGGCTTGTGCGATGGATTCGAACAATTTCTGCATGCACTTCTCTTCATCCTCCATCCCATCGTCATGATCAGCCTCGGGATGCTATGGAGCAGGGGGCATCTGAGTCCAGAGCTCGGAAGTCCGATGCGCGTCTTCGTCGCTGGCCAGTCGTCTCTCATCGCCGGATTCCTCGTCTATCAGGTCCTGTTCTGGAACAGTTCTTACTTCGCAAGGTGGTTCGCCCAATGGAAATCCGACAACCCGAAACGACTGCAACAGGTCGCACTCAACCTCGACGTCTCGCGCAGGAAGCAAGCAACAAGACGATGAACGGCGGCATCAACAACGCTTTCTACGACGATCTTGGTTCGCGCTGGTACGAAGCCGAAGACGATCCTGTCGCCCTACTTCGCGCCGAGAGCAATCTTCGCGGCCCGTGGGTGCGCGATGTCATCAAGCGTGAGCTCAATCGCGCCAACTCCGAACCGACAGACGTGCTCGACATCGCATGCGGTGGGGGATTTCTCACCAACCTTCTCGCCAAGGACAACATGCGCGTAACCGGCATCGATCTTTCATCTGAGCGTCTTGCCGTCGCCGCTCGCTACGATTCGACAAAGTCGGTTCGATACGTCAAGGCGGACGCCCTCGCAATACCCTTCCCCAATGCGAGTTTTGACGTCGTATGTGCCATGGACTTTCTCGAGCACATCGATCGACCTGATCTCGTGATTGCCGAGGCAGCTAGACTGGTTCGTCCCGGTGGACTTGTTTTCTTTCATACGTTTTCTAAAAACCT
>Ga0169931_10012262_pt1 | contig 11916 bp, 4 predicted proteins | sample Kivu_15m_20L_FD_129675 | JGI IMG/M metagenome (GOLD analysis project Ga0169931, IMG submission 129675) | Freshwater microbial communities from Lake Kivu, Western Province, Rwanda to study Microbial Dark Matter (Phase II) - Kivu_15m_20L... | ecosystem: Environmental > Aquatic > Freshwater > Lake ...
CCATCGCCCCGCAAACGCCCACGCCAGCGCGCGCACCTTCGGTGCGAAACACAGCCGGGGGCTTCCGCCCAACCGCTAATTACAGTCGCAACCTCAGCCGCATGGCGGCAGCCTGCGGGCAAAGTCCCCTGCCATCGCCCCGCAAACACCCACGCCAGCGCTTCGAGGTGCATGGCACCTTAGGCGGAATTAACCATGGGATTTCCTCTTCTCATCGCCCGGCAAAGGGGACCCATTGGGTGTCGTGGACCCTCGGATTTCCGCTTCTCATCGGTCCCATGCGTCCCATGCGTCCCATAACATCCCGGCGGTGTGTGGCCGAAGTTGGTGGCAGGTTCGTCACCGGTGGATTGACATCATCCGCGTGCCACGGGACTTGTCTGATACCGGAGGTGGCCGGTGCCGCGAGTGCAGGGCTGTCGAGCGGCAACCAAGGTCCTGGCAGCCGCGTCCGAAATTGCAGCATTTTACCCAAATTGCCAGATATCGCAGCTTTTCATCGTGGACACAGCCACGACACACGGTAGGCTGCGGGCTCTGGGCCATTCCAATCTCTGCACTCCCGGTCATCACTCCCTATGATCACTCGCAGCCTTCCCGGTCTCCTGCTTCTGCTGGTCGCGTTTGGCTTCAATCTGCGTGCGGACGAAACGTCCGTGCCTCAACAGCCGATCCGCAGCAATCCGCCCACCGTTTTTGCCCTCACCGGCGCCCGCGTGGTGATGCAGGCGGATGCCGCTCCGGAACCGGCCGTTATCATTGTCCGGGACGGAACCATCGCCGCCATTGGGCCGGACCTTCCTGTTCCCGCAGACGCTCGCGAAATTCCCCTCAAAGACCGCATCATCTACCCCGGCTTCATTGACGCTTATTCAGAAGCAGAACTGAACACCGACCGACTGGCCGGTACCGCTCGCTACTGGAACGGCCAGGTCACTCCCCAGCTGAACGTTGCCGATCAGCCCACTCTCACCGACGCCGCCGCACTTCGGCGTCAGGGGTTTGTGGCGCGGCTTGTGGCACCAGCTGACGGAGTGATCCGGGGTCAAAGTGCTCTGCTTTCCACCGGCGACGGCGATGCTGCAGCCAACCTGCTGCTCCGATCCACAGCCCAGCACATCACGCTCACGGTCCCCCGCCGCATGCGCAGCGGCTACCCCGGCAGCCCCATGGGCGCGGTGGCCCTGGCCCGCCAGGCGATGCTCGATGCCCAGTGGTTTCGCGATGCCCGCATCGCTCTGCAGGCCGATCCGTCGCTCCCACCCATCGAAAACAACGACGCCCTGGCCGCCCTGCAGCCAGTCATTGAAGGCAGTCTGCCCGTCATCGTCAGCACCAGCGATGAACAGTTCATCCTCCGAGCCGATCGCTTCGCCTCCGAATTCGGCCTCTCACTCATCGTCCTTGGTAACGGTCGCGAATACCGCCGTCTGTCCGAAATCGCAGCCCTGCGTCGCCCAGTCATTCTGCCGCTGAATTTCCCCAAAGCGCCCGCTGTCGCCTCCGCTGAAGATGCCCGCGATGTTCCCCTCGAATCGCTCCTGCACTGGGACATCGCCCCCGAAAACCCCGCCCGCCTGCACGCCGCCGGTGTGTCCTTCGCCTTCACCACACATCAGCTCCCCAGCCCCTCAGACTTCCTCAAAACGCTCCGCAAAGCAGTCGCCCGCGGATTGCCCCCGGCTGCTGCCCTCATGGCTCTCACCTCCACCCCCGCCGAACTCCTCAACGCTACCTCCCGACTCGGTTCCCTCCAGCCAGGACGTCTCGCCAGCTTCGTCGTCACCGATGGCGACCTGTTCCGCGAACAAACCGAAATCGTCGAAACGTGGATCGCAGGCAGACGTTTCGAACACCAGACAACACCCGCACGATCGGCCCCCGGTCACTACGAACTCCAGCTCGCCGCCGCCGCACCACCACTCCCACAAAAACTGCATCTGGAAATTCGGGAAGCCAAAGGACGACTCAAAGGTCGCATCTCACTCAATCCCATCCCCAGCGAATCCTCCGCAGCCGCAAAACCGGACGCACCGGCACCAACCCCAGCCCCAGCACCAGCACCGGCCCCACAAGCCGCCGAAGCAAAGGCCGCCGAACCTGCCGAACTCAGGACCGTGACCCTCACCGACACGCGACTGGATGTCTCTTTCGATGGTAAAGCGTTCGGCACTGAAGGACTCGTTCGCATCTCCTTCACTCTCACCGAAGCTCAGCCTGATCCCGCACGCCCGGTCGGCTTTGGCTCTGCAGTGTGGCCGGACGGCACCAGCATTGCCGTCACTGCCTTGCACAGTGCTCCCCCCGCCCCGGCAGCCGATGCAGCAGCACCCGCTGCCAATCCCCCCGCAGACGCCAACGCAGCCAACCAGCCGAACGCGGCCGCTCCCAAATCCGACGCCAATCCGCCCGCCAGATCCGCAGCCTCCGCCGCCCCCGCCCCTGCATCTTTCTCAGTGAATTATCCGCTCGGTGCATTCGGTCGCCAGTCCCTGCCGAAAGCCGCAGCGCTCACGGCCTTCGTCCATGCCACCATCTGGACCTCGGGACCGGCCGGCATCCTTGAAGATGCCACGCTGCTGATTGAAGACGGCCGCATCCTGGCCGTCGGCAAAGACATTCCCATTCCACCCGCCGCCTCCATCATTGATGTTCGCGGAATGCATCTCACTCCCGGCATCATCGACTGCCACTCCCACATGGCCACCGACGGAGGCGTCAACGAAGCCACTCAGTCCATCACCTGCGAAGTCCGCGTCGGCGACTTTGTGGATGCCACCGACGTGACCATCTATCGACAACTGGCCGGTGGCGTCACCGCTGCCAATATTCTGCACGGATCAGCTAACTGCATCGGTGGTCAGAACCAGGTCATCAAGCTGCGCTGGGGAGCCACCGGTGAAGGCCTGAAATTTGCGGAAGCTCCGCCCGGAGTTAAATTCGCGCTTGGCGAAAATGTCACTCAGGCCAATCGCCCGGATGGTGGCGGTCGCTTTCCGGCCAGTCGCATGGGAGTGGAACAGCTCTTCCGGGACGCCTTCGAAGCTGCCCGCGATTACTCACGACGCATGCAGAACTGGAAAACCAGCCGACGTGGGCTTCCCCCTCGCCGCGATCTGGAACTGGAAGCACTCGCCGAAATCGTCCGCCAGGAACGCTGGATTCACTGCCACAGCTACCGCCAGGATGAAGTCCTCGCTCTCCTGCGGCTGCTGGAGGAATACGACATTCAGGTCGGCACACTCCAGCACATCCTTGAAGGCTATAAGGTCGCTGACGAACTGGCCAGACACGGTGCCATGGCGTCCGCCTTTTCCGACTGGTGGGCCTATAAGTTCGAAGTTCAGGACGCCACACCGTGGGCCGGTGCCCTGATGCATCAGCAGGGAGTGGTCGTGTCCTTTAATTCTGACGACGGTGAACTCGCACGACACCTCAATCAGGAAGCCGCCAAGGCCGTCCGCTACGGCGGTTTGCCCCGCGAAGAAGCCCTCAAGTTCGTCACCCTCAACCCCGCCCGGCAACTGCGAGTTGATCACCTCGTGGGGTCCCTCGAACCCGGAAAACAGGCCGACTTTGTTGTCTGGAATGGCGATCCACTCTCCAACCTCAGCCGCTGCGAACAAACGTGGATCGACGGCGCTCTCTGGTTCCACCGCGGCGAAGACGAACAGCTCCGCATCACAGCTCGCCAGCAACGCAATACCCTCATTCAGAAAATCCTCAAGTCCGGCGAAGAAACGCTCGCACCCGGCGAACGTGAACGGAACCCCGCTTCAGAATGGCCCCGCCAGGACGAATATTGTGCCCACTTCAGACATCAGGCCGCCCTCCAGCAACAGCGGGAAGCCGCTCAGCTCAGGCAACAGCAGGATGCCCTCCAACGAAACGCAATCGCCCCCTGACAGACACCAATTCCCCCTGATCCCCTCGTCCACGGCCCTCGCCGATCTACGCACAATCCGCTTCGCTGCCTCCAGTTCCAAAGACGCCAGCATGACCCGCCTTCTTTCGTCCAGATTCTGTTTCTGCCTCACTGCTGCCGCGATTGCGGTCGCCTCGTTCAGCCTCCCACTGACTGCTGCAGCCTCCGATCAGATTCCTGGAGCCAGACAGAAGCGTCCGGTGGCGCTCACCAACGCTGTGATTCATCCAATTACCGGTCCTGTCATCGATCGCGGTACTCTCGTATTCACCGACGGCCGCATCTCTGAGCTCGGTCCAAACGTCCAGCCGCCAAACGGTGCAGAAGTCATCGATCTCCAGGGCAAACATGTTTACCCGGGACTCATCGAAGCACATTCACAACTGGGACTCACCGAAATCTCGTCCACCCGGGCCACGGTCGATCACACCGAATCCGGCCTCTTCAATCCCTCCGTCGCCGCACACGTCGCCGTCAACCCCGACAGCGAACTCATCCCGGTCACCCGCGCCAACGGGGTCCTCGCAGCCCTCACTGCTCCGTCAGGTGGACTGATCTCCGGCCAGGCCGCCGTCCTCCAGCTCGATGGCTGGACCTGGGAACAGATGACACTCAAACCCCGCGCTGCCCTCGTGATCGACTGGCCACGCATTTCCCCCAGCCCTCGCCGATCCTTCGCTCGCTCAGATGCCCCCGAGTCTGCTCCCGCTGAAAACCCCGTCAAACAACTCCGAGACCTGTTCACTCAGGCCCGGGCTTACGGCAAAGCCCGAGCCGCCAATCCGGATGCCCAGCGTTTCGATGCACGGCTTCAGGCCATCCACACCGTCCTCGAAAATCACATCCCTCTGCTCGTTCACGCCGATCGACTGGACCAGATCAACTCCGCCGTAGCCTTTGCCGTCGAACAACAAACCCCAATCATCATCTTCGGCGGATACGACGCCCCCGAATGCGCCGCACTGCTGAAGCAATACAACGTTCCGGTGATCGTGAGTGCCATTCACCGCGAACCACTCCGCAATCACGACGATTACGACGCCAGCTTCACGCTGCCCGAGCGGCTGCGGCAGGCCGGAGTCCGCTTCTGCATCTCCGGTTCAGCCCGCTCAGAAACCTGGAATGCCCGCAATCTTCCCTGGCACGCCGCCACCGCCGCCGCCTACGGGCTGCCCAGGGACGAAGCACTGAAATCCATCACCCTCTACCCCGCTCAAATTCTCGGCGTGGCCGAACGACTCGGATCACTCGAACCCGGCCGCGATGCAACCCTCTTCGTCTCCACAGGAGATCCCCTCGAAACCGATCCGCAGGTCACCAATGCCTGGATCCAGGGCCGCCGCGTCGATCTCTCCAGCCGCCACTCACAGCTGTACCAGAAGTACCAGGAAAAATATCGGCAGCTGACCCAGCCGTAAAAGCCGCGAGAGGCGTTCAATTTTTGCCATCTGCCCCGCCTCCGGGCGTGCGATACGCCGGGAGGTCGAAGCTCGGATAGTGAAATGATTCGAAAAAACAGGCAGATTGGGATGCTTCAAGTCTGCCCGTCAATTGGCATCTCTGACCCTGATCAGACATCGCGCAGGCTGTTTGTCTCACGCAATGCAAAAAGAAAGAACAGAAGGTTCAGGTTTCCAGCATCTCAGCTTTGCGCCCTGGCGTTTTTGCGTGAGGTAAAGCCGGGACAGCCGGACTTCCGGAGGCGGGCGGTCTTTGAGAGTTTGCCGTGTGTGGTTTAGACTCTTCCCTGGTCACTTCAGCCCCCCACGCGCATGTGTGTACGACGGACTTCCAGTCCGTCGTACCTTTTCGTTGCGGCCCCGCCGCGTGAGTCCGTCCGTTCAATCGTTTTCGGTTGAATTTCTCAGGGAAACATCTAACCTGACAGCGTGTACAGGGCTGTCAGTGTCCAGTTCCCCGGGGCTCGGTCTCGGGAATGCCTATATCCTGTTGCAACGTGCTGGTTAGCCATGAATCAACTCGACACGTCACTTGGCATGCTTCAGCGGGTTCAATCGGGTGACGACGCCGCGTGGCGTGAATTCGCGAAACGCGTGGCGATCGTCGTGACTCAGTGGGCAAACTGGAAAAGGCTGCAGCCTGCGGATACAGAGGACCTCACGCACGACACGCTGCTCATCGTGCTTTGAAAGATAAAAGACTTCAAGCATTGCGGCCGTGGTAGTCTCCGTGCCTGGCTGCGAACCATCGCTCGTCGATGTTTCGGTCGAGCCCAACACAGCAGGAACAATGTTCTGCGACTGGAACTTGCAGAACGTTACCAGCGCACGGACAACCAGATTGCCGATCTCGAAGAGGAGTTCGATCGCCTGCAGGAACTGGATCTGCTCAAGTCCTGTATGCTTTCTGTCCAGCGGAGAGTGCGATCGCAGGCATGGGAGGCTTTCCAGTTGCTGGCAGTAGAAGGCCTTTCCGGCCAGGACGCCGCAACGAAACTCAACATGCGGGTGGACGCCGTGCACGCAGCCAAAGCTCGTGTTCAAAAACTCATCACGGGTCAACTCCGCCGCCGCGACAATCTTCGACCTCGGGACAGCGGTGCGTTCGCATGAAGACTGCGAGTTCCTGTCAATTTGCTGATTTGATCCCGGACTACTGTTCGGGCTGGCTTGCAGACGAACTTGCCTCGGTGTTCGAGATCCATCTCGACGACTGCGACAGTTGTCTGGCACTACTTTCCGACCACAGTCGGCAAACCAGCGATGAGAGCTGGCTGGATCTTCTTCGAAAATCAAAAGCTTCCGCCGTCGAAGTCACATCAAGCAGGCGAGCACCGGATCCTGCAACGGCTCATCGCAACGACGCTCAATTCGAAACCCCGGCCGCTTCACCTGCTGCAGAACTCGGCCCCCGCTACATCACGACCCGTCGGATCGGAATTGGCGGTTCCGGTGAAGTCTGGGAAGCAAGAGACGTTCTGCTGCATCGGACCGTCGCAATCAAACTGCTCAGAACCACTGCGGCGACACTGCACGAATCGCAGCGTCTGATGGTCGAAGCCGCAGCGCTCGCGAGGCTCGATCATCCCCATATCGTCAGCCTGTACGAAGTCGAAAGCTGTGATGGTCAGCCTGCTTTGATCATGGAGTTTGTACAAGGTCCCTCGCTGGCAACATGGCTTCGCGGAGTGCCTCCCCCGACAGTCGCCGCGCAACTCCTCGAACAAATCTGCCAGGCCGTCGAACATGCTCACGCGAAGGGCGTGGTTCATCGTGATCTGAAGCCTTCCAACATTCTTCTTCAACCCACCGAGAATGCTCCATGTGATGCGGATCACCAACGCTCCGAACCTGGCAGCTGGTGTCCCATGATCGCAGACTTCGGACTGGCAAAACTCATCGACAGCCCAAACCTCACGCTCTCCGGACAGCAGATTGGTACGCCGTCCTACATGGCGCCCGAACAGGTTCTGCCCGATAACTCCACGCGTGCCATTGATCCACTGGTGGATATCTATGGTCTGGGCGCAGTCCTTTACGAGCTGCTCACGGGACGACCACCCTTTGTATCCAGTGATCCTGCTTTGACGATGTCGATGATCCTCCGCGAAGATCCGCTCGCTCCCCGCGCGCTCACGCCGGCAATTCCCCGGGACCTCGAAACGATTTGTCTCAAATGCCTGCACAAAGAACCCCAAAGACGCTACCAGTCCGCCACCCAGCTCCGCGCAGACCTTGTGGCCTTCCTCGAAAACCGTCCCATCTCAGCTCGCCCCATCAGTGTTCCCCGGAAACTGCTGAACTGGTGCCGACGCCACCCGTCTGAATCCATCGCTGCCGGAGCCTCAGGCGCACTCCTCGTGGCCCTTACACTCGGCTCCATCTGGACCGCCACCCTGCAGCAGCAACTTCAGCAGGATGCCCTCGCCAAAGCAAAACTGGCCACCGAAAAGCAAATTCTGGAAAAACAGCAAAAGGATGCTGTGCTTGCAAAATTTGAACAGGTGCTTCAGACCCATCTGCAGTTTCTGGCGATGATCGATGACCCTGGCTCTGCGCAGCCCGGGGCTTTGCAGCGGATTCGAGCGGATAGTCTGATTCCTGCGGCTGAAATGGCCCTGCAGTACATTGAACTGCTGAATCGCGGTCTGCAGGCGGGAAATCAGCTGTCCGCCAGCGAAGTCAGCACGGCCGTCAATTCCATGACTCTCATTCTGCAGGCGGGGCTCAATGTCGATTTCGAACACCTTTTGAATGATCTTCAAAAGTTCGTCTCGACCGTCCCCGCCGACCACCTCAGCCCCAACCCCCGGCATGAACTGGAAATTCGCATTCAACACGTCCGAGCAACACTGCTCAGCCGAAAAGGTCGTCACGCAGAAGCCGGGGATGCCTACGGCATGATGGCTGAACTCCTCGAACAGCAATCTCAGGTTCCTGACATATCGCCACACAGTCTCATCGAACGAGGAACTTCGAGAGTTTACATGCTGCTGAATGCGCGCGCGGAATACACCCGCGGCAAAAAACCTGATCGCGCCCTGCAGGTCCTGAGGCAGGCCGCTGCAGGAAGCCAGCAATTAAGGCAGCTGGATGTGAAAAACGTCACTTCTGCACTGCTGTTTCTGGAGAGCCGATTATTTCTGGCCCAAATGCTTTCGCGCGAAGAAGCAGCCCCACTGGCCGCCGAGACTCTTGAAATCACCATGCAGACTCACTGGGACTCCGGCGACAGTGCTCAGAGAGCTCATCAAATGCAGGAACAACTCCGCGCTTTGATTCGTTGACCCTCATGACTGTCCCGGAATTGATGCCCTTTTTTCAATTCTGCAATTCGGGCAGATTCAAAAAAAATTTTCGTCGGTGTCGCGCGATGGGACGGATTTGAGTCTTTGGGGGCTCCTCAGCTGCACAGTGTTTTGTTTCCCTGCCGCTGTCCGGGCTCCTGACTCGCAACTCGCGCCGTTCACACACAGTGCTGCCCACGACAACGCCGTTCCACGGCGCCACGGGCACACTTCCCCGACGAAAGTTCCCAACATGCCGCTCTCACGCTGGCTCAAGCATTGCTCAGAACTCCTGCAAACCCAGGATCCTGTCCATTTTCGTCGCCGCAGATTTCGAAGGGCACAGCGCCTTGCCGCCAACTCTGCTCGCGCTGGCCTCAACTCCGAACAGCTCGAAGATCGCGTGCTCCCCGCCAGCTTCTCATGGGTCGGGAATCTGAATCACTCCTGGGCCACCAACGTCGGCGGAAACACAAACTGGTCCGGTGATGCCCTGCCCGCCAGCGGGGATTCCCTGCTGTTCGACGGCAGCAGCCAGGGGACACTCGACAATAATCTCGCCGCCAACTCCCGTTTCTCAATGACCTTCAATACCGGCGGCTACACCATTACCGGACAAACCATTCAACTTGGTAATCCCGGCACGGATCTCATTCAGGTCTCCGGCAAAAACCTCGTCCAGACATCACTGCAACTGGATGCCTCGTCCGTTGATGTGCAGGCAGGAGTTCTTGATCTGCAGGGCACCGTCAGCGGTACAGCCGGGCTCACCAAACTTGGCGACGGCACCCTGATCCTCACCGGTCCCGGCACGTTCACCGGTGGAACCGTGGTTCAATCCGGAGTACTTCAGGTTGATGGCAATTACTCGGACAACTCACCGATCTCTGTGTCATCGTCCGCTCTTCTCAGCGGCGACGGAAGTATCGCCGGTACCGTGTCCCTCGCGGGAATGCTGAATCCCGGACAGATTTCCGGATCGTCCGCTCCCATCGGAGACCTGCAGGTCGGCTCCCTGAACATGACCGGCAGTTCCACGCTGAAACTGCAGATCGCCGGAAGCTCCACCAGCCAGTTTGACCGGCTTTCGGTCACCGGTGCCGCATCCCTCAACGGAACACTCGCCATCGAACTCATCAGTGGTTACACACCGGCTGCCGGCACGATCTTCCGCGTGCTCACCGCGGGCTCCACCAACGGACAGTTCACCAACTGGTCCGGACTGACCTACAGCGGCGGAGTGCTTCTTCCGATCCAGACGCCTGCCGGGCTGTTTCTGGTTGCCACGTCGTTCCCCGCCGGCGCCGTGTCGCTGCTGGCAGACACCCATACCGCCGGCGAGGCGATCGCGAATTTCTTTGCAGGCACCACCGACACTGTCTCGCTGACCGGCAGCATTCAGGTGCTCAACCAGACGCTGCGCGGGAATCTCACGTTCACTCGCCGCGCCGCTTCCGGTGACAGCCAGGCACTCACGATCATCGCCGCCAGCGAAGTCAGCCTCCAGCTCGACGGCAGCTCTGCAAATCTTGTTTCCGTCAGCAACGGCGCCGGGGTACTGGCTCTCTCACAGTCAGGGCTGGCTGCAGATCTTTCCGTCACAGTCGCCGAATCTATCGACAACGTCAGCTTCGCTGGCACCTTCAGACTTGCCATCAATTCGACCGGCACTGCCATTTCCGAAACGGTCACCGTCGGCGGCAACCCCAGAACCATCTCTCTTCCCGCCGGGCCCTACGTGCGACTCACGGCTGACAACACCATTCTTGCCACGGACGTCTTCAGCGTCTCGGGTAACTTCACCCTCGAAACCACCGGCACTGGCAACAACCGCGAAATTCTTGTGGGAGCAACCGGGGTTTCCGGGTTCTTCGGTGATGATGGTGGCACGGCAGGCGATACCAGCGACGACACCGGCGTGCGACTCACCAACGGCACACTGCTCGCCGTCGTCGGCGCCTCCGGTTCACTCGCCCTGAACACCTCCGGAACGCTCAGCCTGATGGGTTCGCTGCCATTGACATTCACAGGCACCGCGGCGCTTGAAATCAACAGCACCGCCAGCCGCGTCACGCGATCGCTGAATGTGGGCGGCGTCAGCCGAACCCTTGATGTCGGTCCCAATCTGGAGCGGCTGGCACTGCGAAATGTGCTGGCTACGTTTACTGACTTTGTTGAGCTTTCCGGGGACTTTTCGGTCGAACGAGTCGTCAGCGGCAGCACCACCACTCTGCAGTTGGCAGCCTCCAACGTTGGGGCATTCCTCGGTGTGCAGCGCGGTCAGGCGGATGAATTCGGCGTTCGAGTTTCCGGAGCCTCCGCGGCGCTGATCATCGAAAAGACTGCCGGTACCGCGGCGAAGTTTGCCGCGCGCACCAACGTCGGAACAGTGTCAATTCCCGGCTTGCCGGACTTAGATCTGTCGGGCCCCACTGCTCTTGAAATCAATCGCCTTGGTCGGAGCATCACGGCGAACATCCCGGATCTGGACGGCGTCAACATCCCGCTGAACTTCTCGACCAGTGATCTGGTCCAGCGTTTCGGTGGCAATCTCGATCTGGACATTGACGGCTTCACCACGCTTACCGGTTCGATCGCGTTCGAAAAGCAGAACGATAACGGCACAACAGAAATTCGCGTCGCCGGTACTGGCATCAATGCATTCCTTGGCCGCAACGATGATGGTATCGTCGGCAACGCGGATGACGTGGGCGCCAGGATTACCAACGCACGTCTCGGTGCCGTGCTCTATCGCACATCGACAGACGCCACATCTTACGCCGTGGACGCCAAAGGCACGGCCACTCTCGTCGGTGTGGATGGCTTCACTCTCACCGGAGATCTTTCTGCCCGCATGAACACGACCGGCGGTGCAGTGAACGAATCCATCAATATGCCCAGTGGCAGCCCGGTCGCGCTGACTTTTGGCGCCACCGAAGCAGCCGCCGTGTTCAGCGGCACCGTGACCGCCGAAGTCAGCCAGTTCGCGACGATCTCCGGCGGCTTTGCTGTTGCCAAAGATGGCAGCAAACTGACCATCGCTGCGGCCGGCGTCACCGCGTTTGTTGGCAGCGGCGCTCTTGGTGTTCGCGTCACCGACGGTAAGCTGGGTGTCGTGGTCAAAACCGACACGAAAAAATTCGCCGCAGTCGCCAGCGGCACTGCTGCGCTGGAAGGTGTCGATGGCCTGACGGTGACAGGCACCGGAGCCGTTCGCATCAACAAGCTGGGAACATCGATTGAC
>Ga0169931_10012263_pt1 | contig 11916 bp, 9 predicted proteins | sample Kivu_15m_20L_FD_129675 | JGI IMG/M metagenome (GOLD analysis project Ga0169931, IMG submission 129675) | Freshwater microbial communities from Lake Kivu, Western Province, Rwanda to study Microbial Dark Matter (Phase II) - Kivu_15m_20L... | ecosystem: Environmental > Aquatic > Freshwater > Lake ...
AAGAGATTAATGTTAAAACTAATATTTTAACCTTTTTTGGGGATTGGGGATTGGGGATTGGGGATTGGGGATTGTCCAATCCCCAATCCCCAATCCCCAATCCCCAAAGACTAGTTTTTAACGAATCCCATAAAACAAAACAAGTATTCGAATAATTTAAATTTTAATTATTAATTTTATATTTTTTAAGTTAAAATTTATTACAAAATTTTATATATTTTGATCTAAATTATTTTGATTAAAGCTATATGATTTATATATTTATTTGTTTATTTATTGATTTTTGCATTCTTTTTTGGTTTCTTCTCCTGCTTTTCCTGCTGGTTTCTTAGCTTTCGCAGGTTTCTTTTTAGCAGCTTTGTCATCGTCATCCTGGCTTTCTTCGTCTTCATCTTCTTCACCGTCAAAGGAGTCACCCCCTTCTCCTTCATCAAAATCGTCCATAATATTTAAGTAATATTCTAAAGAATTTGGTAACATATCATCCTTGAAAAAGCTTCCTTCATTAGTTGGGAAATCGTCTTTAGTTTGATCAGCGAATATATCGAAAAAGCTTGGGACTATTGTTTCAGTTTTTTTAACTTCAACTTTTTTACCCTTCTTTACTTTTTTATTTTTAATTGCTATTCTGGGGTTTTTTTCCTGAGAAGTCCAGCTAATTGAACATCCGACGGTTTTTTCAACATCATCAGTCTTTTCATCATGATAGAATGTTTTGGTGAGTAAAGTATTAGAAAAATATTCGTTGGGTCTGAATTCGAATTCCATAGTGAAATCTAGTTTATTTCCTTCGACTGGTTTAAGTCTTACATCTTTTAAAAATTCCAAAACAGCCTCATCCTTCTCATTGATTGTAAAGTAGTTACAATTTTTAAGAACCTTTTTCCAAAAGTCAGGGATGCCTTCGGTTGCTTCTGCAGCAGAGTTGTCGATGCCATATCTTTGAGCTTCTTCTGGTGTTACTGCTGTGCTTAATTCACCTCTGATGATTTTTGAAATTTCTTCATACAGTTGGAAATATTGTGTGTCATATTTATATTTCACTTCGCTGTATTCAGTCTCGAATCCTGTTTCCTCTAATTTAAGTCTTTCTTTCTAATTTAAAATAAAAAGTTCATCTTACGTTTAAAACGTCAAGTGAAAGGAGCTTCTTTTTTAAAGAGTCAGATGTGAGTTTATTGATCTCTTCATATACAGCCTTCTACATTTTGAATATTAAATTTTTAATAATGATGATTACTTCTCTGTCTGTGTCCATATTGATTAGATATATAAATAATTTTGAAAATATTTAATTAATGAAAAATTAAATTTGTATTTTAATTAATTTGATATTAAATAAATTTAAAAGAAAAGCGGAATAAAAAATTGAGTGGCTCATATAAAATTTTGATCAAAATTCGCTTGGATGTTAAACATAAACATAAATATTTTCCTCAAACTCTTTTTAATATATTATATACTTAATATTCTATTCGTATTCGTAATAAATATATAGAGTTCATTTATCTTACTAAAATTTCGTCAACATATCAGTAACGAAAAGTATTCCACTTAGCTTTTGAATTTTATTCAAAACTTAATTAATGAATTAATTATTTAAATAATTAAATATTATTATATCATATAAAATGAGTTCAGACGATAAAGACATTTTAGACAGACTTGAAAATGCTTCCCCAGAAGAAGCCAAAAAAATTGTAATAGAGTCAATCGTTCCCCAGTGCAGGAATGTCGCAGCAAACTTCTTCGACTGTGTAGAAGGCAAATTAAAAGAATTAGAAACTAAAAACCTTAACCTTCAACAAATGGAAAACGAATTTAACAATAACATCACACCATTCTGTATGAGCAAATTTGACTTAGAATCTTGTTTGAAAAAATATAGTCCAGGTCATTAAAATTTTGGAAATACAATAACTAATAAATAAAATAAATGTAATCCTAACAGAAAATTGGAAGATAAAATCAATTATAGTAAATATATTTTTAAAATTCATTTACTGTCTAATTCACAAAATACTGGAAAAATTATTTTAATTTAAATTTTCTGAATACTATAAATAAACTTAATGTATTATAATATTATAAAGGATTATTTTATCGAAAAATTTATATTTTTGTTGATCAATCATGTTTAATATATCTTTAATCTTTATTTTTTAAAACGTATTAGATGCTAAAAATTTTCTAAAATTGAAGACCTGATATAATCCCAATCCAACGATAACTATTACTTGAAAAACTGTCACATAATAGAAACTTCTTGAGAATAAGATATGATCCTTGGCAGTGTAATCTTCTCTGTTCAATTCAGATTTCTGAACTTCTATGTACTGCTTAGCGCCTTCTATTATTTCAGTGGTTTTTCTATGAACAGAATCTATGTCCTCTAATTTGATAGCCTTTGACAAATCTGGTTGATCCATATTTTCAGAAGAAATTTTTAATCCAATTATAGCTTGGTAAGGAATCTTCCATCCTCCATGATAACTAACACATATTCTGTAAGTGTCGTCGGAATCCGAATTAAAAGAAAACTTTCCTTTTTCCGCTTTTAAATATTCTCTTTTCAAAACTTCGCTGCTGTTTTCCTTCTTAATATAAATTTGGATCTGGTTCAAAAAGTTCCCGAGTTTCTTTGGGTCAGATTCATCTACACCACTTACTTTCCACTTTATCATCATTACATATCCGTTGTATAATTCCTCAAAGAAACATTTAGGACGATCTGGGTTTAATTCGAATTTTAAACTTCCTAAGACTGAATCAAAGTTAATGAAGAATACTATTGAGAAAATCAGTCTTAAAATGTGTTTGAATCTGAAATTTATAGGAGAATCCATTTTTAATTAAATAATGAATTTTTATATAATTTTTAATATATGACAAAATTATATACTTAATAAGTTATAATTTTTTATTTATTTCAATAGTTCAGACAATCAGAATTATCTTTATTTCAAATAAAATCTTTCGAATTTTCTATACTATAAGGTTAATATCCATCACCCTTGAAATACTCACTCAAGTCAAAATTTATATTAAAAGAATCATCCTCCTTGTCTTTATCTTTGCTGATAAAATTTTTATTATTATCGATAGGATTTAAAAAGTTGAAACAATCTTCTTCAAATGGATTCTTATCATCGAAAGTTATGTTAAAAGGATTGTTTATTTTCATATTCGAAAAAGGCTCGTCTATGTTTGGATTATTTTGAGGAACTGAAAATGGATTTGAGCTTTGAATTGGATTAGATTGAACAATCGGTGGAGTACTAATTTGAGGATTAGATCTATTCACAATATGTGAGCTTAAATTCAAAAAATTTGGTAAACTTTGAACGTTTAAGAAATTTTGAGAATTTTGTGTATTTACAGCGTTATTAATCGTGATGGGTCTTTCCAAAATTTGGCTAATATTATTGTTATTCATAGTATTAATTGAACTGACAGATTTATTAACAACATTGTTCATTCCGTTCTGAGCGGTTGATCTAGAAAAATTTGAGGAAGTTTCCATAGATTTTGTTGAGTTAAAACCGGCAGTAGGAATATTTGATTTACATTGGTTATTATTATTATTTAAATTTTTATTGATTACACTAGTATTATCATTACCTAAATTATTTTTTAATAGATTCAGCATAGCAGCTTGATTCTGATTTCTATAACACAGCCATTGATAAATCAAATTCATTTGTAAATTTTTTGTGGTTTCGTAATTTACAGGGAAGGGGAATGGGTTAGCTAATATTTAGTTTTATGTTAATTAATCTTACCTTGTGTCTTGTCTTTGTTCAGATTATGAGTATAATTTTGTTGGTTTAAAGTATTAAATATTCTTTGTGCAGCTATCATATTAAGCAAATTATTATTGACATTAGTAATGTTATTCAGATTGCTGAGGTTCATGTTCATATTTGCACTATCATTTAAGCCATTAAGACAATTTTGGTGTTGTATAGAACTAATTGGATCTTCTCCAACAGGTTTGTTCTCTACATTCTTTATATTCATATTGAACATTCCATTTAAATCGTTAAATTCCTTGTTATAATTTATCACATTATTAACAGGAGCACAAGCTAAATTTTGATTAAACACATATTTACATGAATTAGCTGGGATATTATTGTATATATTTTTCAAAAGAATAGGATTGGCCTTCTCCTCAATTTTGTTATCGTTGCATCCATAATTAATGTTAACTATGTTAATAAAATGGTTTTTATTAGGATCAAAAAAGATGTTTGTGTTGCTATTTGTTGTATTGTTGTTGATATTCCCAATAGTATTTGTGTTAGGGAAAACATTTTTAGGCGTTGTATTGTTTAAGTTGCTATTTATTTGTTGCTTGTTTGTTTCACTAATAATATTTCCCAATAGATCGAAGTTTTTATCACTTGCATTTGCTGAGAAATTCGATCTATCAGTTTCTTTTCTAAGAATTCCTTCAGATGGTAATTTATATTTTAATATGCTATTGCTGTTCATTTCATGATTGATGTAGGAAGTACTTGAAATTCTGGAAATATTCGAAATAGACTTTTTTAAGAACGATTTGGACTTTTTCTTCTTAAGTATGTTTGGTTGGATGTTCTTACTAGACTTTATTTTCTTTTTCATCTTCTTTATTAAAAATATTTGATTCGCAATGGTTTTTACTAAACTTTTTGTTTGATCGTCGTCGTTATTTGCTCTTCCCAAATTATCCTCTATATTGCAATTTTTTTGTAAATTTTCTTTTTCATCCTTGTTAGAAAGTTGCTCTGAATGAGTAAAATTAAAGTAGTCATCCACTAGATCTGTAGGAAGTGATATTTTAATCTTGCTTGTGTTACCATTTATCACATCATCATGATTATTATTGTGATTATTATCAACTATATAATTATTTTCTTGCATAAAAGTCAATTTGTTAAAATTCAAATTATTTTGATTGTTCTCAGCGGCATTTAAATTCGAATAGAAGTACTTCTTAAATAGGTCATTATTATTAGAACTATTATTTTCATTTATGATTTCATCCTTAATTTTCTCAGTTTTCGAAACATCGCTTCTCTTCCTAACTTTTCCTTCACTACTGTTATTAACCAAGTTGATTATAACCTTATAAAACTTTTTTGCGTTTTCATCGTATTGAATCTAATTAGTTATTAATATTTTATTGAATAATATTATTCATATAATTAATTAATACATTTTTTGGATTCAGAAATTCGTAATTGGGTCCAAGACTCTCATTGATCCATTCGATGATTATCCCGAAATTTTCTTCCCGAAAAATGTCATTAATGTTCTGAAAATTGCAATTGTTGAATTTTTTCTTCAATCTGATGAAAAATTTTTGAGCGTGTGATCTTGCCTGAGAGGACGTGCGGGTTCCGATGTGAGTCTGCACCCTTTTCCATTCGTTTCCGTAGAGCCACATGGCTTCAACAAATTTGAGATGTTCAAGGGGAGTCCACCTTCCTTGATTGTATTTGTCATCTAGTTCACTGTCTACTTTCTTTGCTGTTAGATTGTTGTTATCTTCGGTTTTATTTTCTTCAGGTTTTTCTACCCGGTTTTGAATGATTTCATTAATTATATCGGGAGAATTGAAAGAAATATTAACCTCGTTTATGTTTTCACCTTCCATCATAAAGTTTAAATTGTCCTCTTGAATGTTTTTGTTGACTTTTGAAGATATTGAAAAAGAAGCGTCAATTTCATTACCTATGTAGTATTTGTTTTCTCCTACTTCAAAAACTTGTTTTTCATCGTCATCATTTACATCCTTGTTCACAAGAATTTTATCAGACCTACAATCGATAGATTTATCATAGAGATCCTGATTCTTGATGCATATTTCATTCTGAGTATCCCCTAAGTTTTCTATTTTAAAGTTGAAATTCTTGCTCCCCTTTTCGGATGAAAAATTTGCCACATTAGGAGTAATCATAAACACAGCTTCAGGTAAATTTGAAATTTGTAAATTTTTTTCTGTTTTGCAAGAATTCGCCTTGTTTTCTATCGTGTTTGAAAATTTTTCAATCTCGAACACAATTTTCTTTCTATCGCTCATTTAATTTATATGTTATTTATGCATTCGATTAATTATTCTAATTTATCAATTCAAATTAATGAAGGAGGAGATTAAATTTTATAAATATTTATATATTTTTTATATTTGTGCGTTTTATTTATATAAATTATTTAAGTATTAATTTATGTCATGATTTTCTTTTTCAAGTTTTGGACTGCAGAATATTTTATGAATAAATTTAGAAATTTTTATTCATCAAAAAATACGAAATCATCGTCCCCAGTCAAATATTTTATTTTGGATGAAACGATTTGTTTGTTAATAGCCTCGTTTGTTTTTTTGTGTTGTTCAAGTTTGTTTTTGTTATGACAGACTTGAATTCTAGTTGTTAAAGTAGAGTAGGCTTTATTTGTGTATGATGTGTAAGGACCATCATTTAGAATTTTTAAATTTTTATCCTTGGATGCAATCACTTTAGAGGAATTATTTATTTTGTTAGATGAGGAAGAATCTTTTATATCTTTGCTCTCTTCTTTTTTAAATATTTTAGGTTTGATTGTGTAAGCATTACTAACGCTTTTTTCTTGGTAATTTATATAATTTGCTTTAGTATCGTCAGTAATAGTAGTCTTTTTTTTTGTATAATTAGAGAAGTTACTTATAACCTGAATATTCTTTATGTTGTTTGTATTGGATTTATTGTTGATGTTTATATAGGTATTTATATTATCAATTTTATTACTGGACCCTCTTTTCTCTAAATTTATCAAATTTTTAATATTATTAGCATCCTTATTAGATTTATTTATGTCTCCGATTGAATGATTCATTTTAGATTTTATGCTTTCCTCTATCTTAGTATAAGGTTGTATATTCGTTTGTATTGATTTATTATCCTCCTCGACTTTACAATTGGCAAAATTTTTTGAGTTAATTTTATAATCAACTGAACTATTGTTTTGTTTTATTTTGGATTTATTATCTTGATAAGAATTTTGTCCATTTCTAATTTGAGTATTTAATTTGATTTTATTAATTATGTTAGAATCCCCATGTGATGGTATATCAGCATCCTGCTTTAAAATCCTTTCAGAATTATATCCTGAATTTGAAAAATTATCTACATCATTCTTATTCATGTTCTTCATACTTTTAATAATTCCATAAGACTTATCATCGCTGCTTTGTATAGGAATTACGTTCTTCATATTCGAAATCCTTGATTTTATTCTACTCTTTAGGTAATCATCATTTTGCGTGTATTTATTTTTTGAATTATCCCCAGCTGATCTGTAAGAGTCCATATTTAAAAAATTCTTCCTATTTGAGTGTATTTGACTTTCATTTCCTACAGAAATTATTTTTGAATCTTGGGTTTTATTTACTGAATTCTGTATTTTGATATAACTCTGATTTCCTGTAGTTTGGTCAGCCTGAAAAGTGACTTCTATTGTTTTCTGATTTGAATCATTTCTTGAATTGGAACGTGCGTAACTGTTGTTGTTAGTAGTAAAAGAATTTGCATTTATTCTTGACTTTGATAAAGACTTCGTATAAGAATTGTATTTATTATTTATAGGGCTTATTCCTTTGTTTATGAAGGCTACTCCGCCTTTATTTTTATAAATTTTCATCAGATCTATGAAATTTTTCTTTTTTAATTCTGAGGCAGCTCCGTTGTTAAGATTTGCTCTGAATTGATTTGTTTGTAATGAATGAGTTTTTTTGGTATTGTATCTTGGAGATGTTGAATTTTTTTTTGTTTCTCCCGGTGAAAAGTAACAATTACTGCTAATTTTTTCTTTATCTTTGATAACGATTTCTTTTATTTTCTTTCCAATGTTGTGATGAATTTCTTTTTCTTCCTTTTTTAAAAGAGAGTTTGTATTAAGTTTTAATTTATTTATTTGGAATTCTGATAAATCTTTAGTATTCCCTTTCATTTTTGATATTGGTCCTTCATCTTGTGTAGTTTTCTTAGATTTATCTGTAGATGGCATAGTATCAGCAGATTTTTTATGATCAGTTGTGGATAAGTTAGGAGTAATTTTTTCTGAAGTTTTAATTGTTTTTGTTTCAGAATTTTTCAAGGTTTTGTGGCTGATGAAATTTATGTTGTTTTCATTGTTACAACTGGTAGGAATTCCATAGTTATCCACATTTGAATTGGATTTGTTTTCACAATTTCTCATTTCAAATTTTTTTACTTCTTCTTTATCTGGCTTTATTTCTATGTTTAATCTTTCAGTGTTTTTTTCTTCATTAATATCAAGATTTGTATCGCCTATGTTATTATTACTGAATTCTTTATGAGATTTGGTTTTTTTAAATAGAGATTTCAAATCAGGATGAAGATTGAATTTTTTTAAGTTATTACTTAATTTATCGATTATATTCTCTCTACTTTGTTGCAGATTGTTGCAGATCGAAGTTAAGTTGATCAAATTGTTATTGTTATTTATTGAACCGAAACTGTAAGAATCGATTCTTTTTACTCTTCTATTTAAGATTTTAATACCACTTGCTTCATGTTTATCTTGGACAAGTTTATTTTCTCCTGGAGATTCGATATGTTTGTAACTTTTATGATCGTGACTATGTTGATTCATTAAATTTGTCGCATTTTCCTTGTTTATAATCTGCACTTCATTATTTAGATTATGATTCAAATTTCCCTCAAGTTGAGTTTCTGTAGGTATAAGTGTAGTTATATTTGCATTGTTTATTTTGTTTACGATTGCTTTATTAAAGGTAATATCAAAAGAAAAATTTTCATATTTATGTAAATTTATAGTCAAATCATTTGATTTGTTATCTTCGACATTATGTAGTAATCTATTATTTTCTAGGTTTGTATGCTCTTTGTCATTTTTTATTTGATCAAATGCTGAATTGAGATTCTTCACATCTGGAAATTTTCCAATCATTTCACAATCATTTGTCTCCACAGTTTTTGTATTCAAGTTTATTTCAGAATCTATATCCTGAAAAATATTCCCGTTAGAATAACTTAAATTCTTAGGATCAATATTTCTATCTTCTTCTTTATCTATATCTAGCTCTGAAATATTCAAATTCTTTTTTATCTCCTTCGCGATTAGACTGAATCTTTCATCGATAGGCTTTGAATTTATTTTTAACATTTCAGCTATAGAGGACGAAGGGTTTTTGTTAGAAGACCCACTGTCTCTGTAGGTTCCCTTTACATTTTCTTTTTCTTCAGTTCGAAGCTGCGACTTTGTATATTTTATAGGAGTGCGTTTATCAAAATTATTTCTAGTACTGTTGAAATTACTCTCAATATGATCGTTATTGGAATCTTCATATCCAGCCAGTGTATTAGAATTCGATGATCCATTGAAATTATTTGAAGGATTATTGCTATTTGTGTTAAGGATGTTTATTTTTGGGAATTTCGATTTCAAATCTTGATTAGAAGACCTTGCGCTTACTGAATTAAATGCATCTGTTCCATAGGAATAATTAGAAACGGCATTGTAACATAACTTATTAGGCGTCACATCATTTGAACGTAAATAATAATTGCAGATAGTGTTGGGAGTGCAGAAAATACTCTTATTTCCAGCTTCAGACTTTTTCTCCTGATTGATAGCTATGACTGAATGATTCGAAATACAAGATTTATTCATAATTTCTTCTAAATTAGATTGGTCATTCCTTGTGAATATCGCTGATGTCATGACATCTCTATCCTCTACGATTATAGAACCTAGATCTAATTCATCTTTATTCCCGTTGAAATTTGAACTGACAACGTCCTTTAAATTTGAGATTGGATTTAATTTTTTATCTTGATCTTCTGATATCAAAGAATAATTTTCTGCTTTATATGCATTTGAAACTACAAGGGAATTCTTTGAAATTCTGAATGTTTGAATTGAGACGTCTGAAATTGTTTCTGACAAAATTAAAGAGTTGCTATTAATAATTTGTCCGCTGTTGCTTGCTTTTGAAAAATTCCTGTTTTGCGATAAATTTTCTGAAATTATGGATTTTGCTTCGATTTTGCAGACCTCCTCATCAAAAATTTGGATGCTAAGAGTTTTTTTGCGGGTTTTGTTTTCTTTATTGGCAGTGCTATTTGCATCATGGTTATTTATCATCGCGTTTACTTATTAAATTTAAATTTAAATAAAATAATTTTGAAATATGAAAATTAATATTTTGAAATAAGAATTAAAACAAATAGTGTGATTTATAAAACTTCTATGGAAAATTTAATATTATTTATCAAAATTTAATTGTTTTTCCTTATAGTTGTTAGAAAATCTTTTTTCATAATCTAAAACAATATCATCATATCATCCGACATCAATTTTCTAAACTAATATGAATGAGATTTATTATATTCTTTCATAATTAACTTTATTTAAATTTATTAAAATTTCTTTTTAATGAACTTCTCTATTTTTGTTGTTTTGTTTTCTGTATATTTAAAGAATATAAATTCCCTCAAAGTAATTGTTGAAAAAGGCCGAGACTTTTGCATAAACAAAAATGTGGCAAAAGATGAAATTTTAAAAGGATCTTATGTGGTAAGTGGAGAAAAAGAAGATTCAGTACACGTTACACTAATAGGACCTAATTCTTTGCTTTATTTTGAAAATAAGTATGAGAATTATCTTAAGCCCTACGGTGAATTTGAGATCGGAGTCGAAGTTTTTGGAAAATTCATTTTATGTTTCTCTTGCAAACATCATCTATCATCTATCATATCGTTTCAATTTTCAACTTTAAACGAATCTAGTCATTTAATTTCAGTTGCAAACCACGAGGTTATTGAGGATGTGTATAAAAACGTAACTAATGTTTCTTATTTATTTGAAGAAATAGAAAAATATCTAAAATTTTATGCTGAGCGAAAAGGAACACACGAAAAAATAATTTATGATGCTATCAATACAATAAACAAAGCGAATATTTATAAAATTTTGATAATTGTTTTATTTTCATTTCTGCAGATCTTTTTAGTAAAAAAATTATTCAAGAGGCGGGATTACTCAAAGAAATATAATTATAATGACGTGAATAAGTCAAAAGATGATATATGTGAATTGAAATTATAATAACATAAACTTTATAAAATTTCCTTATATTATTATATATTAAATTTTAAAATGTTTACTAATCATTCCAAATTTCATTCAGATCATTTGAGCTTCGACAATCCAAAACTCAACTTGGGAGTAAGAATATTTTTATACTTAAGACCTATTGGACCATATGTCGCATTGGGAATCCTCGGATTTATTCTTTGGACAGTGACTTATATGATTCTTTTTTTCTACAAGGAATATATCATCACCTATCTCAAAAAAGAAACAGACAGGGGATTCTACTATAAATATTTGGAATACTCAAGGATTATTAAACTTATCTTTTGGTTTTCTATTATTATTTCTTCCTTTTGGATTGTGTTGATTATTTTTATGAATGACTGGAGATGGTACACAATATCTATAGGATGTTTTTTGTTTTCTACTCTTTACCTTTGTTATTTATTCAAGCATTATATCTACGATAAACATGAATTCGATTTATTTGATGATTATATTTTCCTTTTCAATAAAATGAGAAGTAAGAATAAGGTTGAGAAATTGAAGAAAGAGTAGGTTATTCATTTCGACAAAATTAATCTATGATATTTGAAGGAATTTTCATGTATATGAATTAATTTTTAAAAATAAATTGTAATGAAAATTATTAAAAAAAGAAAGTTTCTAATATATAAATATATAAGGTTTATACCCTCTGTCCAATCCTAAATCAAGGCCATAAATATTTTTATAAATTAAATTAATTTGTTAAAAAATATTTGATTTCCAATTAGAAATCATTGATTTCAATTTTGAAATAAATTAATT